>Ga0209341_10001572_pt1 | contig 22427 bp, 13 predicted proteins | sample RifCSP13_2_FD_184020 | JGI IMG/M metagenome (GOLD analysis project Ga0209341, IMG submission 184020) | Soil microbial communities from Rifle, Colorado - Rifle CSP2_sed 13_2 (SPAdes) (version 2) | ecosystem: Environmental > Terrestrial > Deep subsurface > Rock core/Sediment | place: Rifle... | reverse complement strand
AATAATCCGGGCTAGGCGAGTCCTTGTCATAATTTCCATCCTGATCATCCAACTCATTTCTCGCCGCCATATTTTCCTCCTAAATCAGACCGCACAAGATGGAACAAGAAAGAAATGATCCACGAAATCGCACGAAATAGTCCGCCGATTTTGTGTCTCTGGTTTCGTGTTGGCTTCGTGTTGTTTCTTGATGTGATTTCGTGGACCATGTTTTTCCTGTCGGTTCTAGTCTCGCTCGAAAAGAATTCTGAGCCATAGCAGTTCTCCTCCTCAAAACTCAAAGTCTGAGTCAGTGCGGTGTCAGCGGTAAAAGAGATTTATCTGGTTAATGTCTTGGCCCATCACCTTCAAGGGCACTGTGCCGGGTTCGACGAATGTCAGGAGATTAAGCGCTACACACGAGCGTTCAAGCTTGTTGCGGTAATCTCCATGGGGGAACTCAGAGCCACCGTCTTGATGAGGCAGCGCGCATCAATCAAGCGCGCGTGCGGAGGAACCGCGACACACCCACGCGGCTTATTGCCCTGATGCGGTCGCCGTCGATGACGACACCAGCATCTTGTAATGAGCGCCTTGGACCATCAATCAGCGTGGCTCTGGTAATGCGAGCATTTGATCTTGAATTCGCCCGGATTCTGCGCTTGAAAGGCCTGCCCCGAGGGCAGAGAGGACAACCACACTCAAGCAGCGACAAAACGAGCAATGTCTTCATTTCTGCGTCATCTTTCAAGAGGGAGTGTCGCATGGCGGGGCAAGATAACACACCGGATTTTGGGGCGCAACAACTGTTGTAATTCTATTGACAGGCTGCAACGATAAGTGTTATACACCGCGCCACTCTCTAGCGTAACGTCGTTTTGGTGTGCTACGGATCGGAAACGTTTACTGGGTAACGCGCAGCAACAAGAAAGAACAGCGGGGTGAGCCCGACGCGTTGGATTCTCCATCGTCATCTCTTAAACATTGCGGCTTCGAGTAACTTTTCTATGAGGAGGCATCAGAGGCTATGAACAGCACTGTCCTAACACCAAGCTACAATCTGATAGGAGCAGGCGGGCAAGCCAAATTCAGGAGGTGCTGTTCCTTGCTGATAGTCCTTCCGCTCACTCTATTCATGTTCCATCTCTGGTCCGGGAGCGTCACGGCCCAGACAACCACTTCGACCATTGAAGGAACCGTAACTGATGCTAATGGCGCACTAATCGCTGGTGCTGAGGTCAGGGCGAGTGGGACACCGCTAGCCTCAGAGCGCAGTGTCACAGCCAACGCGGAGGGTTTCTACCGTCTTACGGCATTACCTGCGGGAACCTACACCCTGACGGTTTCACGGCCTGGCTTTGCCACCAGCACGTCCAACATCGAGTTGACACTCAATCGCGTCGTCACTCTCGATATCCAGCTTCAGGTCGGGGACTTAGTCGGGGGTGTGGCCAATATTACTTCAGATGCGCAGCCCTTACTGGAGCCGAATGCGTCTTCGACGGGCTTGACCGTCACTCCACGACACATACAGGAACTGCCCGTCAACGGGCGTGATTACCTCGACCTCCTGCAGCTCGTGCCTGGAGTCGCCATCAATCGGCAATCCACTGGCGACAACGCCAACCCGGTGCTGGGCGAGCGAAGCGGCAATAACAACTTTTTCATCGATGGACAGCCGAACAAGGACACCGTGGACGGCGGGCCTGCCGCACAGTTTAACCAGGAGACGATTGCGGAGTTTCAAGTCCTGACGACCGGCTATAAGGCCGAGTTTGGACAAGCGTCGGGAGCGATAGTCAATGTCATCACCAAAAGCGGCGGGAATGATTTCCACGGTGTCGCGTCCCTGTTTCACCGCAATGAAGTTTTCGATTCCGTCAACTCACTGGACGAGTCGGTAACGGACCCTCCGCACCTGCGCAGATTTGACTATAGTCTTGCCGGTGGCGGTCCGATCTGGAAAGACAAAATTTTCTTCTTCGGTTCGTCAGAGCGAATCACGGAGGACCGGGGAATTGATTTCGTGTTCCCGACTTTCCCTTCTTCGCCTGCATCAACACGGCTTCTTCAGTTGCTGCATGATCAGGAGGACCCCCTGGACGGTCCGCAGCGCGGCCGCGAAACGCGGAATTTTTTAAAGCTCAACCAGAACTTCGGGCGTCATCAACTCGTGCAGGAGGTGAATTACACAAACGAAAACAACCGGGGTGCGGGCAACGGGATTCCGTCATCGCGAAGGAACTCTGGCGCGCGCCATCTAATGCTGGCGTTCGGCGATACTATGCTGCTGGGCGATCAGGGCGATCCGTGGATAGTGACATTGCGTAGTGCCTTTCGCGGCGAGCCGTCTGATAACCGACCCGCTAGCCCAGAGATTGCGGGGTCTACTATATTAAACTCTTTCAGCGCGCAACAAATTTGTCCGCCGACATGCGGTTTTTTTGCGAGCGCTCTCGATCCCCCTTCGGTTCTTTTTGGCAGCGCCGCAACGGCCTCAAACCTGCACCAGAAATACACGTCGTTCGCGGCCAACGCTAACAAACTTTTCGGCGATCATGACCTGAAGTTCGGGTGGCAGTTCCTTCGGACAAAAGTTGACGGCCTTGATTCTCAAACTTTGACAAACCAGGTCTTTGCCACGATCGATGACTTTTTAACTTTTGGACCGGTAAACAGCGGCATTTTTCTGCTCCTGGAGGCCGGCGGACCCACGCCGGAGGCCAATGAGATTCATTTGCAAAACAATTACAACGGCCTGTATGTTCAGGACGACTGGAAGTTGTTTGGAAATCTGACGGTCAATCTCGGTCTTCGCTGGGAACACGACTCCGAATTCACTTCGAAGAAAAATTTTTCGCCGCGTCTGGGAGCCGCCTGGTCTGTAACGCCCAAAACGATTATCCGGGGTCACTTCGGCAAGTTCTATGATCAGTTCCGGATGGGCCTGGTTAGTCGGGTTCCAGCATTCGGCGGCAGTGACCGGAGACTTGTACAGTCGCTATATTTTCCCCGGGGGTTTTATGGGTCCCCCAGTTTGATCTCCAGTCTGGCATTCGCTGTTGGCCTTCCTGGGCCGTGCATTTCGAACCGCCTGACTGATGCGCAGATCAGCTCAACGGGAGCGACATGTCCCTTCGGTGGTCCGATGGTTGGTGTAGACCGGCTGAACAATGTTGTCGCTCCGGGGCACTCGCCTATTCCGGCTAATGCGGTGATCAACATCAGCAACATCCAGGCTCTTTCGGGCCTTACACCCGATCAGTACGCGACTCAGGCGGCCGCGGCTATCGGCCAGCCGGCCGGATATTTTGTCTGGGGCCAGTTCGGCGTACTCAATAATCCCATCATTCCGCCGGCGCTATCGCCGACTGCCGTTGACAGCACCTTTGAGACACCACATACCCTCAGCTTTGGCGTCGGCGTGCAGCGCGAGCTAACGAACGACATAGTGGTGGAGGTGGACTACTTTCACCGCGAAATGCGCAATCTCCTCGGCGTACGCCTCAGCAATCTTGCCTTTAGGTCACGCGTCGCCGGTATCGGACGAAGCTTTGACCCTCCAGGGTCCCCAGAGTTGCCGACTTTCGGGCCCTTTTTTGAGGGAAAATATGACGGCGTGGTCGCCACCTTCAATAAACGCTTTAGCAACCGCTACCAGCTCGGTGCGAGTTATACATACGCCAAGGCCACCGACAACTCCCTCGGCATCAACTCGTTTCCGACGGACCAATTCATCGGAGTCGTGCCTGAAGTGACTGAGCCCTGTCCGGCCTCAAACCCTACGTGTACTCCTCAGAACAACCGAAACGGACCGTTCACCAGCAGGAACGGAAACCTCGTCCAACAAGCCGGAACATTTCATAATGGCCCCGATCTCGACAAAGGTCCTTCGACATTGGCGCTGGATCACATCTTTCAGATCAACGGGCTGATGGATCTTCCGTGGCAATTTCAGATCAGCGGCATCTTCCGGGCGCAGAGCGGCTTTCATTTCAGCCGCTTCGATGAGGCGTCTCGGGACCCGGACGGTAACGGTAATTTCAACGGCGTCGATTTTACCGCCGGGAGGAATGCCTTTACCGCTCCGCCCTTTATCAATCTCGACATGCGCTTCTCCAAGGGGTTCAATATCGGAGAAAGGGTCAAGTTGCAACTATTGTTTGAGTTTTTCAATCTCTTGAATCGTCAAAACCCGGCCGCCATCTTTAATCGGGCGGACCGTCCAGCCCAACCTTTCGGAGAGGCTAGTCAGGTATTGCCCGGCCGGGAAGGTCAGATTGGAATCCGAATTTCGTTCTGATCTCGTCATCACCGTCAGGAGTGAAGAGAACGGCCTGTCGATTCAGGCCATGGGCCAGCCGAAGGTCGAGTCTTTGGTAATCAGAGACTACATTCTTCCTCACCGTCGTGGCCGTGCAGATCACGTTTTTGTCTAAAACGAAAAAGGGGAAGTGATTCATCTGATCCTCCATCAGAACGGAGCGCACCAGAATGCCAAAAGGATCACTCCAAGCAGCGATACCCACGTTGGCGTGCCTCGGTTGCATGTAGTTCGGCTTTGCGGGAGACCTACTACATTTGAGCTCGGAGTATTGAAGGGTTAATTAGATGAAATCACGACTGGAGAGAATCGAACTGAGAGAAATCGCGCTGCCCCTGCTATCTCCGTTCGAGACCAGCTTTGGTTGTACCACACAGCGTCGCATCCTGATTGTCAGAGTGTTCGACAAGACCGGGGCTTTCGGTTATGGCGAATGCGTAGCCCCGGAAGGACCTTTCTATAATCACGAAACCGTCGACACTGCATGGCTGATCACAGCGAAATACGTTGCACCGCTTTTGACACGAGCGCGCGTCGAAACTGCAAGCGAAGTGAATTCCGCGCTTGCGCCAATTCGTGGCAACCAGATGGCCAAGGCCGGTGTCGAGGCGGCGATTTGGGACCTGGAAGCGAAGCTTGTGGGCCGCCCTCTCTGGCAGCACCTCGGCGGCGTGAGGGATGAGATCAACTGTGGCGTTTCGATTGGTCTACAGGAAACGACGGCAACGTTGATTGAAAAGGTATCTCACGAACTAGAATCCGGCTATCAAAGGATTAAGATAAAAATCAAGCCTGGGAAAGACATTCACTTAGTCGAAGCAATTCGGAAACGATTTCCCGACATCACGCTCTCTGTCGATGCAAATTCTGCCTATTCTCTGAATGGGGACATAAGTGTTGTTAAACAACTCGATAACTATCACCTGCTGATGATCGAGCAGCCGCTGGGACCCGGTGACCTCATTGATCATGCAAAATTGCAGCGAGAGATTAAGACGCCAATCTGTCTTGACGAGTCGATCGTCACCTTTGCGGATGCCCGTCATGCATTTGAGTTAGGCTCATGTCGAATCGTCAATCTCAAGCTTGGGCGCGTTGGCGGTCATACAGAGGTTCGACTGATTCAAGCGCACGCGTTTGCGAACGGCGTACCCGTATGGTGCGGCGGGATGCTCGAAGCGGGCATCGGTAGAGCCCACAATATTGCCCTGTCGACGCTGCCCGGCTTCACCCTGCCTGGCGACGTCTCGGCCTCGGAGCGCTACTGGGAGGAGGACATCATCGAACCACCGGTCACCGTCTCCCGGCAGGGCACGATCAAAGCTCCCACAAATCCCGGTATCGGCTACGAGGTGAACGAAGCGCGCATCGAGGCCCTGACAGTGCGGCGGGAAATGGTCCAACTTGGTTAGTTTGGGAGTTCGGGTCAGAGCTGACGCGTGGTCGCCAGCGTTCTAGTCGCTGCGCCAACGGCGCGAAATGCGATACCGCCTTTCCCGTTTTCAGCGATGTGATCTTCTCGAGGACCTGCGTATGAACCCAACACAATTGTTCTGCGGTTTACTGCTGTGCCTTGCCATGTCGAGCACAGTGACGGCGAAGGAAACACGTCTGCTTCGCCATCCCACGGTGAGTCGTGACCTGGTGGCATTCGCCTATGCGGGTGACTTGTGGGTGGTGTCGCGAACCGGTGGGCAGGCTCGCCGACTCACGGTTTCGCCAGGGCTCGAAATCGATCCTTACTTTTCTCCAGATGGTTCCCAGATAGCCTTCACAGCGACCGTCGCCGGCAACACGGATGTGTATGTAGTGCCCACCAGTGGCGGGGACCCTAAACGATTGACATATCATCCAGCTCTCGATCGCGTACGCGGCTGGACCCGCGATGGCCGCAATGTACTCTTCGCTTCAGTAAGGACCAGTGCGCCCCAACAGGCGTACTTTCGGCTTTGGACCATCAGCTCAGAAGGTGGACTTCCAGAACCGCTCCCAATGCCCCGGGCTTTTAGCGGCGCCTACTCTGAAGATGGGTCGCGCATCGCTCATGAAGAGATCTCGACCGCCTTCATTCCGCAGTGGCAGGAGGCGAGTCAGTGGCGCCATTATCGCGGTGGCCGCACGCATCCAATCCGTGTCATGACGCTGGCCGATCACTCAGTGGAGAAGCTTCCGTGGAACAATAGTAATGACACAAGTGCTATGTGGATTGGCAACACGATCTACTTCCTCTCGGACCGTAATCACACAGTTAACTTATTTGCCTACCGCGTCGACACAAAGCAGGTCTCGCAACTCACGAAGCACGACGACTTTGACATCATGAATGCGTCTGCCGGGCCCGATGCAATTGTCTACGAACAGGCTGGCTATATTCACCTGGTTGACAGCAAGACGGGGCAGGCCCGCCGGCTCACCATTGATGCCACCGGTGAACTACCCTGGGCTCGCCGCCAGTTTAAAAAAGTATCTTCGATGATTCGCAGTGCCGTCCTATCGCCAACCGGAACTCGGGCTGCTTTTGAAGCGCGAGGTGAGATCTTTACGGTTCCAGCGGAAAAAGGGGATTTTCGAAACCTGACACTGAGTAGCGGAGCGCATGACCGTAGCCCTGTGTGGTCCCCCGATGGTACTCAAGTCGCCTGGTTGTCCGATGCCGGCGGAGAATACCAACTCATTATCGGCGAGCCAACTGGAGTTACAGGGCCGCGGAACGTGTCTTTACCATCAACTGCCTTTTTCTCAGCACCTGCGTGGGCTCCTGACGGAAAACAGATCTTGCTTCAGGACAATCACCTAAATCTCTGGACGATCGACGTCGCCACCGGAAACGCTGCCAAAATCGATACCGATGCTTACGCCGACCCGGGTCGCCAATTCGATGCGGTTTGGTCGCCTGACTCGCAGTGGATCTCGTACTCCAAGAGCCTGGTTAGTCATCTGCGGGCGATCTTCGTTTACTCAGTGGTGGAAAAGAAGAGTTACCAGATTACTGATGGGCTCGCGGACGCAATCTCGCCAGCTTTCGACACCGGAGGCAAGTATCTCTACTTTCTTGCAAGCACCGACTACGGTCCGAGAACGGGATGGCTAGAGATGAGTTCCCTGGATCGTCCGGTTAGACGATCAATCTATCTTGTTGTGCTCAGCTCAAGTGAGCCGTCCCCACTTTTGCCCGAAACAGCAGACGAGCCACGCCCCCCGCCTCGTGAGGAACCTCGTGCGGGCGCTGCGCCGCCAGCTAAACCGAGTCCTACGACCGTGCGGATTGACATTGATAAGATAGGGCAGCGTATCTTGTCGCTGAATGTTCCGGCGGCTGATTACAACAGACTCATAGCCGGCGCGACCGGAACGATTTTCTACACAGAACCCACAGTGGCTGGCGGTGGCCCTGGAGGTTCATTGCGATTGCAGCGGTATCAGTTGAAAGAACGCAAAGCCGTACCCTTTCTTGAAGGTATTCGCTTTTACACCCTCTCATCAGACACGAAGAAACTCCTTTATCAGGCTAGCGGCGGTGGTGCGTCGGGAGGCGCTTGGGGAATCGTCACAACTGAGCGCCCCGCGAAAGCCGGCGATGGGGCGATCAACGTCGCGCAACTCGAAATGCAGGTAGATCCTCGTGCCGAATGGGAGCAGATCTACCGTGAGACGTGGCGAATACAACGCGAGTTCTTCTACGACCCGAAGATGCACGGTGCAGATTGGCAAGCGGTCTATGACAAGTATCGCCCGCTTTTCTCTCATGTGGGTCATCGTGCTGATCTGGCATTTTTAATCGCCACGGTTGGTGGCGAACTAGCGGTAGGACACTCCTACTTGACTGGCGGGGGGGATGAACCTCGTGAGGATCCCGTATCGGTCGGGCTTTTAGGGGCCGATCTTAAAGTCGAGAACGGTGGTTACCGCATTCAGCGAATCTATACTGGAGAAAATTGGAACCCGGACCTGCGGGCGCCGCTTAGCGCTCCCGGAATTCAAGTAGCCGAGGGAGACTACTTGCTGGAGGTTAACGGGCGGCCGCTTACTCCTCCAACCAATCCTTACAGCCTGTTCGAGGGAACGGCAAACCGCCAGACGTTAATCCGTGTCAATAACGTTCCTTCGCTTGAAGGATCACGCGTTCTTACTGTGGTCCCTGTGGCAAGTGAAGACACTCTCCGAACGCGCGCGTGGATTGAAGGCAATCGGCGGGTTGTGGACCAGCTTTCTGGTGGTCGCCTGGCCTATGTGTGGCTGCCGAACACTGGCGGACCCGGGTATGCATCATTTACTCGCTACTATTACGCACAGCAACATAAGGACGGCGCCATTATCGACGAGCGTTACAACCAGGGAGGGATGGTAGCTGACTACATTGTCAATGAACTGGATCGGAAGCGGATGGGCTATTTCGCGATGCGTGATGGTCAACCGTTCACGTCCCCAATCGCCGGTATTTACGGTCCGAAAGTTATGATCATCAACGAATCTGCGGGATCGGGCGGCGACGCGCTTCCCTATTATTTTCGGCTGCGGCAGTTAGGACCGTTGGTGGGTACGCGCACATGGGGCGCACTTGTTGGCACGCTGAACATTCCCGCAACTATTGATGGTGGGGGCATCACGGCGCCTTCCTTAGCGTTCTATGATCTTAACGGGAAGTTTGCAGTTGAGAACGAGGGTGTGGCGCCCGATATCGAAGTTGAGTACGTCCCGGCCGAGGTAAACAAGGGACGGGACCCACAGCTCATACGCGCTATCCAGGAAGCGATGAAACTTCTTGAACAGAACCCTGTGCGCAGAGTACCGCGACCGGCACCCGTCAACCGTGTTGGTAAGGGCTCATGATTAGTCAGAACCAGGCCGAGCTAAAATGGTGCATGCATAAACGCTCATTGGATCACAAGGACATTAACAAAATGTTTAGGCGAATTCTTTTCAGCGTAATCCTCCTCACCGTCGCGGGCCCGAGCAATGCCCAACAATCCCCTCCGCAGTACTCGCGCACCGAAACTATGATCAGCATGCGCGACGGCGTGCGTCTTTATACGCAGGTCTACACTCCGACTCGAAATGACGAGAAATTTCCTATCCTACTGTTGCGAACGCCATATGGATTGGGCGATTTGAGTCCCGCACAACTCACAACCGTGTTGCCGGAACTATCGGCTGAAGGATTCATTTTTGTTCGACAGGACATTCGTGGGCGATTCAAATCCGAAGGTGAATTCGTCATGCTCCGGCAGCCGCGCAAGCCCGGCGATAAAGGCGCAATCGACGAAAGCACAGACACCTATGACACGATTGATTGGCTGCTAAAGAATTTGCCTGATCACAACGGGCGCGTAGGCATGGCGGGCACAAGTTACGGCGCGTGGCTCTCTGTGATGGGGATGCTCGATCCCCATCCAGCCCTTAAGGCCGTTGTGCAACAAGCTTCTCCCGCTGATATGTGGATCGGAGACGACTTTCACCATAACGGCGCATTCCGGTTGAGCTACGGTTTGGAGTACGCATATATGATGGAATCTTCGAAGGAGATCTCAAACCCTTCATCCATCATCGACCGTTATGACACGTATGAATGGTATCTGAACCTTGGCCCACTATCGAATGTCGACGCAAAATACTTCAATGGGAAGATCCCGACGTGGACAGAGTTCGTAAACCGTCCAGACTACGACGACTTTTGGAAGCGGCAAGCCTTTGCGCCGTGGCTGAATCGGGTAACAGTGCCGATTCTGAATGTGGCAGGTTGGTGGGACCAGGAAGATTTTTACGGGCCGATTAAGATTTATGAGCTGCTTGAGCGGCATGACAAGTCGAACCAAAACTTTCTCGTTATTGGCCCATGGAACCACGGGGGATGGTCAAGAGGTGAGGGAAGAAAGCTCGGCCGCATTGACTTCGGTTCCGCTACAGCAGAGTACTATCGACGCAATGTGCTGACTCCTTTCTTTGCATATCATCTGAAGGGAACAGGAACACCACAGCGCCCTGAAGCGCTCACATTTAGAACCGGCGCTAACGAGTGGGTGGAACACGATGCTTGGCCGCCAAAACGCAATGTGGTTGCCCGCCGTTTGTATCTACACGCTGAAGGAAGGTTATCGCGCGATCCTCCACCAGCAAATGTCCAACCGGCATTCGATAGCTACATCTCAGATCCCAAAACCCCCGTACCGTATCGTCCTCGTCCAATCGAGTTACGCTCAGGCTGGTCTACCTGGCTGGTTGAGGATCAGCGCTTTGTTGATCATCGACCCGATGTACTTACCTGGGTCAGCGAGCCACTGACGGATGATGTCATCGTCTCAGGGAAAGTAGTCGCCAATCTTTTTGCGTCCACTTCGGGCACAGATAGTGATTGGATCGTGAAGCTCATCAACGTGTATCCGGAGCGTTACGAGCCTGATCCGAAGATGGGTGGCTACCAACTGATGATAGCGGGTGACGTGTTTCGTGGTAGGTATCTGCACAGTTTTGAAAAGCCGCGTGCGATTGCTCCAAACACTGTGCTGCATTACCAGATCGGCTTCCCAGCGAACGACCATGTCTTCAAGAAGGGGCACCGAATCATGGTGCAAGTCCAGAGCAGTTGGTTTCCGGTTCTCGATCGCAACCCGCAACGATTCGTCCCCAACATCTTTTTTGCGCAAGAGTCAGACTTTCAGCAGACGACACAGCGCGTGTATCGGTCAGGCCAGCACGCGTCACATATTGCGGTTCCGATTGTGGAGAGGAACTGAGAGGGCGCTGCCCTGAATTTCAGAGGTCAGAGGTCAGAGGTCGGAGGTCAGAAATGGAAAATCGGTCATCGGTCATTGGTCATTTTAATTCTTTGTTCTCTCTGACGTTGACCCCCGACCTCTGACCTTCACCTGTAAGTGCCGAATGAATCTGGGTCTAACAAAATCGACGGCTCGCAGTAGGCAATTCCCAATCTTCTGGGTGCTGATTTGCCTGCTCGCGTTAGGCTCTATCAAGTTGCCCGTCGCAGCACAGCAGCGCGAGGCCACTTACGACCTTGTGATCCGTAATGGACGAGTTCTCGATGGCGCCGGAAATCCTTGGATCGCAGCGGACATCGCCATTAAGGACGGTCGCTTTACTCGCATCGGCAAAGTTGAAGGATGGGGAAAGCTCGAGATCGACGCGAAAGGGAAGTACGTATCGCCCGGCTGGATCGACATGATGGATCAATCAGGTAGCGTCCTGCTGCGGAACGGCTTGGCAGAGAACAAACTGATGATGGGCGTCACGAGTGCGATTGGCGGTGAGGGAGGAACGCCGGTTCCGGCCGAAAAGATTAGCGACTATTTCGCGGAACTCGAGAAGGCGGGCATTAGTATTAACTTTGGCACCTATTTCTCAGAGACGCAGGCGCGGATTGCGGTTTTGGGAGAGGACTCAAGAGCCCCGACAACTGAAGAACTCTCGCGCATGAAGTTGGTGATGGAAACTGCGATGAAGTCGGGTGCTATGGGAATGACAACGGCGTTGATCTATCCCCCATCGAGTTATGCGACTACTAACGAGCTGATCGAAATGGCGAGGGTCGCGGGACAGTACGGAGGCATCTACGCAAGCCACATCCGCGGCGAAGGAAAGGAACTCATACAGTCGGTCGAAGAAGCAATAGCAATTGGTGAGCAAGGCGGGTTGCCTGTGGAGATCTTCCATCTTAAGGCCGCTTACAAACCCGGCTGGGGTACGTTAATGCGAACGGTTGGTGAGAAGATTGATCAGGCACGTGCGCGCGGAGTTGATGTTGCCGCCGATATGTATCTTTACACAGCGGGCGGTACAGGGCTGGAGGCCGTGGTTCCATCGTGGGCGTTCGATGGTGGAACAAACCAACTCCTCGAAAGGCTCAAAGATCCTATTACGCGCAAGCGGCTCAAAAACGAGATCGTGTCGGGGTCACCAGGCTGGTGGAATATTGTCGAAGCTGCGGGTGGTTGGGACGGTATTGTATTGGTAAATGCTCGCAACAAAGATAACAGCCGTTTTGAAGGTAAGAGCCTGTCGCAAATAGCAAAGGAATGGCAGAAGGATCCAGCCGATGCCGCGTTTGACCTGGTGACGCAAGGGGAGGGAAGGGTGCTTGCCCTCTTTCATATGATGAGCGAGCAAGACATCATTACTGCACTCAGATTCTCGTGGACTAGTATTGGTAGTGATGCCGCCGCAGCGCTCCAGCCTGGTGGTGTCGACATGCTCGGCCTGCCTCATCCGCGCAGTTATGGAAATTTTCCTCGGCTCATCGCCCGGTACGTACGCGAACAGCGGGTGCTTACTCTCGAGGAAGCAATACGCAAGATGACGTCGTGGCCTGCAACAAGAATGCGACTCCCTTCTCGCGGCTTGATTAAAGAGGAATGTTGGGCAGACGTAGTTATTTTCGATTACCAAAAGATTCAAGATCGTGCGACTTATGAACAACCACTTGCCTCGCCGGAAGGTATTGATTACGTGCTGGTGAATGGGCAGGTTGTTATGAAAAACGGAAAACACACCGGAGCACGACCAGGACGGGTGCTCTATGGCCCGGGTCGAACATTTGATGGCGAACCTTCAACAACAGCAAGTTTTGGCCAAGGCCCCCGTTGAGATAGCAAACATCGTCATCCGTGACATCGAGGGGCAAGCGGAGATAAGCGCAGTTGAGGAACTTCAGAAGGAAGTCTGGGGCCTCCCGGATCTCGACGTAGTGCCCTTGTCACACCTGGTTGCAGTGCAGGCGGCCGGTGGAGTTCTGGTAGGAGCATTTGATGTCGAGATACTGGTCGGCTTCATCTATGGATTTGTCGCATACGAAAAAGGACAGGCGGCCCATCATTCGCACATGCTGGCCGTCAAACCCGCGTATCGGAACCTTGATCTCGGACGTAAGCTCAAATTCGCTCAGCGCGACCGTGTTCTGGCGCAAGGTATCAACTTCATCACCTGGACGTTTGACCCTTTGCAGAGCTTGAATGCTTATTTCAACTTCAAAAAATTAGGTGTGGTTGCGGATCGCTACCTCATAAATTTCTATGGTGAAGATGCGGCAAGCTTTCTGCATCGCAACGGAACTGATCGCTTGTGGGTTACCTGGCCACTACAAAAATCGAATCAGATCGATTTCGATCTCGTATTTGAGAAGCCGATTTCTTTGGTCCAAGTGGGGGCTGCAGATACACCCGCGCGTAATTCCTTAGAGGAAGCGCTGTCAAAGGAGCAGGCATTCATCGAAATACCATCCAACATCAATGAACTGCAGCAGAGAAACAATTCTCTGGCTTGGGAGTGGCGAGAAGCGACGCGCTGGGCGTTCACGAGTGCGCTTGACGCCGGTTACACGGTCGTGGATTTTGCCCGTCACACTAGCGATGAGCAGCAGGTAGGAAGATACCTATTGACACGTGTTCGATAAACTTCAGTTTGTCGCTTCGCATTACTCGTGCGTCGGTAGAAACCTGGAACGGTGCCATCGAGGTTTTCCGTTTCAACCGACCCACAAGTAAGGCGTCGCGACAAGCTAAAGCATATCGAACAGTTCGATAAACTTCAGTTTGTCGTTTTGCCTACTCTGAACTCGAGTTGAAATTCGATTGGCGAATTCGATGGGCGAAGTTTACACGTTAGGTGATGCATTGAATTAGCACAAGACTACCGGAGCTACCAAAACGAACATTATGAAGTTCGTCGAACATCGACATGAAAACAAAAACAATAAGTCGTCGCGAAATGCTCAGACGGACCACACTAGCGGGCTCCGCGATGTTGGCGGCCCCGATGATCAACCGTGGGCGCTATCGGATCTTTGCCGGAGTATCGACTGAATACTCCGCCCGAGCGGTTGATCTAATCCAGGAATCCACCGTTATTGACATGCTCGCGCCCCTCACACTGGACTTTAATAAACAGGCCAGGTGGTTTACCGATCCTGAAAGCTTTACCGCAGCAGACCTGCAGCCATTCAAAGAGTCAGGCATTAACGTATTCCACCCGGCCATTGGAATGGGTGGGCCGGATGCTTATGCCAGAGTGCTGCAGTTCTTCGCGTTGTGGAATGGCTTCATTGCTAACAGCGATCGACAATTCATGCGAGTCGACAGTGCCGCCGATCTCAGCCGGGTAAACGCTTCTGGCAAAGTCGGGATTCTGCTGGGTCTGCAGAACTCGGACCATTTCCGAAGGCCCGAAGACGTGGACTTCTTTCGCGGACTCGGTCAACGAGTTTCGCAACTCACCTATAACTCACGGAATCTCATCGGCAACGGTTCAACCGAGAGGCGTGACGAAGGCATCTCGGACTTTGGGGTAGCCATCATTGAGCGGATGAACAAAGTCGGAATGGCAGTTGACGTGTCGCATTGCGGTGACCGCACCACGCTCGACGCCTTTGAGATCTCGAAGAAGCCCGTGTTGATTACTCACTCCAACTGCCGGGCTCTGGTTAAGGACCACCCACGTCTTAAAACTGACGAAGCAATCCGAAAGGTGGGCCAATCCGGAGGTGTGATGGGGATCACCGGCGTGCGCATGTTTGTCAAGGGTGAAGAGCCCACGACGGTCGAGCACGTACTGGACCACTTCGACCATGTGCGGAAGCTGATTGGACCCGAGCATTTGGGAGTGGGCAGTGACATGGACCTTTACGGCTACGACGCGATGCCGGCTGAGTTAAACAAAAGACTACGCGCAAGCTACAAAGGTAGCTATGCATTTCGCGAGAAGCTGGATATCGAAGGTATCAATCATCCCAAACGGATGTTTGACCTGACGGAGGGATTGATTAACCGAAAATACAGCAATAGCGATATCCAGGGAATTCTTGGTGGAAACTTTGCGCGCGTGTTAACTGAGATTTGGTCCGTTATTCCCGAGAAGAAGTAAATCCAGGGTTGCCATCAGCGAGCACACCGCCGTCATGCGACTTGAGGATCCGTTTAAAGTCGTCGATTAAAACTATGTCTGGGGAGAGATAAGAGATGAAATCAAAGCCAATCATCAGACTTTTGATTGCAGTAGTTCTTTTGACCGGGGTGCAGATCGCGCGCGCTCAGCAAGTATCAGAATTGGGCCCCGGTTTTGATGACTATGTCAACAACGCCATTAAGAATTGGCAAGTGCCGGGTATCGCTATCTCTATCATCAAAGACGACCGGATCGTTTTCGCAAAGGGTTATGGCGTACGCGAACTTGGCAAACCGACTCCAGTGGATGAACGAACCATGTTTGCAATTGGGTCTTCGTCCAAGGCGTTCACCGCCGCGGCGATTGCCATGCTGATCGACGAGGGAAAGGTAAAATGGGATGACCCGGTAACAAAACACCTTCCGGGATTTCAACTCTACGATCCTTATTCAACACGAGAATTGACTGTGGGGGACTTGTTGACTCACCGCAGTGGGCTTACCCGGGGTGATCTACTGTGGTACGCGTCAGCTTATGACCGGGACGAAGTGCTTCGTCGTGTCCGCTACCTCAAGCCGACCTGGAGTCTGCGTTCGCGTTTTGGGTACCAGAACATCATGTTTCTGGCAGCGGGCCAGATTTTTCCTTCAATTGCCGGTAAGAACTGGGATGATTTCATCCGGGAAAGGATCTTCAACCCGCTCGGCATGACTGCAAGCACTACCAGCATTAAGGCTCTTGCCAACTCGGACAACGTAGCTACGCCACATTCCCGGATTGATGACAAGGTACAAACAGTTGCCTGGCGGAATATTGACAATATCGCTCCGGCTGGTTCTATCAACTCGAACGTTACCGACATGGCGCAATGGGTGCGATTGCAACTTGGCGGTGGAACTTATGAGAACAAACGTTTGCTTAGTTCTGGCGCTATGAAAGAGATGCATACGCCTCAGACCATCATCAGACTGGAGGGTCCACAGGAGAGACTCTATCCCGAAGCGCATTTCCTAACTTATGGAATGGGTTGGTTCCTCAGTGATTATCGCGGGCGGAAAGTCGTTGAACACGGTGGAGCGATCGACGGGATGAGAGCACAGGTAGCAATGATGCCAGAAGAGAAACTCGGGATGGTTATCCTATCGAACTTAAACGGAGCAGTACTGCCGCATGCCCTGATGTACCGAATCTTCGATTCCTTTCTTGGTGCTCCCCAACGAGACTGGAGTGCGGAAATGTTGAAGACGATCACGGCACTCGAGGAGCAAGCGAAAGCTGCCGAGAAGAAGATCGAGTCTGAGCGAGTGATGGGCACTGCACCCTCGCTCTCAATCGACAAGTATGCCGCCACCTATAACAGCGATATGTACGGCGAAGCGAAGGTCGCGGTGGAGAATGGAAAGCTGGTGACGCGCTTCGGTCCGAACTTTACCGGGGATCTCGAGCACTGGCACTACGACACCTTTAGAGTAACGTGGCGCGATCGCATGCAGGGCAAAGGCTTTGTGAATTTTAGACTCAATGCTCAGGGTAAAATTGAGTCCATTAGTATCGAGAATCTCTCCGAGTTCACACGCGCTCCGGATAAACCTGAGGCTGTCGCCGGCATTAAATTAAGCGAGGAAGATCTGAGGAAATTTGTTGGCAGGTACGCGTTAGAAGCTCCGCCTGTGGAAATCAGCATTGAACTGATAGGAGGTAGTCTGAAGGCAACGGTGCCCGGTCAGCCGGTTTATACATTAGTGCCCGTGGCCGCCGATCGCTTCCAACTCGAAGGTGCGCCCGCCGGTTTTTTTGTGCAGTTCGAACTGGCGGACGGTAAGCCGAAGAACCTGACTTTGGTGCAAGGATCACGGCCAAGCATAGTGTTGCTCCCAAAACCATAACTTTTGGAGTGCGGCGGTAAGGGCGCCAGCCCGCACCGCCGCTTTAGGTTCTGTTTTTTGTAAGGCGCACATGAAAGCGGCGGCGCGGGCTGGCGCCCGTGCCGCCGCACTCCAAAAGGAGTTGAAACTTTGAAACAAACGACAGTAATCGTTCTGCTCGCTTTGGTTATCTTCTGCACCGCGCTGGCCCAGGTTCCGCAGCTGCCAACCACTCCAACACAACAACCGGCTGAGCAAACTTCGACAACCACAACTCCTTCGGGAGCTCACGAGTTATCCGCTTCTGACGTGAGCGCATTCCTGGATGCGGCGGTGCCGTTGCAACTTGAGCGCGAGGACATTGCAGGAGCGACGATCGCTGTTGTGAAGGATGGGCAGCTTCTTTTCGCAAGAGGCTACGGCTATGCGGACGTTGCCAACAGAAAGCCGGTGTTGGCAGAGGAATCATTGTTCCGGCCTGGCTCGGTGTCCAAGCTCTTCACGTGGACCGCAATAATGCAGTTGTACGAGCAAGGCAAGCTCGACCTCGATCGCGACGTGAACGACTACATTGATTTCAGGATCCCAGACGCCTTCGGCAAACCGATCACTCTGAAGAACATAATGTCGCACACTCCTGGATTCGAGGAGCAGATCAAGGATCTATTTACCGACGATCCGGCAAAGATTAATCTAGGACAGTATGTAAAGACACATATACCAACTCGAATCTACCCGCCAGGTACAGTTCCCGCTTACTCCAACTATGCCACCGCGCTTGCCGGATACATCGTTGAGCGCGTATCTGGTCAGCCGTTCAATGACTATGTGAATGAGAAGATCTTCAAGCCGCTGGGTATGACTCGATCGACGTTCGTGCAACCTCTGCCGGAAGATCTCTCTTCATTGATGTCAAACGGATATCAGCTCGGGTCAGGCGAACCTAAGCCCTTCGAATTGGTAACCGCATTTCCAGCCGGCAGCCTGAGTAGCAGTGCGACGGACATGGCCCGCTTCATAATTGCACATTTGCAGGGAGGGCAACCGGGTGAAGCTCGCATGCTGAAGCCTGAGACTGTAGAGCTCATGCACAGTCGCTTGTTTTCCCTGGATGATGGGGCCAACGCGATGTGTTACGGCTTCTACGAGGAGTCGAGGAATGGAACTCGAATCATCGGACACGCGGGTGACACGCTTTATTTCCACAGTGATCTGCATCTGATGCTCGACAAAGGTGTTGGCTTCTTCATCTCGTATAACAGCGGCGGTAAGTCAGAAGTGTCGGGACGCACCATAATCTGGGAGGCTTTTCTCGATCGTTATTTCCCTTACCAGCCCGCGGCCACTACTACTCCTGATTCCGCTAAAGTGGATGCAAGCTCAGTAAGTGGCACATACGTTCTCAGTCGCCGGAGCGAGACGTCGTTTCTAAAAACGGCATCGCTGATCGGGGCCTTCACCGTATACCCGGTTGGCGAGGGAATGATCGAGGTTGAACAGCTAACAAAACCTAACGGAAAGCCGAAGAAATTTCGAGAAGTGGGACCCTTGACATTTCTCGAAGAAAACGGTCAGGACAAACTTTTCTTCAAACCTGATCAGAGTGGACGCATGCAGATGCTCATCCCTTACCCTTTCTTTGTCGGTCAACGCGTCGGACTGTATGAAAACAAACGAGTGCTGCTGCCGGTGTTGGGAGTATCTCTTGGCATCATGTTGTTGACCCTGCTGTTCTGGCCCATTGCGTGGTTTGTGAGAAGACATTACGGCCACAAGTTGGAGTTAACACGAAAGGAGCTGCTTCTGCGGATAGGGGTTAGGCTGGTCCTGGCGCTAAATCTGGTTTTCGTTGTGGCGATGATTGCTCTGGTGATCTATGGACTGACGCATCTCTGGATCTTCGGCGATCGTGGGACCATCTGGTTTCGGCTCATTCAAATGTTAGGTGTATTAGGCGCCCTCGGAACTCTAGTAGTTATCTTTAACGCCGTTCAGGCTTGGAGGAACAAGCAAAGGAGGATCTGGGGCAAGCTCCAGGCGACCATTCTCATGCTCGCATGCTTCGGTTTTCTCTGGTTCGTTTTTGCGGGTAAGTTGTTGAGTTTTAGTTCGAGCTATTAGGCCGGGTTACATATGTTGGATTAGCTATGAAGGATTTCGTGGGGCATAGGGTAAAGCAAAAGCGGTGGCGCGGCGCAGGGCGCCTTGCTACCGCACTCCACATAGTTCTGTTTGTGGGGGCGGTCTGTTCCGCTGAGGTTTTGCAAGACGCCGTTGCCCATGCGCCCAAGCCTCAGCCAGCCCCAGCTAGATGGAGAGGCTTAATTGGTGAGTACGGTCCTGACGCGAACATTGTTTATGTGCTCGAAAAAGAGGGGAAGCTTTGCGTGTCGTTTAAGCGCGCAGAGCCTCAATGTCTGAAGGAGCTCGGAAGAGATGCGTTTCGATTCGCGGCAGGCAAGATCGGCGATGCAGCCGGTGGTGGCGCTTCAAACGTGGTGTTTAGGCGGAATCGAGTAAGACGTGCAATGCAGGTCAAGATTGAAGATGTTCAATACGAGCGTCGCGCGATCGGACCTGAAGATGGTGCCACGCAGCTGCACGTTAAACCAGTCAGACCGGTCGCGGAACTTCTAAAAGAAGCACGCACCGCACAGCCTCCAGAAGAGACAGGAGAGTTCCTTGCTTCAGACTTGGTAGAGTTAAAGAAACTCGATCCCACGATCAAACTCGACGTTAGGTATGCAACCACTAACAACCTTTTCGGCACAGTCTTTTATTCACAACCGCGAGCGTTTTTACAGAGACCAGCAGCGGAAGCTTTGGTGCGCATTAATCGAAGGCTTAGAGGACTGGGCTATGGACTCCTAGTTCATGATGGTTACCGTCCATGGTATGTCACCAAAGTATTTTGGGATGCGACGCCGGAAGACAAGAAGCTTTTCGTAGCAGACCCAGCCAAGGGATCACGCCACAACCGAGGCGCAGCTGTCGATCTGACACTCTATGATCTAAAGACGGGAAGAGCAGTGGAAATGGTGGCAACGTATGACGAGACCACCGGTCGTTCATATCCTGACTATCCTGGCGGAACCTCTCTCCAACGCTGGCATCGAGACCTCTTACGCACGTTCATGGAGGCAGATGGCTTTACTGTTTATGAAGCCGAATGGTGGCACTTCGATTACAAAGACTGGCAAAAATTTCCAATTGGAAACCAACCATTCGAGAAAATCGGACTGACTGCCTCCTACAGCCCTTCGGTTGGCCGGTAAAAAACTTCTATGACCAGAAAAATGAAAAGCAGTCCAGCACATGTCGCAATCGCGTTCCTACTCTTTTGCTTCTTACTCCCCCATGAGTTCGTTGCACAAAGTCAAAGTCAGCAGTCCCAGAAACCAGGCTCAGCGGCTAATGGAGTAAGGATAGAATTCAACCGGCGTGTCCGCATGCGCGATGGAACGGAGCTCTCAGCCGACATCTATCATCCGAATACAGCGGGCGTGGGCAAGTCTCCCGTTATCCTTTCACGTACACCGTACACCAAGACCGGTGGCAGCACGCTGCGGATTGCCAAATATTTTGCAGCTAACGGTTATGTGTTTGTGACGATGGACGTTCGCGGTCGCGGTGATTCGGATGGCGAGTTTGTTCCTTACATCAATGATGGAAAGGACGGCTATGATGCAATCGAGTGGGCCGCAGCTCAGCCGTGGTCAACGGGTAAGGTCGGGGCTATTGGCGGTTCGTACAATGGTGCGACTCAATGGCTTACAGCTGTCGAACAGCCGCCACATCTGGCGGCGATGATTCCAATGGTTACGCCTTCTGATCCGTTTGTCGAATGGCCTACAGGACTGCCATTGCCCGCATCGGTCAGCTGGTTTCATTTTACCGCTGGCAAGGTCTTACAGAATATGGAGGCGGTGGATTGGAAGAAGCTCTATTGGCACCTGCCCATGATCACCATGGATGACGAGATGGGTAGGCCCAACCGCAACTGGGATGAAGAGATCGAGCATTCGAAGCTGGACAGTTGGTGGGAACCACATCGCTACCAGAACAAGTTCGATCGGGTGCGCGTGCCGGTTCTGGGGATCTCTGGTTGGTATGACGACGAGCAAATAGGCACACCTTTGAACTTTATCGGCATGACCACAAGGGGAGATACAACCGTCAGACGCAGTCAAAAACTCCTGATGGGTCCCTGGCCTCACGCCGTTAATTCCAGTACCAAGCTTGGGACACTTGATTTTGGCCCAACGGCGGTCATTGATATGAATGGGTTATGGTTACGATGGTTCGATTACTGGCTCAAAGGGATCGACAACGGAATCATGAAAGAGCCTCCCGTCCGCATATTTGTGATGGGAGAGAATGTTTGGAGAGACGAACAGGAATGGCCGATGGCCCGCACGCGATGGACAAAGTACTACCTGCATAGTGACGGACGGGCCAACACTCTCTCAGGCGATGGCACGCTCTCGACATCGGAGCCCGGAAGCGAACCTCCGGACAATTTCACGTATGATCCCGCCAAGCCGGTGCCCTTTATTACGGACCCCAGTTTTTCGCAGATTGGAGGTCCGGACGATTATCGCGAGGTTCAGAAGCGAGATGATGTTCTCGTTTACACAAGCGAGCCTCTGGTTGAGGATATGGAGGTTTGTGGCCCGATTCGCGTTCAGCTCTCGGTTGCTTCGTCAGCGCCCGACACAGATTTCATGGCCAAGCTCATTGATGTTTGGCCAAACGGCTTTGCGCAGCGGCTAACTGACGGCATGGTACGGGCACGATTTCGCGAGGGAATGGATAAGCCTTCCTTGATCCAGCCCGGGCGCATCTACACCTATGATCTTGATTTGTGGAATACGTGCCAGTTGTATCTAAAAGGGCACCGCGTGAGACTGCAAATTTCTTCCAGCGCTTTTCCTAAGTACGACCGAAATCTGAACACGGGAGAGGCGCTTGGCAAGACAACGCGAATGCAGGTGGCAACCCAGAAGATCTATCACGACCGCCAACATCCTTCGCATGTGGTTTTACCTATTGTGCCGCGAAAGCCATAACGCCCTCGATCTCGTGCTCACGCGTTACTACGCCTGCGTTTGTTTGCAAACGGTCAAATTCGACCTGGCACAGCATTCCTCTTCTCACTTACTCCTTTTGCGTCACCGCGCAAGACACCCCACGCTTTAGCGTTGTGGAGGTTCACCTTCCGCCTACCCCGAGCACCTCCCCCTCCTACTTTCTTTGCCCACCACTCAAGTCTGTTGTCACCACTCAAGACACCATACGCTTTAGAGACTGTGTCAAAACAATAGATCCTACACACGGCAGAGACTGTGTCAAAACAATAGATCCTACACACG
>Ga0209341_10001570_pt1 | contig 22486 bp, 20 predicted proteins | sample RifCSP13_2_FD_184020 | JGI IMG/M metagenome (GOLD analysis project Ga0209341, IMG submission 184020) | Soil microbial communities from Rifle, Colorado - Rifle CSP2_sed 13_2 (SPAdes) (version 2) | ecosystem: Environmental > Terrestrial > Deep subsurface > Rock core/Sediment | place: Rifle... | reverse complement strand
GTACCCGTTGATGGCAATCCTGGCGGGCATTCCCGATCCCTGGGTGAGGAACGGCGGCGTCGGTAAAAAGCCTGTGTCCGTACGGTCCGTCCTTGGCGGCACTGCGTTTTTCCCAGGCGGGACAAACGAGGATCAGACGAGGAGCTTCTCCAGCCCCTTCTGCCACGCCGCCGCGGTGGTGTGGATGACCCGCCCCGCGAACCGCTCGCGCGCGGCGCGCAGGTAGGGCAGCTTCCGGACCGCGAGCTTGTACTCCGAGAACCGCCCCGTCTCCACGTCCTTCTGCGGCGCGTAGAGGGGTTCCCGGTAGAAGTTCAGGGCCACCATGGCCTTTGAGACGGCCGCGGCGGTGTCGGCAAACGCCTCCGCGTCGCTCCCTCCCGACGGGCAGCGGTAGACGTAGGTGGCGAACCCCTTCGTCCCGGAGACGACCTCGACGGCGAGGAAGCGCTTCGCCTCCGCCTTCAGGCCCGCCATGAACCAGAAGAGGTAGTCACGCTGGACCTCCGGCTTCTCCGGTTCCGCAGGCTCGTCCTCCGCCGGGGGCTCGGCCGGGGCCTCCTCCGGAGGCGCCTCGGGCCTCTGCTCCTCCGCCCGCTTCTCCGACTCCGTGAGCCGTCGCAGGCCGAACCAGAGGTGAACCCCTGCGCGCTTGCGGAGGTAGGCGTAGGACTCCCCGGTCTTCTTGCTCGTCGCGATGACCTCCTCGATGCGCTCCCAGAGCCAGGGCGCGACCGCGTCCAGGTCGGCCTTCGCGGCGGCCTTTCCGCGCAGGAGGAGCGCGGTGAGAGCCGCGGACTGCGCGAACTCGAGGGCGGGGAACACCTCGCTGAGCAGGTTCGCCGTCTCCTCCTCGGCCTTCCGGCGCGCGGCCTCGACGGAGCGGTGGAACCGCCCGAGGTCTCCGGGCTCGCACCCGTACAGGACCGCCGTCGCCTCCGGCGCGGCGCAGACGAGGCGGTAGTCCTCCGTCATCTTGACCGCGGAGAGGTCCTGGACCCCCATCTGGAAAGGCTCGCCGCCGAGGGGCAGGCCCACGAGGCCGGTCGGGTACATCTGGAAGAGGGCTTCCTGTTCCGCCCCGCCGTCGAGGCGGAGCTTGCACTCCAGCGAATCCACGGGATCGCCCTCGGAGAAGCGCAGGAGCTGCACCCACCGTACGCCGCGGAGGCGGGAGAGGTGGAGGAAGAGCGGGCGGACGAGCGCGCCGTCCATCCCCGCGATTTGGATCTTCCCCTCCGGGTGCAGGCCGATCTCCACCGCGCGGCCCAGGAGCTTCACCGTCTCGACCTCCTCGTAGCCGATGCGGTTCGTCCTCGTGCCCTTGATCAGGAGGAAGGCGTCGTCGAGGTGGATCTCGCACCTCCCCTCGGACACCGTGCGGCCGCCGACAGAGAGCAGGTGCTCGCCCCGGTAGTCCCGCATCACGACGGGGGGCATCGCCTCACAGCTTGTTCCCGCACTCGCTGCAGAACCCGGCGCCCACCTGGTTCTGGTGGTTGCACTTCGGGCAGGTCACGAAGCCGAGCGGGTTCCCGCAGTTCTGGCAGAACTTCCCCGCCCCGGCGGGCTTCCCGCACTTGGAGCAGAGGGTCGTGCGGTCCGTCATGTCCCCGTCGTACAGGGTCTGCGTCTTCACGTGCTCCTTCATCTGGTCCACGCGGGTCTGCGCCTTCGCGGCCTGGAGCTCCGTGGTCAGGGAGGGCGCGTCATTCGTGCAGAGGCCGGCCTCGTCGTTCCAGTCGTCGGCGCACACGAAGGACTTGCACTTCGGGCACTTCTTGAAGTGGACCTTGGCCTCGTTCACGGCCTGGAGGAACCCCTGGTCGTGCTCCCTGTGCCAGTCCGCCGACATGTTCTTGTACTGGCCCGCGGCGTCGGCGACCTGCCCCGCGCCGTAGAGCCCGTGCTGCCCCGTGACGCTGCCCGCCGCCGCCAGTCCGCGACCGAGGAAGCCCAGCTTCTTCGCGGAGGACGCGCTCTTCGAAGGGATGAAGGAGGTGTCGAAGCCGCTGTGGCACAGGTCGCAGTAGAACTTCCACTGGAAGCCCTTCTCCCCGCTGTGGTCCTCGACGTTCTTGGGATGGTCCAGGAGCGCCATGGTTCTCCCCGCCGAGGGATGAGCGTCTGGAACTATTAAAGCGCTACGCGCGAACGGGGTCTGCGGAGGGCTGTTCCATCGAGGCGTACTCGGCCTCGAGCCGGAGCTCCTGAAGAACCAAGAGCTTCAGCTCGATGACGTACCTCGCCCGGTCGAAGGCTGCTTCAGAATCGGCGGTGACCTGAACGTCCTCGGGATGGTCGCGGGCAGCGAAGAAAGTCTCCAGCGCCTCCAAGAGGAACGAAACCTCGAGGAAAGCGGAGGCTGTCACATGAGTCCCTTAGCTCGGAGTCGGCGGAACTCAAGGTAACTCCTCATCCACAGACGGAAATTCTCCCGCGGGTAGAGCGATCCCTCCGCGAGCTTGCGGGAGAGGTCTTTCAGGCGCCTGATTCTCTCCTCGCGCGTTTCCATCATGTCCACTTACGCACGCACGCCCTATTTAAGGCGCAGGGCTGCATGTAGCCTCAGAGCAGCCCCGTCTTGAACCCGCGCGCCTTCCAGAAGTCCTTCAGCTTCGCCCCGCAACGGTTGCAGACCTTCTCCACGGGGACGATCACCGCGGCGCACGTGGCGCAGCGGTAGCGGACGACGTTCTTGCAGCGCTCGCAGACGTCCGTGTCCGGCCCGACCGGGGCCTGGCACTTGGGGCAGGGGATCACGAGGGGCTTCCCGCACTTGTTGCACAGGGTGAACTGCGGCGTGATCGGCGCGAAGCAGTAGGGGCAGACCATCTGGTGGGGGTGGGCCCGCGTGCAGAAGGGGCAGTAGATCGAGTTCTCGTCGATGAGCTGCCCGCAGAACCGACAGGGTTTCTTGTAGCCCGGCATCGCGGCGGCATGGAGGCGTGCGTATTAGGCCTAGCGGTGTCGAGCGGTACGGACTTTCGCTGCGTCGAAACTCAGTGCCGACATGTCACCCCGAGGTTCCTGCTGTGACCCGCGCATCACCGAGCCGTGAGAGACACCGAAACGCTGCCGGAGTGGCGCCGGTTCCGGGTCGCGGAGCCCTGGGAATGGGCGATCCCCCTGGGCATGGTGGCCGCGAGCGTCGTCCTCACCTACACGGGCCCCCAGTGCCCTCCCTTGGCCGCGTGTCCACCGTGGGTCGCAACCGCGATGAGGGTTCACTTCGCGGCTGGCTTCGCGGTCCTTGGGGCCTCGGCTGTCCCCGCGGTCTATGCCCATATGCGTGTGCGGAGCGTCGGACCAATCTTGTGTTACTGCGTGGCAATCATCTTAGCCACCGCCCTCCTGCCGAGCGCCTTCCTCTGGGCAACCCTCTTCACGACCGCAGTCACCGCCACGGCATGCGTTTCGGAGACGATTATGACCCGCCGAAATAGAGCTCCTTCCGGATCCGAGGCACCACCGCGGCCATCACCGCCATCTCCGTGAGGCGCGTGCGGTCGAGCTTCCCCTTCGTGAGGTACCCGATGGCCCCCTGCTTCTCGCCGATTTGCTCGATCCCCGTCAACTTCTCCATGGCCTCCTCCACCGTCCTCCCCAGCTGCACGTCGTTCGCCACCGCGGGCGGGTAGGCGAACCCGGGCCCGTGACCCAGCGTCACGCGCCCCGTCTTGTCCACGATGGCGCACCACTGCACGTCGAGCCAGCGCCCCATGGCTTCGTTCCAGAACAGGCCGGCCTCGATCCCGACCCCGAAGTCCCCCTTCCCGATCGCGTTCCGCGCGCGGTGGACGGCGCCCACGACCGTGTCCTTCTCTGTCGGCTGCTCGGGCACCCCGGAGGCCACGTCGACGGCCTTGAAGCGCACCTGGCGGTAGAACGGCCGCAGGACGTTCCTCGCCGCGGCGACCTTGACACGGTTCGAGGTCCCGATGTGGATGGCGAGGGGACGCAGCATCCGCCCGTTGCGGTCGATGTCCTTCGCCTTGATCCGCGACGAGGAGACGGGGCAGTCGTCCTCGGCCAGGACCATGGGCACGGCGTGGACGAGGAGGGGCATGTGGCCCTCGCGGATCCGGATCTGGTTCACACGATCCGCCACCTCCCGCCGCTCCGCGCTGACCACGATGGCCTCGAGGGAATCGTCGAATTCCGCGGGCCCAAACTCGTCGGTGAGCTTCCCGACCTTGAACGAGCGCCAGCCCTTCGACCGGAGGAACCGCTCCAGCCGGCGCTTCCGGGTCGCGTACGGCGCCACGCGCTTGCGCCCGCGCTTCGCGAGCGCCCCATCGGTGAGCCCGATGAACACGAAGTCCGCCGCGGCGAAGGCCCTCGCCAGGAGGGCCTCGTGCCCGGCATGGAGGACGTCGAAGGTCCCGCCCATGCAGGCGCGCCCGACCCTGCCCGCCATGCCCGCGGGATGGCAAGCGGTCTAAATGAACGCGAGCGGTGTCGTACCGGGGGAGCCGACCGCCCGCCGAGAGTCGGCGAAGGTTTCTTGCCGGTTTCGGCCTCGGGAAAAAAGCATTGCGCTATCCTTAAATATGAGAAGCGGTTGTGTTCGGTTCTGGAGCCCCCGAGACCGATGAAGCGCCTCGGCGTTGTGGAGAACCTCTCCTACGACGGCACGGTGCTGGTACGTTCGGACTTCGCTCCACCGCAAGGTACTCCCGTGGTGAACCGCCGCGGCGAGGCCGTGGGGACCGTCCTCAAGGTGTTTGGCCCCGTGAAGCAACCGTTCCTCGCGCTGCGCCCCGCGGGCAAGCCCGGCCTCGGCCTCGTCGGCTCCGACGTGTTCCTGTCGCAGGGGAAGGTCCATGGCGAACAAGAAGATCGAAGAGGCGGAAGAGGTCACTAGGTGCCCCGAGTGCAACAGCGGCCACCTCACGCTCGACTACGAGCGGGGGGAGCTGACCTGCGAGGAGTGCGGGCTCGTCCTCGATGACCAGATGATCGACCAGGGCCCGGAGTGGCGCGCCTTCGACGTGGAGCAGGGCGAGAAGCGTGCGCGCACCGGCGCCCCGATGACCTACACGATCCACGACAAGGGGCTCTCCACGACCATCGGCTGGAAGAACAAGGACTCCTACGGGAAGTCCGTCCCCACGCGGAACCGCGCGCAGCTGTACCGCCTGCGGAAGTGGCAGCGCCGCATCCGCGTGAGCAACGCGACGGAGCGCAACCTCGCCTTCGCCCTCGGGGAGCTGGACCGGATGGCGAGCGGGATGGGGCTGCCGCGGAACGTGCGGGAGACCGCCGCCATGGTCTACCGCAAGGCGGTGAACAAGAACCTCATCCGCGGGCGGTCTATCGAGGGCGTCGTCGCAGCGAGCCTGTACGCGGCCTGCCGCCAGTGCAACGTGCCGCGCACGCTCGACGAGATCGCGAACTCCTCGCGCGTCGGGCGCAAGGAGATCGGCCGCACGTACCGCTTCATGACCCGCGAGCTGAAGTTGAAACTCCTGCCCACGCACCCCCAGGACTACGTCTCGCGGTTCTGCTCGGAGCTGAAGCTCACCGGAGACGTGCAGACGAAGTCCATCGAGATCCTGAAGGAGGCCGCGGAGCGGGAACTCACGAGCGGGCGCGGGCCCACCGGCGTCGCTGCGGCGGCGATCTACATCTCCTCCATCCTCCAGAACGAGCGGCGCACGCAGCGCGAGGTCGCCGACGTCGCCGGCGTGACCGAGGTCACCATCCGCAACCGGTACAAGGAGCTCACGGACAAGCTCGGCATCAAGATCGAGTTGTAGCGACTTCGCGTCCCACCCCTGAGTCCCACACCGCCACATTCAACTAGCCCGCCGTGGGTGAAACCCGGCATGACCGAGATTGTCCCGGTTCGCCTGGGCCCCGCGGAGCTCTCCCTCCTCGACGACCTCGTGCGCCGCGGGCTGTTCAACAACCGCGAGGAGGCGGTGCGCACAGCCATCATCAACCTCGGTCTGGAACTCGGCCTCGACGACCGCAAGCGCGAGCGTCGCCGCTAGCGGGACGCAACCCGCTTATACGCGCTAGGCCATCGAGCGCGCCCCATGGGGTCCCGCCCGGAGCCCGCGTTCCGCATCGACGACCGGCGCGTCGCCCAGCGCGTCCAGCACTTCCCGGAGTCCGTGATCCGGGAGATGACGCGCGTCGCCCTCCAGCACGGAGCGATCAACCTCGCCCAAGGATTCCCCGACTTCGACCCGCCGGAGGCCGTCCGCGAGGCGGCGAAGCGGGCCCTCGACGAGGGACACAACCAGTACGCGATCACGTGGGGAACGAAGGGCCTCCGCGACGCCATCGCGGAGAAGGCGCGGCGGTACAACGGCATCGAGTGCGACCCCGAGAGGAACGTCGTCGTCACCTGCGGGAGCACGGAGGCCATGATGGCGGCGATGCTCTCCCTCATCGACCCCGGCGACGAAGTCGTCGTCTTCGAGCCCTTCTACGAGAACTACGGACCCGACGCGATCATGAGCGGGGCGCGGGCCCGGTTCGTCCCCGTTCACCCCCCGGACTGGGGTTTCGACGAGGAGGCCCTGAAGGCGGCGTTCACGAAGCACACGAAGGCGGTGATCCTGAACACGCCGAACAACCCCACGGGGCACGTCTCGACGCGGCAGGAGCTCCAGGTGATCGCGGACCTCTGCGCAGAGCGCGATGCGGTGGCGGTGACCGACGAGATCTACGAGCACATCCTCTTCGACGGGCGGCGGCACCTGAGCCTCGCGTCCCTGGGGGACATGGCGGACCGGACGGTGACCATCAACGCGCTCTCGAAGACGTACTCGGCGACGGGGTGGCGCGTCGGGTGGGCCATCGCCCCGGAGATGATCACCGCGGGGATCCGCCGCACGCACGACTTCCTCACGGTCGGCGCGCCGCATCCGCTCCAGGTTGCGGGGGAAGTCGCTCTGCACCTCCCGGACGCCTACTACGCGGACCTCGCGGCGACGTACCAGCGGAAGCGGGACTTCCTCTGCGAGGCCCTCGCGGAGCTGGGCTACCGGCACCAGAGGCCGGAGGGCGCCTATTATGTGATGGGGGACTTCTCGGACCTGTCGTCCTTGAGCGACGGGGAGTACGCGATGACGCTCGCGAAGGAGGGCGGTGTGGCCGTGGTCCCGGGGTCCTCATTCTACTCGGACCCGAGCGACGGTCGGACGCAGGTCCGCTTCATGTTCTCCAAGAAGGACGAGACGCTCGCGGAGGCCGCCCAGCGCCTGGAGCGCTTCCACGAGGGGAGAGGTCGCCATGGCGGAACGGGGTGACCACGCGGACCTCGTCGTCCTCGACGGGGACGTCTGGACCGGGGATCCGGAGACCCCGAGGGCGAAGGCGCTGGCCGCCAGGGACGGCCTCCTCGTGGCGGTGGGCGCGAACGCCGAGGCGGAGCGCTGGGTCGGGGAGGCGACGGAGGTCCTTGAGCTCGCCGGCGCCTTCGTCTGCCCGGGGTTCGTCGACGCCCACACGCACGTCGCCTCGGCCGCGGGCCGCGCGTCCTGGCTGAAGCTGGACGACTGCGGTTCCCTCGAGGACGTCCTCGCGCGGGTCGCCGAGCGGGCGAAGGCCGGGGGCTGGGTCCTCGGCCGCGGCTGGGACGAGAGCCGGTGGCCCACGGCGCGGTACCTCACGCGACAGGACCTCGACGCGGTGACGGGGAAGGTGCCCGCCGTCCTCGTCCGCGTGGACGGGCACATGCTCACCTGCAATACCGCGGCCCTCCAGGAGCTGAAGGTGCCCGCGGACCTCGCCATCCAGGAGCGCGACGCGGGCGGACAGCCCACCGGCGTCCTCAAGGAAGCCGCCGCGAACCTCGCGTGGGAGAGGATGAAGGCCACCGCGGAGGACATCCTCGCGGGGCTCCCCGCCACGGTCCGGCACCTTCACTCCCTGGGGATCACCTCGGTCCACGATTTCGTCGGCGCGGAGGGGATGCGTGCGTGGACGCGCTGGCGGCAGGGGAGTCCGACGCTCCGCGTGTACACCTGCGTCCTCGAGGGGGAGGTCTTCGCCGAGGTCTCCTCGGGCGGGCTCTCCACGGGGATGGGGGACGACTGGCTGCGGCTCGGCGCCGCCAAGGTCTTCGGCGACGGATCCCTCGGCGCGCGCACCGCCGCCCTGAGCCGGCCGTACGCGGACGACCGCAAGGAGCGGGGCCTCCTCGTCCACCCCCTCCCGGAGCTCCGCGACCGCTTCCGCGAGGCCCACTACGGTGCCTTCCAGATCGCCGCCCACGCCATCGGCGACCGCGCGGTCTCCCTCGTCGCGAAGGAGATCGCGAGTCTCGAGGGCGAGGGCCACCGCCACCGCATCGAGCACTTCGAGCTCCCGACCGACGAGGTCCTCGACCTCGCGCGGGAGAAGCGTCTCCTCGCCTCCATGCAGCCGAACTTCGTCGCGCAGTGGTCCCAGCCCGGGGGGATGTACGAGCGGAGGCTGGGGAAGCGCGTCGCGAGGAACAACCCCTACCGGGAGATCCTGAAGCGCGGCATCCCCCTCGGCTTCGGGTCCGACGGCATGCCGTATGGGCCGCTCTACGGGATCCACGCCGCCGTGAACGCCCCCTACGAGGTCCAGCGGCTCACCGCGGAGGAGGCCCTCCGGGCGTACACCGCGGGCGGCGCCTACGCGGCCTCGGAGGAGGCGCGGAAGGGGACGCTGACGAAGGGGAAGCTCGCGGACCTCGTCGTCCTCTCGGAGAGCCCGCTGGAACACCCGGACCGGATCGACCGCATCGCGGTGGAGTCGACGGTCGTCCACGGCCGCATCGTCTGGGAGACGCCGGAAGCAGGGGAGCGCGGACCCGGGAAACCGGCCCGCGAGACAGTTTCTTAAGGGGGTGACCTCTCCTCCTCGTTCAATGCCCGAACGAGTCGTCATCGCCAGCGCGGTGCGAAAGCCCATCGGTAGGACCAAGGGCGCATTCTCGGACATCCCCGCCCCCCCGCTAGGCGCGGCGCCGACCTCGGGATGGCGATGGTCGTGGAGCGCCAAGGAGAGGATGGCCTTGAGAGCTCGCTCGTGGCATCGGTGGCGTGTCGTGGTCGTGGGGATTGCCCTGCTGGCGTCCCTCGTCTCTCCGTGGGCCCTCTCGCCCCCATCGCAACCTCAGGTCCCGGCCGCCGACGGGCCCGCGGCTGAAAGACCTGCGGCCCCTGCGACCCGGGGCGATCCCCCAATCGCGGAGCCGCACGACGCCCCGGTCGCCGGGGTCTGGAAGACGGAGACGGATGACATCATCCGCGTCACCCAGGCCACCGGCGGCTTCGATTCGGTCATGCTCCTGGACGAGTGCACAAGCGGGCCGAGGTCAACCGTGATCCGCGGCACGACGAACGGGACGGCGGTCGAGGGCACGATGCAGCGCTGCTCCGCGGAGGACGACGACCTCGTCGTCCTGTGCGGACTCCCGCCCATTTGGGATACCCCCTTCCGCGGCAATGTGACCGACGCCACCCTTGTGGGGAAGTCCCAGGGAGAGTGGTACAAATGGGACTCCGGGCCCAACGGGACGCGGATCAATTGCCAGTTGGACTACTACTACGACGTGGATTTCTCCTACACCCGCCTCGACTGCGGCGTGCTGACCATGGAGGAGATGGCTCCGACGTACATTACCGACCCCGACGAGGCGGCCCGCGAGATCGCCCTCGCGAACCAGTTCGAGGCCGGCGACCGCCTCCAGTGGTCCGAGGAGCAGCTCCTCCCCTTAGGGTTCAAGTGGAAGGTGGAACAGTTCCAGGAGCACCTGCGCCGGTACAACTACTCGTCCACGATCAACTCGGCGTACCGGCCCCTGCTCTATCAGGCCCACTTCGTCGACCTCCGAACGTGCTCCCAGTTCCTCCGCGACAAACTGACGAGCTCGCCCGACCTAGCGCCTTACCTAGTTAATTCCGTCGACGCGGTGAACCAGGAAATCGTCGACCACGCCATCGTCGGTAAGACCTACACGGTCGCTGGCCTCGAGAGCCTCGACGCCGTCGTGTGCTATCGGGTGCCTCTCCGGGACTGCCCCCACGTCAACGGTCGCGCTGTGGATCTCACCCTGACTCCGGCCGCGGGCGGCCCCCTGGACTGGTACCTGGACCACATCGGCGCCCTCGGCGGTTGGTGCCGGCCGGCTCTGTTCACCGATCCGCCCGACCTCCCGCATTGGGAGTACGGCGGCGCCGACCCGTGGACCAACCCCCGCTGCAAGGCGCTGACGGAAGCCTGGCTCAACGTTTCCATGGACTTCACAGGAAGGTCTCCCATCAACCTCCTGGTCGAGGACCCGCTCGGTCGACGCATCGGCCACGATCCTGTGACCGGCCAGAACGTGAACGACTTCGGAACGACGGTTGCTTACTACTCGGGCTCCGGCACGGAACCCCAGTCCATCCGCATCGGCGTCCAAGGCACCGTCGCCGGGACCTACAAGGTCACCGGGGTGGGGACGGGAGAGGGCGACTACACGGTCGACCTAGCTGTGGAGAACGACGACGGTCTCATCGTCGGCTCGATGAACTCCACGGGACGGGCATCCTCCGGCGTCCCGATCACCGGGCTGGTATACACGTTGCGCGAGGACTACTCCCCGCCGCAGGTGTGGACCCTAGGGCGCCCCGTCTCTTCAGGCGGGACGACGACGGGGTTCGAGGTCGACGCGGCGGGTGGCCCCGGAGCCGTCGGCGTGGGAGGGGGCATCACCGACATGCTGTGGAGCGGGGGCGACGACGGGCTCGCCCTCCGGCCAGATCCGGCCGGGGGTTCCACGGACGTCATCCTTCCCCGGGACCTCCTCCAGGGGCCCTTCACGGTGTGGGTCGATGGCAATCTCACAGCGGTCGAAGCCGTATCTGGGCCGTCCGGCACGACGCTCACGATCGCCTGGCCGGCGAACGCCAAAGCCATCGTCATCCGGGGCACCGTGCCACAGCCCGGGGTCGCGACGGAGGGGGCCCCTGTGATCGCCGTCGCCGCCGTTGTGGTGGCCGCGTCCGTCGGCATCGCCGCCATCGTCGTGTGGAGAGGTCGCCGCCAGAAGCGGGACCCGGATCCACCCGCCTGAGCGGACCCGAGCGGACGCGGAGCGGGACCAGGTGAGGGCTCGCGAAACCCTTAACCCCGCCGCCCGATGCCGACCCGTGGCCGGCGCGGTCGTCTTCGACCTCTACGGGGTCCTCCTCGACCCCGAGGTGATGCGGCGAGAGTACCACCGGCGCGTCGCGGCGATCCTCCAGAGGGAGTACGGGGGGACGGTGGAGGCCTGGCTGCGGGCGCACGACATCGCCTACCGGGAGTACGTGGCCGCGGTGACCCGGCCCGGGTTCTTCCGCGACCGCCCGCACCGCGACGCCCTCCGCGAGGCCGAGGTGACCCACCTCCGCGCGATGTTCCGCGAGGCGGGGAAGCGCCCCCCGGAGGGCGACCCCTTCGCGCTCTCCGAGGCGCTCGACGAGATCGTGCTGACCGGGATCCACGCCGCCTACCCGGAGACCGCCCGCGTGCTCGGCGAGGTCCGGGGGATGGGCTTCGAGGTCGACATCGCCACGAACGCGAGCCTGACCTCCGCGCGCGCCGCCCTGCGCGGGAGCGACCTCCACCGCGAGGTCCACTCCCTCGTGACCGCGGACCTCGTCGGCCTCCGCAAGGACTCCGCGGAGTTCTGGCGGGACGGGTTCCAGGCCCTGCGGCGGGACCCGTGGGACTGCGTGGTCGTCGACGACGAGCCGGCCAGCCTCCGGCCGGCGATCCGCGTCGGCGCCCAAGGCGTCTGGGTCAACCGCGCCGGGGACGTCCCCGGCGGCCTCCACTTCCCCGTCGTCTCCACCCTCGGGAGCCTCCGCGGGCTGCCCGACGTGCTGCGCCAGCTTCGGTGAGGGCCTACGGCCGCACGCGCTCCAGATGCACGTAGGTGATCGAGGTTCCGCAGCTCGCCAGCACGAGGTGCTTCTTCACACCATGGACGAGGTGAACGAGGTAGGGGGAAGGGTGCTCGCGGTGCTTTTCCGAACGTTTCCCCTGGAGATAGGTTGAACGCAAAGTTAAATACCGGGCGCTCCCATAAGCACCCGATGGCCGAGGTCACGGTGATACCCAAGCGCATCGGCGGGAGTCTCGCTTTCTTCATCCCCGCCGACATCGTTCGACAAGAGGGGATTGAGCCGGGGGTGCCTGTCCGCGTGACCCTGAAGCGGCGCCGGCGGGTCCGGGCGCTGGGCTACCTCAAGGGGAAGGTTCCCTACACGCCCTTTGACCGCCACGAGGAGGGCTTCTGGCCTGCCGACTAGGACCGTCTTCCTGGACACCTGGGCGTGGTGGGAGGTCCTCCACGACACTCCCACCGGCCGGCGACTGGCGATGCGCTACGTCGAGGCTCCGGACACCTTGGTCTACACGGTGGATGTTGCCCTCGCGGAGGTCGCCTGCAAACTCGCTCGGGTCGGCCGGGGCGAGGAGATCGGCGGCTGCCTGGAGACCATCCTGAACTCGAGCGAGGTCGTGCCCATAACCAAGGAGATCGCGGTCCTGGCCGGACCGCTCCTCCTCGAACTCCGGGGGGAGGACTCGGGCGCCTCCGGAGCCGATGCGGTGATGCTCGCCGCGGCTCGGACCCACCAAGCCACACTGGTCAGCGCGGACCCGTGCTACCGCGGACAATCCGACGTCACGGAGAAGTGACCCGTAGTCAGGCTAGCCGGAGTGCACCCCCTAAGGACGCACCCGCTCCAGGTGCACGTAGGCGATCGACTCGCCGCAGCTCGCGAGCACGAGGTGCTTCTTCACGCCGTGGGCGAGGCGGACGGCGCGGCTCACCTCGGGCCAGCCGCCGCGGTAGTCCGCGGGGAGGGAGTGCACGAGGTACCGGGCATGGATCTTCTCCGGGTCCCCCTCGTACGCGCGGAAGTGCGTGCCGTACTTGAACCCGGTCTTGACGACGACGCCGCGCGAGCGCAGGTCCCGGTACACCCGGAACCGCAGGTCGAAGTCCGGCTGCATCTGCCGGGCGCGCCGGATCACCGCGGCCAGGCCCACCGGACGGTCGTTCCGCGCGCTACGCACCTCGAGGTGCCCCCCGTCGAGCAGGTAGGCGGTCTCCAGCAGGGAGAGCTGGAGCCGGCGGCCGAGGAACTTGCCGAAGAAACCGGACTCCGCGAGGGCGCGGGCCTCGGCCTCGTCCGGCACGAGCGCGCGGTCCGCGAGGAGGTCGGCCTTGGCGGGCGCCCCCTGGGCAACGACGCTGCCGTGGAGCTCCACCTCCCTGGCGGCGTAGTACGTCAGGTCCGATTCCTCGTCCACGACGCCGAGGAGGAGCTGCTTCCGCACGCCCTGCACCTTGTGCACCCGGTCGAGGATCTCGCGGAGGACGAACGGCGCGCGCTCGCTCACCGCGGAGACCCAGGTGCCCGTCGTCGTCTTCCCCGGCCGGCCCCCGCGGGGGTGGACGCGGAAGTCGATGGGGGACGCGCCCTCCTCCACGACGTACCCGCGCTGCCGCAGGTCCCGGTACACGACGTAGAGGACCTCGAAGTCGCCACGGCCGCGGTGAGCGAGGCGGACGAGGTCGCGGAACCCCACGACCTTCCCGCTGCGCTCCACGACGAGCCTCCCCGCCTCGGTCAGGTAGCAGGTCTCGAGCCAGGAAAGTCGGAGTCGGCCCTCGGGCGTGGTCTCCCCGAAGGCGCCCTTGTTCCGCAGGGTGGACGCGTCGCCCTCGGCGGGGACGAGGACGCCGTCGCTGCGGAGCTCGCCGCGGGCCGGCGCCGTCGGCGGCGGCGGGGGTTCCGCCCGCGGCTCGAAGTCCTCCTCCTCGCTCATCTGAAAGGAGAGCATGAACCCGCCATTCATATATAGAAGCATACCCATAGTTCCGGTGCCCATGGAGAGAGACGCCGTCATCCAGGAGATCGCCCAGAGCCTGGCGAAGACCGGGTTCTACGTCAGCGAGCCGCACCTCATCCGCGGGCAGTCCTTCGACGTCGTCGCGCGGCGCGACGAGACGCTCCTCCTCCTCAAGGTCCTCCTGAACGTCGACGCGTTCTCCAAGGCCGCCGCGGAGGAGCTCAAGCTCGTCGCGATGACGCTGCGGGGGATGCCCCTCCTCGTCGGGTTGCGCTCCGGGGCCGGGCGCCTCGAGCCGGGCGTGCTCTACTCGCGGTTCGGCGTGCCCATCATCTCCCGCGAGACCCTGAGCGACTTCCTCGTGGACGGCGTCCCCCCCTTCGTGTTCTCCGCGCCCGGCGGCCTCTACGTCCACATGGACCGGGACGTGCTCCAGCAGGCCCGCGGGGAGCGCGGGATGTCCATCGGGTCCCTCGCCGAGAAGGCCGGCGTGTCGCGCCGGACGATCCAGATGTACTTCGAGGGGATGGCGGCGACCGTCGACGTCGCGATGCGCCTCGAGGAGTTCCTCGGCGTTCCCCTCGTCGTGCCTGTGGACCCCTTCCTCAAGGCGCCGGAGCACGCGGAGCTGACGACCTCCTGGGACGCCTTCGAGCGCTTCGAGAAGGAGATCTTCCGGAAGCTCGTCAACCTGGGGTACCGCGTCTTGCCCACGGTCCACTCCCCGTTCGAGGCGTTCACCGCGGAGCCGGCCTCGGAGGGCGTCTACCTCACCGGCGTGGGAAACGCAGGCGAGGACGTGGACGAGAAGGTCCAGATCGTCGCGGAGGTCTCCCGCGTCGCCGAGAGGGACTTCGTGATCTTCATCGAGCGCCGGCACAAGGTCTCGGCGACCGCCGGCCCCCTGATCGACCGCGAGGACCTGCGGAAGCTGAAGGACCGCGACGACCTCCAAGAGATGATCGACGAGCGGAAGAAGTAGGATGGAAGTCATCGAGTTCGGGGACTCGAAGCTCCAGCTGCTCGGCGTCGTCCGCGGGCCCGTGGCCGAGGGGGAGCGCGTCCGCCAGGCCGTCCACGAGGTCCGGCCGCGGGCCGTCGGGGTCTCCCTGGGTCTGGAGGAGCTCCGCGGCCTCGAGGCCTGGGATGGGACCCCCGCGGAGCCCGCGAACTCGGAGGAGGAGACCTACGTGCGCCACATGGCCCGGTGGGGGGAGGTGCGGAAGCCCCCGCCCTGCTTCGTCGAGGCCCTGCGCGCCGCCGTCGAGGTGGACGCGGCCTGCGTGCCCCTCGACCTCGACGAGGCGGCCTACACGAAGGCGTTCACGGAGTGCGTGGGGACCTGGGACATGATGCGGCAGGGGTCGTTCGTGGAGCGTCAGCTGCTGGAGTGGAAGTTCATCGCGGGGACCCCACAGTCCTTCGCCCTCGAGTTTGACGCCCTGCTCAGCCGCCGCAAGGGCTACCGGAAGCTCGACGCCCTCCGCGAGGAGCACATGGCGGGGTGCCTGCGCGCCGCGCTGCGCAAGTACCCGGCGGTGCTTGCCGTGGTCGAGATCGAGCGCGCCGCGGGCGTCCTCGAGGCCCTGAAGCGGTCCGCGAGAGGCCCCTAGCGGCCCGGCCGGATAACGCGGATTGCGTCCGTTGCGGTGAAGCCCTCGCCATCATTCCAGCTGCCGGTGAGGGTCAGGGTGACCAGCTTGCCCTCCGGGAGGGTTGCGGCGACCTCCGCACGGGGGAACTTGGCGAGGAGTGTGGTGTCGTTCAGCCGCCGCGCCCACGCTGCGGGAACGCCGTTCAGGACTAGGCTGGAGAGATCCACGTCCGCGGCGGTGGCGCCGTCCACCGTGACCGTGGCGGTGACCCATCTCCCCTGGGACTTCAGGTTCATGGTGCGGGGCTCGACGCGGAGGGAGGCGGTGGCGGTGCTCGGGGAGCACTCGCCCTTCGTGAGGTAGTAGACCCCGGAGTTCGTTGCGGCGCCCACGCGGTTGTTGAGGTACACCGCCGCATGGGGATTCCCGCAGTGGTCCAGGACCATCGCGGGGAACTGGGGGGCGTCCAGGTCGTCATCCGACGGGTCGCTCAGGACGTTGAGGAACAGGTGGCCATCATAGGCGATTTCATCCTCCCATCCCGACGGCCCCTTGGCGGCGAAGATCAGGTCGTAGTTGAATGAGGTGGGTATGGCCGTCAACTGCTCGTTGAACCCGTAGAGGACGACAGGGCCCGCCGCCCCGACCGCGACCGACGGGGAGAGGCCGCCCCCGCCGTAGGCCGGCGGCGGGCGCGAGACCGCTTCGGAGGCCCAGCCCGCCGACCCGCGGACTGCGTACCGCACCTCGCTGGTTCTCGGCCCCGTGCGCACCGTGTAGGCCGCGTGCGGGTTTCCGGCGACGTCAAGGGCCAGCGACCCTTCCCGACCCGCGATGTTCAGCGCTCCAATGTGCTCCACGACCTCGACGCGCCAGCCGGTTTCGTTGCGGGAGGCGTAGCGGACGTCGCCGCGGAGTTGGTCATAGTAGAGGACGCGGGGGTTGTCCTGGCTGTCGACAACTACCTGTTCCCAATGGGCTCCGATGAAGGCGAACCCCGTCGTCCCCATGAAGTCGAGGCGGGTGACCTGCCAGACCCCGCCACTGAGGACGGCGAAGTGGAGGTAGTGGTCGTAGGCGGTTCCATTCGGGACGGCCTCCTCCGCGACCATGTGCACGCGACCCTGGGAATCCACGGCGATGCTCCCTGAGGGGACCGTGCCAGGAGAGGGGGTCCAACCCGCGGGGGTCCGGGTCCACAGCATCGCCGCCGCGGGGCCGACGACCGGCTTCGAGTACACGTAGACCCGCGGGGCGCCATCGGGGCCCACGGCGAGGGCGCCGCAGCCTCCGCCCCCCGGGGTCGCCGCGACGTACTCCGGGAGCCAACCCGCGTCGCTCCGATTCGCCCACCACGCCTGACCGACTGGGCAGTAGAGCACCTGGGGAACGCCGTCCGTGCCGACCGCGAGCTGGGGGGGAGAGCTACCGCCAAAGGTGGCCACCGGTTCGATCGTCCACCCAGGCACTCCGGGCGATGGGGTCGGTGCACTTCCGGCCCCGCCTTCCACCGACACGGCGAGGAGTGCGGTGAGCAGCAGGCCAAGGACGAGACGCCTCATGGGATCACAGCTTGCAGGATGTGGCAGTGAGGGAGGGTTCCTGGAGCCAGTACGGGTCGTTGTCCAAGTCGCGGTACCAGAAGTAGTCGGAGACGGGCTGGGCGTTCGGGTCGGGATTGTCGTTCCAATCGGGTTCTCCCGCTGGAGGCGGAATCGGGTCGTAGGGACCCCCCGCACTGTTCCACCAGTTGCACTCCGCGTGGAAGTAGTCCGGGCCGGGCGGGTCCCCGGTCACGTACAGCCCCGCGGCGGTGTTGTCCCGCACGTCGTTCCACCACACCCGCAGCTTGACCAAGTCCACGGTGGCCGCGTCGACGTAGATGCCGTACTGGGCGTTGTTCGCCACCGTGTTGTTGTCGCTGAGGTTCGCGTATACCGTGTACGTGGTGTGGCCGACGGCGTTCCCCTCGAGGTGGATGCCGTGGACGTTGTCCTCTATCCGGTTCCGCGTCGCCTCCACGTGCGCGCGAGGGAAGGAGGGGTAGCTGACGGTCATGTAGCTGCGGACGCGGACGCCCTCCGCGGTCATGTTGCCGATGTAGTTCCGCGCGAGGTCCGCGTGGCCGGCGTAGAGCCAGGTCTGGTCGTGGTACTGCGGGGGGTCGATGCCCGCGAGCCGGCAGTTGTAGAAAGTCTCCTCGCTCGCGCTCGCGTTCACGCCGACGGTCCCGCCCTCGATCACGTTGTCGTGGAAAGGGGAGTGGGGGGGGCACATGGCCCCGACTCACCTCCCCTGGCGGATCACGCGGACCGTGTCCGTGGCGGTGAACGTGCCGCCGTCCGTCCACTTCCCCGCCAGGGTGAGGGTCACGTTGCCGGGGGCCAGGGTCTCCGCCACCGCGGCGCGGTCGAACTTGGCGAGGAGGGCGGTGTCGCTCAGCCGCCGCGCCCACGCCGCGGGGACGCCGTTCAGTTCGAGGGACGAGAGGTCCACGTCCGCGGCGGTGGCGCCGTCCACCGTGACCGTGGCGGTGACCCACTGACCCTTCGACTTCAAGTTCAGGGTGCGGGGCTCGACGCGGAGGGAGGCGGTGCGGGAGGCGGCGCAGGTGCCCCTCGTGGCGTAGTAGACGCCGGAGCTCGAAGTCGTGCCGAGGCGGTGATTCAAGTACATCGCCACGTGGGGGTTCCCGCAGCGGTCCAGGGCCATCGCGGGGAACTGGGCGAAGTTCCAGACATCGTCCAGGGGGTCGGCGGGGGCGTTCAGCAGGAACTCGCCGTCGTAGGCCACCTCGCGGCCCCATCCCGCGGGGGTGCGGGAGGCGTAGAGGAGGTCCTCGTCGAGGGAGGACCCGTCCGCGGTCCGCCACCACTCACGCCGGTACAGGAGGACCGGGCCGGCCGGGGATATCCCCAGCGTGGGGGACTGGCCGCGCCCGCCGAGCGCGGGAGGCGGTTCCGAGGCCACCTCGACCGCCCATCCCGCCGCAGACCGCACCGCGTACCGGACCTCGGTGTTTGTCGAACTCAGTCGCACCGTGTAGGCCGCGTGGGGATTCCCCGCCGCGTCGAGCGCGAGCGACCCTTCCCGCCCCGCGATGTTCAGCGCCCCGGTGTGCTCCACGACCTCGACGTGCCAGCCGGTGTCGTTGCGGGAGGCGTAGCGGACGTCCTGGCGCGTGTCCTCATAGTAGAGCACATTCAGGGCATCATGGGGGTCCAGAGCAACGGAAACCCATCGGGCCCCAATCGCTCGCGTCGACGCGAACGTCTCGATCGTCTCCATTTGCCACGACCCGTCGCGCCACACGTGGACGAGAGCCACCGTGGCGGGGTCGATCCGCATCAAGTAGGCGCTGTGCGGCCTCCCGAGGGAGTCCACGGCCTGCACGGAGCCGACGGCAGTGGGCTCGAACGACCAGCCCGAGGCATCCCGGACGCCATAGAGTGGCGAGCCTATCCCCGCCGCGACTGGCGTGGTCACGTGGACTCGGTCCTCGGATGAGAGGGCGAGCTCTCCGCAGACACCACCGAAGGGCGTCGCAGTGAGGAACTCGCGCTTCCATCCAGCTTCAGTTCGAACGGCATACCACGCCTCCCCAGGCGGGCAGTACATCAAGTGGGGCCGTCCAAGGGAATCCACATCGAGGGGGGGCGCCGCGCTCCCCCCGTGGAAGGCCACGGGCTCCACGGTCCAGCCGGGGGCCGCCACTTCCAGGAACGGCGGCAGCACCGCCGCGACAGGCGTCGCGGGCAGGACGAGGAGGGCGAGGGCTAGGGGGAGCCACCGGTTCATCAGAGCCCTCCGGTGCAGCTCGTTCCAGGCGCAGACGATGGGTTGTTCAGCCACCCGAGCTCCCGTGCCGGCGGAGGCGGCGGGTCTCTGTACCAGAAGTAGTCGGAGACGGGCTGGCCCGTGCCGGGGTTTGAGTCTGGATTGTCTGGCGGCGGGTCGTAGGGGCCTGACGCGTCGTCCCACCAGTTGCACTCCGCGTGGAAGTAGTCCGGGCCGGGCGGGTCCCCGGTCACGTACAGCCCCGCGGCGGTGTTCTCCCGCACGTCGTTCCACCACACCCGCAGCTTGACCAAGTCCACGGTGGCCGCGTCGACGTAGATGCCGTACTGGGAGTTGCTCGCGACCGTGTTGTTGTCGGAGAGGTCCGCGTACACCGTGTACGTGGTCCCCCCGACCTGGTTCCCCTGCAGGTAGACCCCGTACGTGGCGTCCTCGACGGTGTTGTGGTCCCGGACCACCGCGTAGGGGCGGACGGCGGGGTCCACGGCGGTGTCGTTCACGTAGGAGCGCACGCGGATCCCGTACGTGGCGTTCGCGATCTGGTTCCGGTCCAAGAGTTCGACGTAGGGCGGGACATCGGGAATCGTCCGGTTCGCCCAGAGGCTCACGCTGACCCCCGCGTCCGTGAAGTTCCCGATCCAGTTCCGTTCGAGGCGGGCGTGGCCGGAGTAGAGGGCCCAGCCCAGGGGCGGCCCCCAGAAGTACACCTTCGCGGTGACGTTCACGCCCACGGTGCCGTTCTCGATCACGTTGTCATGGAGGGCCGCCTCGGCGGTCGCGTTCGCGGCGGTCCCCTCACCGACGCGGACGCCCTCGGGGTTGCCGGCGATGCGGTTGTAGCCCACGTTGTACCCGCCGCGGTGCTTCACCCACACGCCGATGGCAAAGCCCGTCACGGTGTTCCGCTCGACGCGGGCAGGCCTGTTGGCCGCTTCGAGGGTGATTCCCGCCTCCACGCCTCTCCCCGTGTTGTCCAGGGCGTTGTCGTGTACATATAGGTTGTTGAGGTCGATGCAGTACCGGATGCCCGTCCCGCTCGTGCGGGCGATGCGGTTCTCCCGAACCTCGGCGTCCCCGCGCACGCCGGACTCGCTGGAGAGCACGACTGTGGAGAAGTTGCAGCCCGCGGCCTTCTCCGCACCGCCGTCGAAGTAGCGCGCGAGCCCCCCCGTGTCGTTGATCCGGTTCCCCGCGACGAGGTTCGCGAGCTCGCGGTTCCCCTGGGGGTCGGGCCCGGGCCAGACTCTGTCGCGGAACCCAGATTCCATCTGGACCGCCCAGCCCGTGCTGTTCTCGATCGCGTTCCCCACGATGTAGGCCCGAGCGCTGGTGTCCACCCCGACCGCGATGTACCCGCTCCCCTCGATCCAGTTGTCGTGGATCCGGGCGAACGTGGCGCGGTAGCGGGGGGTCAGCCCCAGGCGGTCGTCGAGGGAGACCCCCCAGGACCCGTTCCGCATCGTGTTGTACCCGATCTCGGCCGTGGAGTTGTTGTACACCTTCACGTGGGCCCGGTCCACGGCGTTCCTGCTGGGGATGGGGTTCGTCTCGTTGTAGCGGAAGGGGCTCCCGAAGGCATTCCACTCCACGACCGCCCCGGGGCTCTCCACGAGCTGCAGGCCGTCGGCGCTCGTCACGTTGTTGTTCCGGAACGTCAGGTCCGGGCTCCAGTCCGCGCTCACCTTCCCGAAGAGGTCGTTGTCGAGGACCTCGGCGGTGGGGGACAGGAGGATTTGGACGGTGCTGCGGATCCGGCTGTGGAGGAGGCGCGGCGCCGGGCTCTCCTGGAAGTAGGCGGCGGAACCGTTGGACGTGCCCGCCCCCGCCCACCCGTTGTCCTGCACGAAAGCGGTGGACCGGTTCACGAAGACGAACCATGTCGTCCCCCCTCCGTGCCAGGAGGTGCTGTTCGTCAGGACTAGGTCGGAGCCCTGCGTGGCGGACACGGCCCGGAAGATGCCGCCTCCCCATGCGGTGCCGCCGGGAAGGCCCATCGTGTTCCCGTTCACCGTGCAGGCTGTCGTTAGGCAAGAGATCACGTCCCTCACGTACACGAAGAGGTTCCCGTCGATTCGGACGTCGGTCTCCCAGGCGATGATTCCGTACTGGATGTAGCCGAGGAGGCCCCACGCGTGGCTGATGTTGTTCTCGATCGCCCGCGGCCATCTCCCGGAGGGGTCCTCGAAGGGGAGGGACCTGTCTAGAACGAGCCCGGCGCGGACCGTCGGGTAGGGCCAGGGTTCGACGTTCCAGAGGGCGTTCCGTTCCACCGACGGGGAGGCACGATACGCGTAGACGCCGAGCTGCCAGATGCGGAGGTCGAAGGCATTGGAAGCGACGGTATCGTTCTTCACGTACCCGGGCTCGGACACGAGGAGGATGGCGAGCGTGTGGTGCTCGAACGTGTTCCCCGTCGCGTTCACCCAGGAGTGCTCCCGGGACTGAAGGCCCTGGAGCCCGTCGCGGAACGCGGAGCCCGTCACCCACGCTCGGGCTGTGAGGATCTGCTGCCCGCCCTGCAGAGACTCCCCTCGGAGGTAGAGGCCGACACGGTTCCCGCGGAAGACCGAGGTCCCCACCGCCGCGTCCGTGTGGTTGCGGAGGACGAGGCCCATCGCCCAGTTGTCCCGGAAGGTGTTCCCGTCCAGGGCGTGCGGGCAGGGAGTCCCCCCGCAGTCCGCGTAGTCGACGCCATCGAGATAGAGCCCGTGAAGGGTCCCGTAGGCCACCGTGCTGTCCTCCACGTGGAAGAGGGAGGTGCGGACCACCAGCCCGCCGGGGATCCGCCCGACGCAGTCCGAGGGTGCCCGACCCATCCGATCGGGGCACTGGTACTGGGGCCGGGCGCCCCAAGCGAAGAAGGCCGCGGAGCGGTTCAGGTAGAAGGCGCCGTCCGAGAGGAAGCGAAAGCCCACGTCCCGCATCGCCGCCTCGATGGTGGAGTCCGCGAACTCCAGGAGGCCGCCGGGGTACACGGTCACCGCGTAGGTCCCGCCGGGGACGAGGGGCGGGAAGGTCCAAATGCCGAGGATGAGGGACGACCCGTTCACGAAGCGCAGGGTGCCGAGGACGGTGACGTTGAAGGCGAACAGGGTGCAGGAGTCGTAGACCTCCTCGATTCCGGGAGGGACGACGTAGTTCCCCACGATGCGGGTGCAGCCCTGGTAGTAGCCGTTCCGGAGGACGGAGATCCCGGAGCCCCAGGCGTTGTTGTCCTCGCGGAGCTCCCGCATCGTGTCGTTCACGTCCGCGGTGATGTTGATCGCGTG
>Ga0209341_10001568_pt1 | contig 22494 bp, 21 predicted proteins | sample RifCSP13_2_FD_184020 | JGI IMG/M metagenome (GOLD analysis project Ga0209341, IMG submission 184020) | Soil microbial communities from Rifle, Colorado - Rifle CSP2_sed 13_2 (SPAdes) (version 2) | ecosystem: Environmental > Terrestrial > Deep subsurface > Rock core/Sediment | place: Rifle... | reverse complement strand
ATCGTCCCTGTAGGCAAATACTGCCGGTTTCAAGAAGTAACCATCATTAAAACCGTCGCCTAGGCGCTCACCGCCCGTGACGAGCTCTGCCCCACCCTTCTTTCCTTCATCGATGTAGCTGGTCACACGCTCCAGTTGTTGTTCGCTAATCATTGGACCCACATGCGCTTTCTCGGCAAACCCATGATTGACGACCATTTTCTCCACGCTACTCTTAAGTCCAGACAGCACCTGATCATAAACAGGCTGCTCCACAAAAAGACGCGAACCAGCCACGCATTCCTGCCCGGCAGTGCTGAATACCGCCCAAAGAGCGCCGCGCACTGCAGCCGCCAAGTCCGCATCGGCAAAGATGACGTTGGGTGATTTGCCGCCGAGTTCCAGGCTGACCCGTTTCAGGTTGCTCCTGGCGGCGGCTTCCATGATCTTGGCGCCCACCGCGGTGGAGCCAGTAAAAGCGATCTTAGCAATATCCATGTGCGCGGACATCGCGGCTCCGGTCGGCTCGCCGGGGCCTGTAATGATGTTGATCACGCCCGGCGGGAAGCCAACCTCGCGGACGAGGTCGGCCAGGTACAGCGCAGTCAATGGAGTCTGCTCGGCAGGCTTGAGCACCAGCGTGTTACCTGCCGCCAGCGCCGGACCCAGCTTCCAGATAGCCATAAGCAGCGGGAAATTCCACGGGATGATGGAGCCCACGACGCCCAGCGGCTCACGGCGCGTGTAGACGAATTGATTCGGGAAAGTGACCGGGACGGTTGTGCCCTCGATCTTATCCGCCCAGCCAGCCTGATAGCGCAGGTGCTTAGTCACATAGGGCAGATCGCCGCGGCGCGAGACTCGCAACGGCTTGCCGTTGTCCAAGGTTTCCAGCTCGGCAAGCGCATCGGCATGCGCATCGATCAGATCGGCAAGCTTGAAGAGCAGCATGGCGCGATCGGCAGCTATGGTCTGACTCCAGGCAGGGAAGGCCGCCTTGGCCGCATCAACGGCGGAGTCAACGTCGGAGGCATCGGCCTGCGCGATCTCGGCTAATGCCTGCCCGGTGGCGGGATTAATTGTCGGGAAGGTTTTACCAGAATGGGAGTTGACCCATTCATTATTGATGAATAATTGTTTAGGAGAGATCTCGAGGAATCGAATAGTTGAGACCTGGAAATTGTATTCGGGTAATATGGGTTTCTGCATTTTCGGCGTCTCCGGTCTTTACTCTAATCCATTAATCCGTTAATCGGTTAATCGACGAAAAATTCTTTGATTAATTGATTGACGATTATATTTCTGGTTTCTTCCCATCCAGCCACTCAGGCGCGGCGTCTTCCGTCCACTTCTTGCGAATGGCATCGTAATCCGGTTTTCGCTTCTCCTCGAAGGCGCGTACCCCCTCCCAAGTTTCCGGGCTGGTGTTGTGAGTCGCCAGCCAATCGCGGCCATGGCCGATGGTAAGGTGCCAGCTAAGATCGCGCCAGAAGTTGAGCTGCTGCTTGGTATAACGCGTTTTCTCCGGAAATTTTGCCTTGAGCTTCTCGACGATCTCGTCTACCTTCGCATCGAGTTGGGCGCGAGGAACGACCCAGTTCACCAGCCCCCACTGTTCGGCTTTAGCGGCGCTGATCTCCTCATTGAGGAAAAGGATCTCGCGGGCGCGCCGGTCGCCGACGGTGAGCGGCAGGAACTGGGAGGCGCCCGCCAGCGGCACGCTGCCGTGGCTGGTGCCCACGTGGCGGATATATATGTCGTCGGCAGCGACGGCCAGGTCGCAGCTCAGGTTGAACTCATTGCCACCGCCAACAACGATGCCGTTGAGGCGCGCAATGGCCGGTTTACCGAGATTGCGCAACCGCTCGTGCGCCTCGATGAAATCGCCCATCCACTTCCAGTAATCGCGGGGGCGCTGCAGGAATTGCTTCTGTTCCTTTAGGTCAGCACCGGTGCAGAAGGCACGGTCCCCGACACCCGTGAGTACGAGCACCGCCACCGAATCGTCCCAGGACGCGTCCTTGAATGCGATGCTCATCTCAGTGAGCATCTGGTGATTGACAGCGTTCAGGACGTCAGGCCGATTAAAGGTGACTGTAGCGCGGCCACCATTCTTCTCATAGAGGATAGCCTTGAAGTCGAATTCGCGTGTCGGTTTGCCGGTGAATTTGCGGGTCATTTAGGCAATTCTACATTAGAGCGAAAGAAATCCGTTAATCTGTTAATCGGTTAATCGGTTGGTCGATTTACAGATTAACGGATTAGCCGATTAATCGATTAGTTATTTCAGATTTACCAGCATCAACCCTGCAATCGCCAGCACAATACCTAAGATATTGATAGCCGACAACTCTTCCTTGAACAGCAACAATCCAACTGGGATAAGCAGCAACGCAACCGTAGTATTCGCCACAAGCGAAGCAATACTGATATTCCAGCCGGAGCGGTATGCCAGCAGGAAGCCGAGTTCCAAACCCACGATGACGGCGCCAAGGCCGACGCTGGCCCAGTTGAGTTTGCGCACCTCGGCGCCCAGGGCACCCTGCAGCGGGAATAGCGGCAGCAGCAGGAGTGTTGCTGTAGCCGCGACCAGGTAGGTGACGGCCAGCGAAAGCAATGGATTTACGTTGCCTGGTATTACCTTCTGGAAAACGTGATACAAGACGTTGGAGAGAATGGTAAGGGCGATGGCGCCGTAGACCATAATCGCGGGATTATAATCTCGCCTCGTTCGCCCCATTCGCATGCGCTCCCGCAACGTTTTTCTTCTCGCCCTAGGCCAGGCGCTCGGCATGGCCGGCCCTGGCACTGTGGTGCTGCTGGGCGGCATCATCGGCGCCGATCTGGCGCCCAACCCCAGCCTGGCCACCCTGCCTGCCTCGCTGGGCATCGTCAGCATGGCGTTGATGAGCATCCCCGGCGCGCTGCTCATGCGCGCCATCGGGCGAAAGCGCGGTTTCATCCTCGGCAATCTGATCGCCGCCAGCGGCGCGCTGCTGGCAGCATTTGCCATCACCCAGCAAAGCTTCGTTTTATTCTGCGTCGCCATCATCCTTGTCGGCCAAAACGGGGCCTTCATCCTGCAATACCGCTTCGCTGCCGCTGAGAGCGTCGAGTCCGCGTACGCGGGCCGCGCCATTTCGCTGGTGCTGGTCGGCGGCATCCTGGCTGGCTATCTGGGTCCTGAGATCGCCCAGCGCGCTCAAAGCTGGCTGCCCACGCAATACACGGGATCTTTTGTGGCGCTGGCAATCCTGTATGGGTTCGCAATTCTCATCATCACGCTGATGCGCGACATCCGCGCGCCAAAATTGGATGGCGAGCCCAAGGGCCGCCAGTTGTCGGCCCTTGCGCGCCAGCCAACATTCCAGGTTGCCGTGTTGGCTGGTGTAGTTTCTTACGGTCTGATGAACTTCGTGATGACCGCCACACCCATCCATATGCACTCCACCGGCTTCGGCCTGCAGGAAACCGCCTGGGTAATCCAGAGCCACATCGTGGCGATGTACCTGCCATCACTGGTCAGCGGCTTCCTGGTGGAGCGTCTGGGCACCCTGCGCATCATGTTGGCGGGCACCCTACTGATGTTGGGCACCAATGTGGTGGCGATGCTTGGTATAGATCTAAACAATTATTGGGTAGCGTTGGTCCTACTGGGCCTGGGCTGGAACCTGCTTTTTGTTGGCGGCACGGTTTTGCTCACGACAACCTATCGCCCGGAAGAGCGCTTCAAGTCGCAGGCGGCCAACGATTTCACCATCTTCACCATGCAGGCAGTGTCTTCGTTTTCGGCGGGCGCCGTGCTGAGCTCCGCAGGCTGGGCGATCATCAACTGGTTCGCGCTGAGCGTGCTTCTCGTTGCCGGGATCATCTTTTTAATGCAGCGCAGGCAGATCGCATGCGCGCGATCCTTGGCTTAGTCCTCTACAATCTTTTGTCGGTACATCAGTGTTTGTTCGTGGCTTGACTGAAAAAGCAAAACCAAACCACCATGACATGGAAGCATGGAGATTTACCTTTACATTTCTCCGTGCCTGAGCCTATCCCGAGGAGCCGCATAAGCGGCGACGAGGGATGCCTACGTGGTGGATCATTTGTTTTTCAGGGAACTCACCCGTGTTCATCTGCGGTTATTCTCAGTCAGTTTTCACACATTAATCGTATAAAAAGACATGTCCTATTCTCGTCGTGACTTCCTGAAGACTGTGGTTCTTGTTCCCGTCTCTGCCGTTCTGGCTGCGTGCGCCCGCGCTCTCGGCGTGGAAACTCCACGTACAACTGAGACCTCGCAGCCTTTGGTTGGCATGGGAACTGCCCCAACGCAAACGCTAGCGCCGACCCCCGCCTGTGGCGACGACGACGATCCCACTCCCGAGCAGACCGAGGGGCCGTTTTACTCGCCCAGTTCGCCAGAACGAAGTTCGCTGCTCGAAGAAGGGATGCAGGGTGTCTACATGATCGTTGGTGGTCGGGTCGTGGACACCAATTGCCAGCCGATTGCGGGAGTGCTGCTAGACTTCTGGCACGCCGACGCAGAGGGCAACTATGACAACGTGGGCTTCAAGCTTCGTGGACACCAGTTTGCGGACGAGCAGGGACGCTACACGCTGGAGACTATCATGCCTGGCCTCTATCCAGGCCGCACACGCCATTTCCACGTCAAGTTGCAACGGCCAAATGGACCAGTGCTCACCACGCAACTCTACTTCCCCGATGAACCCACTAACGCAACTGACGGAATTTTTGATGAACGCCTGCTGATGACGATGTTGCCCGCGGCGAGCGGAATCCATGGGCAGTTCGATTTTGTACTAGAGAGTTAGCTGACAAATTCATCTATTCCTATTAGAACGCGCCTCTTGCCTTGCCCACTCTCTAAGCAAACTCGAAGCCCTATATCGATCCTCACGAAATTCGTTGTAAAGGTGATCGAGAACGCCTAAGACTTTTCTATAACCAATCGAAACTGCCCATTCCATTGGACCCTTAGGGTAATTCGTTCCTAACCGCATAGCAATATCAATTTCATCTGTGGCTGAGGCAAAATCTGAATACTTTGAAACTTCATACGTATTTATTCGGTTTGCCAGCAAGCCTAATTCATCCTGCCGTAAAAAAATTGCCTCATTTATGATTTGGCAAATAATTCGCGGAAGTACTAACGCAGGTCCATCATTGATATAAATCGGTTGGCGCCCTAGTTTCATAAACATATCCTCAATTTCGAGAAACTTTTCAGCAGGAATTGTCGGATTTACCAATGTAACTATCGACCCAGTACCAAAAAATAAACCGTCAAACCCAATAAGTCTCTGTGGATGATTAACCCAGTCTTTCATCTCAGATATTGTGATGTCAGCGCACTGAGCGATTATCGGGATACTAGAATCTAGGTTCTGATCGTACCAACTAATTAATCTTGCGGCGTCCTCATGCCTACCTGCCACCACAAAACACGCTACAGGGTTCTCATCGCGAACCGGAATTGAATCCACTACATATCCTGCTTCAGTACATAACTCCGATAACCCAGGTGCCCAACTACCTTCCGAAACTAGGATTCTGCCACTCCCTCCACCAACCTGTAGAGCCACTTCAGATATCCATTTCCTAGTATCTTTTATTTCACCATTTTCATAATCATAGAAACCCTTGCCAACCTTTTTGCCTAAAGCTCCTTCAGCTAGCTTTTGAACTTGTAGCCAGTGTGGGCGATAACGTGGCTCGCCATACGTTTGCTCATACATGGAACGCATGGCGGCGGTGTTAATATCTATGCCAATCAGGTCCATAAGTTTGAATGGACCCATTTTAAAACCACCCCCACTTTCCACAATCTGGTCGATCATTTCATGGGAAGAATTCCCTTCACCTAAAATTCTCAACGCTTCACCATAAAATGGCCGCGCTACACGATTGACGATGAAGCCGGGAGTATCGCCAGTGACTACCGGTGTCTTGTCGAAGGCTTGAGCTAACTCCGTAAGTCTGTCGATAGTTTCCTGGCTAGTGCGGGCACCGCGCACCACCTCCACCAGTGGTAAGACCGGTGCCGGGTTGAAGAAGTGCATGCCTGCAACGCGTTCGGGATGCTGAGTAGAGGCTGCAATGGCGGTTACAGATAGCGTGCTGGTATTGGTGGTCAGGACCGCAGGTGGAGGGCATACGGCATCCAACTTGCGGAAGATTTCGGTCTTTAGATCCATTTGCTCCAACGCAGCCTCAATAACCACGCCTGCAGGAGAAATATCATCCAGAGAGTTCACCAGATGCAGCTTCTTGTATCGATCGGATTGATCTTTCTTTTCGAGAAATCCTTTGATGTAAGCAGATGCTTTTTCCAGTGCCTGTGGAAAAGCATCCTGCAGGTACACCTCGCAACCAGCATACAGAGCTACCAACGCGATACCGGAGCCCATGGTGCCCGCGCCTACAACTCCGATTATTGGTAGAGATTTACTTGTCATGAACTAGGGCTAATGCAAGGATGTGGCTATGCGCATCAAAGGCCTTTGAACGTTGGCTTGCGCTTTTCCAGGAAAGCTGACATGCCTTCCTTTTGGTCTTCAGTGTCATACAACATCAGATAATGGTGTCGTTCGACCTCCAAACCTTCAAGAAGGGTGCGCTCCACCCCGAAACGTAAGGCTTGCCTTGCCAGCCGGACAGCAATTGGTGGTCGTTCGCTGATTATTTGCGCAAGCTGAGTGGCTTCGTCTAAAACTTTGTCATCAGCAACCACGCAATTAACCAGGCCAACGCTGAGCGCATCTTGCGCACTGATTGGTTCACCGGTTAACACCACCTCCATTGCGCGATAAGGCCCCACGGCCTGCGCCCAGCGCTGAGTGCCACCCGCCCCGGGCATGATGCCCAGCTTGATCTCCGGCTGCCCAAATTGTGCGGATTCGCCTGCTACGATCAAGTCGCAGGACATCGCCAGTTCGCACCCCCCGCCAAAGGCTACGCCGTTGACTGCGGCGATCAGCGGCTTATCCAGCGACCAAATGCGCTGCCAGAGTTCGCGCGTCTTGCGTAGGTAAATATCGATGGGCGATGCTTTCGACATGGACTCGATGTCCGCGCCAGCCGCGAAGACCTTCGGTCCGCCAGTTAGTATCAGCACACGCACTTCGGAGTCAGCATTCAGGACTTCGAGATCATTAGCCAATTCTGCTAATAGTTCAGGGCTCAACGCGTTTAGTTTTCCAGGTCGATCCAGAGTTAGGATGGCAACAGCCTCTTTCCGTACGACCTTTATAAATTTTGCACTCATCCGAAAGATTATAAGTCAGCAAGCCTAAAGGGATTCAATAAATGAGAAACGCTTGACACCCTTGCAATTATAGAATTAATGTTCTACTATCTGATCGTGGACCAATTCGCCAAACTTGGAACACTTTCAAAAGATATGGTTCTCGAGGCGGAAAGCGAAAAAGAATGCCAACCAGTGATTCGCGGCAAGTCGCTGCCTCCCGTCCCTATCACCGAAGTCGCTTTGCCCGGTGGCAAAAAGATGAAGGTGCTCAAGACCATGCTCACCACCGCCTGCGAACGCAATTGTCACTACTGTCCCTTTCGTGCCGGGCGCAAAATGCGTCGCGAGACTTTCAAGCCGGAGGAGATGGCCAAGACCTTCATCGCAGTCTACGAATCCGGTGCGGTGGAAGGTTTGTTTTTGAGTTCCGGAATTCTCAAGGGCGGAGTAACGACGCAAGATAAGTTGATCGACACCGCGGACATCCTGCGAAAGAAATTCAATTATCGCGGTTACATGCATCTCAAGATCATGCCCGGCGCAGAGAAAGACCAAGTACGAAGATCCATGCAATTGGCGGATCGCGTCTCAGTGAACCTCGAGGCAGCCAACCCTGGCCGCCTGCCGGCGTTGGCGCCAATGAAGAAATTTGCCGAGGAATTGCTGGCGCCGCTCGAATGGGCGGAGGAGATCCGCCAAATGGAGGCGCCGCGCACCTGGAATGGACGCTGGGCGTCGACGAGTACCCAATTTGTTGTCGGCGCGTCGGGTGAAAGCGACCTCGAATTGTTATCAACATCGGAGTATTTATACAAACAACTCAAGCTAAAGCGCACATATTTCTCTGCGTTCGTGCCAATCGAAGATACGCCGCTCGAAAATCATCCTGCTGAAAATCCCTGGCGCGAGCACCGCCTATATCAAGCTTCGTTCCTTTTGCGCGATTATGGCTGGAGTATGGAAGATTTGCCGTTCAGGCAAGATGGGCACCTGCCGCTCAACAAGGACCCTAAGACGGCTTGGGCTGAACAGACACTGCTGCACACTCCGATTGAACTCAACAAGGCGAGCCGCGAGCAGTTGATGATGGTGCCGGGGATCGGACCCAAGGGTGCAGATAGCATTTTGCGAGCACGGCGGCACCATAAACTGATGTCTTTCGACGATCTGAAGAAATTGGGCGTCGTTTCCAGGCGGGCTGCACCCTACGTGCTCGTGGATGGAAAATTGCCCGCCTTCCAGTACCGGTTAGTGGATATTCCAGACCCCGCCATGGGTGTGCCGCGCGCATTTCCCGGTTAGAATAGGCTTTTTCGCCACAAGGACCTTCGCCAATGAAACCCAAGCCAGGCTTTGTTCAAAACGTATATCTTGTCCTCACGCTTTTTAATACGCTTGCTACTTCCTTTATCTGGGGCATCAACACGCTCTTTCTACTCGACGCAGGGCTCAACAACGCAGAGGCCTTTCTGGCCAACGCGTTCTTCACAATCGGGCAGGTGATCTTTGAAGTGCCAACCGGAATTGTGGCCGATATCCGCGGGCGACGAACGTCATACATACTTGGCACGCTGACGCTGGCCGGGTCCACCCTGCTCTACCTGGGGGCGTGGATGGCACATGCCCCGTTCTGGGTCTGGGCGATTTCGTCGATCCTGTTGGGATTGGGATACACATTCTTTTCAGGCGCCACCGAGGCCTGGTTGGTGGATGCGATGGCGTACTCGGAATACAGAGGCCAAATGGAATCTGTATTCGCCAAAGGTCAGGCGACCTCTGGCATCGCCATGCTGGCAGGCTCCGTGGCGGGCGGTTTTATCGCACAATTCTCAGATTTGGGCGTACCCTATATTTTGCGCGCCGCTTTCCTTCTCGTTAATTTCGGAATCGCCGTTTTCTTCATGCGTGATTGGGGTTTCACCCCGGAAAAAAGTGTCAACCTGGGAGCGGATGTCCGCAAGCTTTTCGGTACATCAGTGGACTTAGGGCTTCGTAAACCTGCCATTCGCTGGGTCATGCTCGGCGCCCCCTTTGCTTCGGGCGTTGGCTTTTATGTGTTTTACGCCATGCAGCCTCATCTGCTCTCCCTCTATGGTGATCCAACCGCTTACAGCATCGGTGGTTTGATGGCGGCGATATTCGCCCTTACGCAAATCGCAGGGGGCCTGGCCGCCCCGATGATTCGAAGATTATTCCAGCTTCGGACTTCCGCATTACTTTGGGGCGAAATTCTTGGCGTCACAGGTCTCTTGCTCCTCGGCATTGCCGCCAATTTCTGGTTGGCTATTGGCATCGTCAGCGTTTGGGGGCTGCTGTTTTCCTGCATTATGCCAATTCGACAATCCTACCTGAACACACTAATCCCATCCAAGCAGCGCGCCACCGTGCTTTCATTCGATTCACTAATGGGCTCCGCCGGCGGCGTAGTCATTCAGCCTATTCTTGGCCGATCAGCTGACCTTTGGGGTTACATGCAATCTTTCATTTTAGGCGGAGTAATCAATTCGTTGGCAGTCCCGCTAGCCGTGCTGGCTCGCAGGGAAAATATCCGAATGGAAGCACAGGGCGAATTAGAGGCAAAGCCAGCGTAAATTCTGATAGATAGCATCAGGCGGGAATTGGAAGCGAACTCTGAGATACGGGATTAAAATTGCCCGGTTCTTAAATGTTAGGAGACCCACATTTTGCTTAAAAAGCTAAATATCGGAACCTGGGTTTTGCTTGCCGCGATCCTGGGGTCAAGCATGTCGTCGGTTGATAGCACGGTGGTCTATGTTGCCTTGCCGGTACTGCAGCAAGAGTTGGGTGCGACCGTCGTCCAGGCGCAATGGATTGTGGAAGCCTACGTTTTGTTGCAAGCAGCATTGATCCTGGTCGGCGGGTCGCTAGGGGATCGCTTTGGAAGGCGGCGTGTTTTTGTAATCGGCCTGAGCGTCTTCGTGGTGGCGTCGGCGCTCTGCGGGTTAGCCGTCACGGCTGATCAACTGATTGCATTTCGTGCCTTGCAGGCTCTGGGAGGCGCTCTGTTAGCGCCCAGCAGCCTGGCGATAATTACCGCCTCATTTGATGAAAACAAGCGCGGCAAAGCTATCGGCGCATGGTCTGGAGCCTTGGCGTTAGCGGCAGCCATCGGACCGTTGCTCGGCGGCTGGCTGATCGGCGCATTCTCCTGGCGTTGGGCTTTCTACATCAATGTGCCCATTGGCTTCGCTACTCTGGCGATACTTTTTTGGCGTGTTCCCGAAAGCCGCGATGATGAAGCTGGGGAAAAACTTGACTGGATGGGAGCCGGTCTGGCGACCTTAGGTTTAGGCGGGATTACTTTCGGGCTGATCGAATCGTCGAACTATGGCATAGGAAGTCCCATCGTCCTCACGAGTATCGCGGTTGGCATCCTCAGTTTGATCGGCTTTGTTTACAGCCAAAGCCATGTCCCTAACCCCATAATGCCTTTGTCCCTATTTCAGTCACAGAATTTCAGTGGTGCGAATCTAATCACGCTATTGCTCTACGGCGCATTCGCAGTCACCCTTTTCTTCATGCCTTTCAATTTAATTCAAATCCAAGGATATTCACCGTTGGAAGCGGGAGCTTCTCTTTTCCCCATCAGCGTGATACTGGGAATCTTCTCCGGTTGGGCCGGCGGACTGGTGGCAAAATATGGCGCCAAACTACCGCTTATCATTGGACCGCTGATCGTCACTGCTGCGTTCTTGTACATCACGCAAATCGGAATCGGCGGTTCTTACTGGCTCACGATTTTCCCAGCCGTGATAATTATGGCGATTGGCCTGACAATTGTTTTTGCCCCCCTTTCGACCACAGTCATGAGCTCCGCTCCCATGCGCTTGTCCGGAACGGCGTCAGGAGTCAACAATGCGCTTATCAGCACCGCAAACGTGTTATTCGTTTCGCTGTTGGGTGTGGTTGCGCTACAATCTTTTAGTGCGGCCGTGGATCGGCGTATTCGGCCGTTGGATTTGCCTCCATTAGCAATCCAGCAAATTGGCGCGGAAACGGTAAAACTGGCCAATGCGAGGGCGCCGGACTCGCTCAATGCATCTCAACAGGCTGCCGTGAACAATATCTTCGAAGTGGCCTTTGTAGACGCGTTCAGAGTGCTCATGTTGATCTGCGCCGGCCTAAGTGCCGCCAGCGCGCTCGTCTCATGGCGCATGATCGACGGCAAGCCGCGGAACATGGAACCTGAATAAAATCCGCTTATGCCCGGTCGCCTGACTCTCACGAAGGACGCTGCAGAACTTCAAGCTGCATTTCCATGGCTGAAAGTGCCCGAAGAGCTGCGACCGCGTTACAACATTGCGCCAACGCAGCCCATCGCGGTTGTGCTCAATGATGGCAAAAACCAAATAGACTTCCTCAATTGGGGGCTGATCCCTTCGTTCTCCAACAAGGTCAAGATGACCAGCTTCCTGCTGAATGCGCGCTCTGAGGGCATCGAGCGCAAGCCTGCCTTTCGTTCCCCTTTCAAGCGCAAGCGCTGCCTGGTCCTGGCGGACGGATACTACGAATGGGTGAAGATACCGAGAAAGAAAGAGAAGGTCCCCTACTGGATCCACATGACATCGCAGCAACCCTTCATGTTTGCGGGGCTGTGGGACAGTTGGACTGCGCTCGACGGCTCTGAAGTCAAAACTTGCTGCTTCATCACCTGTGAGCCGAATGAATTGGTCGCCCAAATCCATCACCGCATGGGCGTTATCTTGCACGAAGAAGATTATCCCAAGTGGCTGACACCAGAGGAAGTAACATCACCCGAATTGTTGCCGTTGCTCAAACCCTATCCACCGGAGAAGATGACCTATTACCAAGTATCGACCGTGGTCAGCAATGCACGCAACGACGTTGCCGAGTGCATCGAGCCGGTGGAACCAACGATATCGAAGTAGCCGGCTTTCGTGCATCCCATCGCATACTTTTATCCCCAAGGCCATGAAGCCCACGTTCGTTGGGGACATGCTGAACGTCCTGAGCGCGTAGAAGTAATCCGGCAAGCATTGACCGAGGCTGGTTTATGGCAGACAGGGACTCAGGTGGAGCCCGAAAAGATAGCGGATGTCGTTATGTATGCCATCCATTCTCATGAACTGGTCGACAGCGTTCGCAGCCACAGCGAAAGGGGTCAGGACTACGATCTGGACACTTATGTAACCAAGGCAAGCTGGCAGCTGGCGTTGAACGCCGCCGGTGGAGCCAGCGCCCTGGCGAGAGCAGTGTGGCGGCGAGAAGCCAAGGTCGGCCTTGCGCTAACGAGGCCGCCGGGTCACCATGCCACTCGAGATCAGGCAATGGGTTTCTGCTTGCTCAACAATATCGCCATAGCTGTCGAGAGCCTTATTCACACCGAGAACGCCAGGAGACTGGCTATCGTTGACATGGACGTGCATCATGGCAATGGGACTCAGGACATCTTCTGGGAAAGAGGTGACGTATTATTTATTTCCACGCATCAATCGCCCCTATACCCAGGCACCGGCCATCTCAATGAACGCGGAAACGGAAAAGCCGAGGGAACCAAGGTCAATTTGCCATTACCTCCTTTCTCGGGAGATCAGGCCTTCCGGGTTGCTTACGGCGAAATAGTTCCTGCCCTGTTGGAAGGGTTTAGGCCCGAAATGATCCTGGTTAGCTTTGGATTCGATTCACACTGGCGCGATCCATTGGCGAATCTGCTAGTGAGCGCGCGCGGATACGGCGTAGCTGTGAAAACACTGAAGACCTGGGCAGACGAAAATTGCTATGGCCGCATCGGTGTTTTCCTTGAAGGCGGATACGATCTGGAAGCCGCCGCAGCCTGTAGCCTGGCATTAGTCCAAGCGCTAACAGACCTGGACATTACAGACGCCATAGGACCGGCGCCGCAGCCGGAAACCGACAGATGGATTCCCGTGCTGAACAAGGCTAAGCAGATCTGGAAGATATAGAGACGCAATGGACTTAGCATTAATGATCGAAGGCCAGGACGCCTGAACTGGGATCGTTGGAAGCGCATCGCCCAAACCGCTGAAGATCTCGGCTTCGCGGGGCTCTATCGTTCCGATCATTACACCAATCCTTCGCCGCCCGAGTTGGATTCGCTGGAGCTATGGGTATCGCTAACTTACCTCGCAACTCACACCAAGCGCATCGAATTCGGACCGCTGGTGACCCCTTTCTCCTTTCGCCATCCGAGCATTACCGCTCGCACGGCTGCAGCGGTGGACGATCTCTCCGGTGGGCGGCTCCGCCTGGGACTTGGCGCCGGATGGAACCGGCGCGAACACGAAATGTTCGGTCTGGAACTGCTGGATGTGAAAGGTCGAATGCAGCGATTCGCGGAAGGCTTGGAAGTCGTCAGCAAGCTGCTGAAGAGCGACAAACCCTTTACCTTTTCAGGGAAGTTCTACCAGCTCAACGAGGCAATCCTGCTGCCGCGGCCGAAGCAGCCCGGAGGACCGCCCCTTGTCATTGGTGGCAATGGACGTCGTCGTACCCTGCAGCTTGCCGCTAAATACGCTAACGAATGGAATGGCACCAGCCAGACGCCGGCGCGCTTCCGCGACCGCACACAGCGGCTTGACGAATATGTAGCCGCGGAAGGCCGAATACCAGTCGAGATTCGGAGAACAGCCATGGTCGGTGTCGCCTTCGGGCGAAATCCGCGCGAACTCCAAGCGAAAATGGGGTTGTACGGACGGAGCCGGGATCAGCTACTTGCCGACGGTAAGCTGGTCGGCGACGGAAACCAGATCGCCGAGCAGCTAAACGCGCTAGCAGAAGCCGGTTGCCAGCGTGTGATGCTGCAATGGCTGGACCAAGATGATATGGATGGCTTGGAAGCGCTGGCCAAGGTGGTATTGCCGCAATTCAAACCAACCACAGATAAACACAGATGATATAGATTCATCCATGTTTATCGGGGTTCATCTGTGGGTGAAGGAGCAACCATGAATGTATCCGAAGCCATTCGAACCAAACGTGCAGTGCGCGATTTCCGCAATGAACCATTATCGGAAGAAGAGATGCGCGCCATCCTGAATGCAGGCCGCCGCGCGCAGTCCTCCAAGAATCGCCAGGCCTGGCGCTTTATAGCCATTCGGGATCGCGCAACACTCAAGAAGGTTGCCAAGATGGGTATGTTCGCGGGCCATCTGGCTGGCGCCGCCATAGGCGTCTTGATCCTCACGCCGCCGCCTGAGAAATTCTATGGTGCGTTGTTCGATGCCGGCCAGGCTGCTGCCTACATGCAATTGGCCGCCTGGGAACTGGGCATCGCTTCTTGCCTGGCGACCCTGCACAAACCCGAGAAGGCTTACGAACTTTTGGGGATTCCGGACGAATGGCATGTGCTGATGGCACTCTCTTTCGGCTATCCGGCAAAAAGCCAAGGGTTGCATTTCCGCCCGTTACGCGGCGGACGCAAGGATTTGGATGAAATTGTGAACTGGGAAAGATTTAAGAAATAGGCGCCTCGAGGCGCCTATTTCTTTCCAGCAATTTCAAAAGGCCCGTTGGGGTTCAGGACTGACCAGCCCCTGTATATAGCGCCATCGTATTTCCTTCGGGATCGGTGAAAACGCCAAACCAACCTTGTCCGGGGATCTCGGTCTTGCCCATCACTTTTTTGCCGCCAAGCGATTCGATCTTCTTCAGGTCAGCATCGATATCGTCGCTGCGGAAGTACACGATTACACGATCGGTTTTGTTCAGATTCCCGTCAACGGGTGGGAATCCGCCGCCAGTGCCTTCCTCCGGGTCAAACAGCGTGTAATTCATATCCTCATATTCGGTGAGCTGCCAGCTGAATATGTCCCGGTAAAACTTACTATTCTTCTTCCGGTCTTTGCTGGGAATTTCAATGTGAACAATCGGGTGCTTTGACATATCTTCCTCCGGTATCAATGTCTCATGATTTTACTATGACGAATCAGCTACCAGAAAAAGCGGCCCAGCCGCCTCATAACTCTAGATATTAGGGTGAGTTCGAATTACAAATGGGCTGCAGTTGCTATCCCCGCTTCTGCCAGGCGAACGTAAGCGCGGAAGATATCGGACTCGGTGATGATGCCAACTACGGTCTTGCCCTCCACCACCGGAAGGCCACCAATCTTGTGGTGGAGCATTAGCTTGGCGGCTTCGGTAAGTCCCGTCTGTGGCGTCACGGTAAGCGGGTCCTTGGTCATGATCTCGCCGACTTTGAGGCGGGCAAGCAGGTAGTTCATCTCGAACACGCTCAAAGAAGTAGCATCCGAGGGGCCTGCCTCGCGCAAATCTCCCAGAGTAATGACGCCCACCAAGACGCCGTCCTCAACCACAGGCAGGCGGCGGATCTTGCGTTTTTTCATAATTTCATGGGCGTCGGGCAGAGTCTGCTCCGGGGAGATGGTGAACACCTTCGCAGACATCCAATCCTTTACGCGTTCTTCCTGTACCATGTTGTCTCTAGCCAATGAACCTTTAGCCAAATTATGGGGTGCAGCCAGACCTAAAAGCAGGGGCAAATGTCCCAAAATCCGCGTTTTAAGTCATGTGGATTGCCATGAAAACGAGCCGCCAAAATTCAGGCGGCTCGTAAGATGGAGAGTGAAACTGGTTGCTTAATTACTATTTTGGCAATGCTTATTGTAAATGTCAGTCAACGCGTTCCACAGGGCTTCGCTCATCTGCGCGCAAGCGGTCAATGCAGAATCGCAGTCACCGGGATGCAGCATGGCAATCTGCGAAAGCAGCTTGGCCGCCTCATGATGGTTGGCTGAGTGAACTTCAAAATAAGCTTCTGTTAGCTTTGGCAGGTTGTAGTGCTTGCGTAGCCCGTCCAATTTGCTTTTTGCCGTTTCGGGCTGCTGGATCTCAAAGGCATAAAGTGCACCCAGAGCCGTCTCAAGTCGAGAAAACAGCTTGTTGGCCTTGGTGACCAAAGCCGTGACGGCAGGCAATTCAGGGTCGCCCACGTTGGTTTCAAGACCTGCAGCAAACTCATTCCAGAGAGCGGCATGCTCGCGTTCTTCCTGGGCGGTACCGTCGTCTAGCAACAGACTCCATCCAGAAGGAAGTTTGCCGATAAACGCGCCATATTCCCGCGCGTAGGTCTGTAGCGCATCAACCGGCAAAGTCCCAGATTCCCAGGCTTGGTAAAATGGGTGTCGCAACAGCGCCCAGGGTTGAATGCGCAAATCCAATTCTTTTTTCAAATCCATGCTTGCTCCTTGCAAATCAATATTGTTTATATGTGGCGATCTTCAGAACCAAGTTTACTTGAATCCCAAATCAATGCAAGCGTTCGACCACGTAACCGGCAAGGTCCGCCAGCGCCTCGCGCTCGGGGCCGGCCGGCAATCGGTCCAGCGCACTCAACGCATTTTGTACTTGCTGGTGGGCTTCTTCCCGCGCTTTTTCCACCGCCCCTGATTTTCGGATATCCTCCACAAGAGCTTCCATTAGCGGGGCGTCCAACGTTACTCCGGATTGGAACTGCTTGAGTCGCTCATCACTCGGGTGACTTTCTAAATAATAGATAGCGGGCAAGGTGAGCAAACCGATACGCAAGTCCGAAGCCACCGGCTTGCCCAGGGTTTTGGAGTCTGAGGAAAAGTCAAGGATGTCGTCCACAATCTGGAATGCCATACCGACTGAATAACCATAGAGGCGGAGAGGTTCATCATATTGATCCTCCTTGCCGACCAGGTGCGCCGGCGCACGGGCAGCCATCTCAAACATAGTAGCCGTTTTGGCATAGATGCGCTGATTGTAGTCTTCGCGGTGAGTCACAGAGTTGCGTTCGAAAATCTGGTCAATTTCGCCGTTCACGATCGTCGACAAAGTGCTGGCAAACATGCGCATGACCACCGGAGATTCGACCTGGGCGCCCAGGGAGGCGGCTTGCGAAAAGAGGAAATCGCCAGCCAGGATGGTGGCTGGAGCATTCCACGTCGAATTTAAAGTCGGACTGCCGCGCCGCAAAGTCGAGCCATCAATGAGGTCATCGTGCACCAGGGTCGCAGTGTGCAGCAATTCCACAGCAGCGGCTAGGTTCAGGCTTTCCTCTCTGTCAACACCCAGCATGCCACAAACAAGCAGCACCACCGTGGGTCGCACCCGCTTGCCGCCGGAATCCAACAATTGGTCCAGGGCCTTCTTCAAGGCGGGATGGTAGCCATTTGTCTGGCCACGCATCCGAGCTTCGACTTCGGGCAGCAGGTCTTGCACCTGGGCGTGAAAAGCCAGAGTGGTCATTGACGCTCTCCAAAGCGGAATAAGCGGTGGGCATTCCTTGTCGTGGCCGCGGCCACCTCGTCGAGGGTCAAGTCTTTAAGTTCAGCCAGTTTTTCTGCCACCAGCTTTACCCTGGCTGGCTCGTTGCGTTGGCCGCGGTGCGGATGTGGCGTTAGGAAAGGGCTATCAGTTTCCACGAGGATGTTCTCGAGAGGCATTTCACTGGCGATTTCTTGCAGAGACTTTGCATTTTTAAAGGTCAACGGCCCTGTAAATCCAATGAAAAACTTTGCTGCAATGGCCTTTTCCGCCATAGCCCCGTCACCCGAAAACGAATGAAGAACCCCAGGTCTGTCAATCAACTGGGAATTGGCGGGCAAAGATTCGTGCCAATCCACGAGGAGACTCATCACGTCGTCACTCGATTCGCGGTTATGGACGATCACAGGCAACTCAAACTCCGCGGCCAGATCCAGTTGGTCCCGAAAAACCTTTCGCTGGACATCTTTGGGCGACTTGTTCCAGTCGAGACCGATCTCGCCGATGGCAACTACTTTTTTGTGTGGCGCAAACGATTTTAGCTTCGACCGATTTTCTGAGTTCCAGGCGTCGCTGAAATTTGGATGGACGCCAACGGCAGCAAACAGCTCCTTGTGCTCCGCGACCAACTTTACGACCGCCTCGCTGCTTTCCAAATCGGTGCTTGGATTAACCATTATGCTCACTTCCGAATCTACGGCTCGAGAAATAACTTGGGTCCGATCGGAGTCAAAGTCCTCATAATCCAAATGGCAATGCGTATCGATGAGCATCACGCATTCGAAAGCCCTGCGATCTTCAAGCCATCCTGCAAAATGGCTTGGACCTTGTCTTTGTGTGTCGTTTCGGTGTATACGCGCATCTTCGGCTCAGTACCCGAGAAGCGGATCAGCAACCAGCCGCCGTCTTCCAGTTCGAATTTGAAGCCATCAACGGTAACCAAATTGGTGACTTTCAAACCGCCGATTGTCTTCGGCTTGGTATCCAGGATCCTTTGTTCGCGCGCCTTGCGGTCGCCGCTGAATAGGCTATCGATGCGGTCATAATAATGAGCGCCAACTTTCGCGAATAGCCAATCGATGAGCTCGGTCGGCTTTTTACCTGTCTTCACCATCAGATCAAGGATATAAAGCCCCGCAAGGATGCCATCGCGCTCGGGCACGTTGCCGCGAAATGCGTATCCGCCGGACTCCTCGCCACCGATGATGGCGTCAGTCTCCAACATTTTGGGGGCTACATATTTGAAACCGACGCCCGTTTCGTAAACCGGCACATCGTAGACCTTACCAAGTTTGTTGAGCATCGTGGTGGTGGAAAGCGTCTTCACAATCGGACCGCGCTGGCCGCGAACCTCAAGCAAATAATAGGCCAACAAACCGTAGACGCGTAGTTGATCGACGAACTCCCCTTTCTCGGAACCCAAGCCCATGCGGTCTGCATCGCCATCGGTGATCAATAAAGCGTCTGCTTTGTTCACCACCGTAGCTCGCAAACCAGCGTCCACATTGGGCCTGATCGGCTCTGGGCGTTCCATTTCAGGGAAGATGGGGTTGCGATAGTTGTGGATTTCCAGCACGCGCGTCTTGCCCCCGGCCAACAGCTTCGGAAACCAGCCCGCCCCATTGCCCCACATAGCATCCACCATCACAGTGAGCCCCGCAGCCTTCAAAGGTTGAAGATCAATGAGGTCATGCAGGTGATCGACATACTTTGGCGCCGCATCGAAGAACTCGACCAACTTTTTATCTTCGGCTTCCCTGAAAGATAAGCGCTTAACCTTATCGACTGAATCAGGGATCGCAGCTTCAATTTGCTTGAGGCCCTGGGGATCAATAGCGCCACCATGGTGGTCGCGCACCTTGAAGCCATTGTCAGTAGGCGGATTGTGAGATGCGGTTATATTGACGGCGCCCGCCGCCTGCTTTGTCAGAACCGCATAGGCGATGACAGGCGTTGGCGTGGCCGCTTGGGTCAAGAAAGCCCGGATGCCGTTGCCAGCCAGCACTTCGGCTGCGGCGGCGGCGAAATTCTCCGAATGGAAACGCTTGTCGTAGCCAACGACAATGCCAGCATCGGCTTTCTTTTTATCCTTTATGTAGGTTGCAAATCCCTGGGTAGCTCGCTGTACGGATTCAAATGTGTAATCCCTGGCAATCTCTCCCCGCCAACCATCCGTCCCGAAGTGAATTTGGGCTGCCATGCGCTCCTTGAGGCGACGCGCCTTGTAAATGTGATAATTAGTACAAAGTAATTATAACAGGGTACCGGCAACCAGTAAATTAGCTTCGCTGTGCTTCTAGGGCGACCTCTGGACTTGGGTGGATGTCCACATACTCTGCCAGGCTAGCCATTGGGGGGCGCTCCTGTTCACTGATTTCTTCCACGTCAAGGAAGAAATGTTCATCACTATAACGGATCAGTTTCATCGTCTTGTTGACATCTTCAAGGATTTCGCGACCATAGCGCTTTTCAAGTTTACTAATCACTACCTGGATGATGGCAAACGACATTAGGCTCAGAGCTTCAAGCGGTTGGTTATGATGAATGCGCTCCAACAGATCCACCTGGCCGATCGCGGATAAGCCGTACTTTTCGAAAAAGTCGATCAATAGGCCCGTTTCGACGCCGTAACCTGAAAAGAAGGGGAGCGTCTCGAGCGCGGTTCGGCGCCCCCCATATTCGCCCGAAAGGGGTTGAACCACACCGGACAATTCGGGGAAAAATAAATTCAACAGTGGGCGAGCCGTTAATTCGGTAACTCGGCCTCCCCCACCCGCCTGAGTCCTGTTACCCACACGCATCGGGCGTCGATAGAAGCCTTTTACAAATTGCAACTCGGGTTGGATGAGGAGCGGGCCGATCAATCCGTAAACAAATCGCGGATTGATGTTCACAATATCCGTGTCGATCCAAAGGAGGATGTCGCCTTTCGTCACATAGAGACTCTTCCATAGCGCCTCCCCTTTACCATGCCTGACTCCGTAATGCGGAAGGATTTCCTGGTGGATATGCACCGGGACTCCCAGCCTGGCGGCTATTTCTCGTGTCTGGTCGGTAGAACCGGAGTCGATCAAAACGACCTCATCCACCAATCCAGTATTGTCCATGAGGTTTTCCTTAATTACCCGGATCACCCTGCCGACCGTTTTTGCTTCGTTCAACGCCGGCATGGCCACACTAATGCTTAGTTTTTGTCGCTGCTTCAACTCAACGAGTCGATCCAGTTCCTGGAATTCATCAGCGTGGAACGTATTTTCCGCAAACCATTTGTCCACCAAGACTGAAATCGCTTTTTGTCCCGATACCTCCAATTCGATGTCGTCCTGCATAGGCCGCTTTGTTTTGACGATCATGACCCCGCATTTGCATTCCTGTAAAATTTTGCCCGCGGTTTCGCCAAATGGGATATCCCCACCTGAATACTGGGCAGAGGCGCCCAGGATCACCAACTGAGCTTTTTCGGCAAACCGCAGGATCGTTTCGGCTGGATCTTTGGTCTTGAGGTGATGTTGCTTGATTTCTGGCAGGTTGGCAAGCACAGTGCCAATTCCTCGGAATGCGGCATCCTGCTTTCGCGTGTCGCGTTTTGGCCTGGAGGAAGCCTCGGGGTGTGATGGGCGCATGTGCAGGGAGCTTAGGCGGGCGCCGGTTGAAGAAGACATTTCCAGGCCAATGCGCAGCGCCAACTCGGAGAATGGCCCGCCTCGAATGGAAACCAGCACACTTTCCGGGGTGGCTGTTATCGGCTGACGGAACAGGCAAATATCACAAGGCGGCGCTTTCAAGATTTCTTCGACTGGAACCTCAAAAGAGTGAGCCGCAGAGGGCCACTCAAGGACCAGGAGATCCGGTTCTTCCTCATTGATTATGTCTTTCAATTCACGCCAGGGATAATGCGTAACACGTGGTTTTCGTCGAGCAGCTTTAGCAAAACCCCGCAATGACTTACGTAACTCTTGCGCACGTGTGGCGCCAACACTCAAGGATTCGGTGATCGCCACAGGAACCAGGCCAACGATCACCAAATCTTCTTCGGCAGCAATCAAATTTGCTGCCGTCAGCGCCGGTGCAGGGTTAAACCCATCAACCACGGGAACCAGAACACGCCTAAACAAATCGAATTTGCGCTCAAACGCCATCACACCCCCTCGATCAGAGGGGCGATCTTCGCCGTATAGATGGCCGGCCATGTGTAGGTTTGCCGCACGCGGGTGCGAAGTCGGTAAGTGTTGTCTGCGATTAATGCCTCTGAGATCAAGTTCGCTATCCGCTCTGGGTCTGCGGTCAGTTTGAAATAGTGGGCCTCGTTTCCGCCCAATGCTTTCAAGGCCGGAATATCTGAGCAGAAAATTGGGATGCCAGCCAAACCGGCCTCAAGGACAGGGATACCAAAACCTTCTTCGAAGCTCGGCAGGAATAAGGCGTCCGCTGCTCGATACAGATCGAAGATTATCTCATCGGGCAAAAAACCTTCCACTTGTTCGGCCAGGAAAATGACAGATGTATTAAGGTCTAAGGTCTTTCGAAGGCTTTTCAGTTCTTCAAAATAATCGACATTTGCAGGATTGTGTGCACCTAACGGCCCAGTGATCAACAGCTTGCTATGCGGGAATTTCTTGCGGAGGAAGGGAATTGTGCGCATGGCAAGTTCGATGTTCTTGCGTTTGGTTATGCGCACTGGCAGCAAAAGCAGTGGTGCCGCCTTAAATAAATCCAGGCGCTCGACCAGCTCCCGGGCAACAGAACCGAGTTTGAGCATTGCGGCTACATCCAATCCGTTCGGAATGACCTCGATTTGATCCGGCGGAATACGCTGCAACTCGGCAAGCTCACGCCTGCGCATTTCGGAGATCGTGATTGGCTTGACGCCCGGCCAAGCAGTACGCAATAGCTCCCATGGGTACCCTGGATGCAGCTCTCCTTGATATCGCTCACTGGTCCAGGCCAGATCGTGATGCCAAAGAATTAATCGCGGAAATCCTGGGCTCCCAGATAATTCGCGTAAC
>Ga0209341_10001566_pt1 | contig 22495 bp, 24 predicted proteins | sample RifCSP13_2_FD_184020 | JGI IMG/M metagenome (GOLD analysis project Ga0209341, IMG submission 184020) | Soil microbial communities from Rifle, Colorado - Rifle CSP2_sed 13_2 (SPAdes) (version 2) | ecosystem: Environmental > Terrestrial > Deep subsurface > Rock core/Sediment | place: Rifle... | reverse complement strand
ACGTCTTTCCCGGGTCGAGGATCTCGAGCAGCTGGCGACCTTTGCGCTGCGGTACGCGTCGCTGGAGGCCTTCCTCACGGACCTCTCCCTCCTCGGCGCGATCACCGGGGAAGACGTCTACTGGGACGAACCGCGCGATGAGCTGTTAGTCCTCTCCAGCATCCACCAGGCCAAAGGGCTCGAGTGGAGCGTCGTCTTCCTCATCTGGCTCGTCGACGGCTGGTTCCCCTCTGCGGCGGGGCTGCGCGAGGAAGGGGGGCTCGAGGAGGAGCGGCGCCTTTTTTACGTGGCGAGCACGCGGGCCAAAGATCAACTCTACCTGTGCCACCCGCTCCGCACGACTGATCTGAGGCGACGGGAGCTCATCCTGAAGCCTTCCCGGTTCGTCCAGGAGATCCCCGAGGATCGGTACGAGCGGTGGCACGTCCAGGTGGAGTGACGGGGTCTCACCCTGGCTGACAGGCGCATGACAATCGGGACCTCCGGCTTCAAATACGCGGACTGGAAGGGGAGCTTCTATCCGGACCGGCTGCGGGACCAGGATTTGCTTCGCTTCTATGCGGAATGCTTCGATGCGCTGGAGGTCAACTATACCTACTACCAGTTGCCGAGCCCAAGGACGCTCGAGGCGATGGCGGCCAAGGCCGGGGCAGGCATGACCTTCACGGTGAAGGCCCATGCCGACATGACGCACCAGCGGGAGAATCTCGCGGCCGCGGCCCCGGTTTTTCGCGACGCGCTGCGCCCCCTCGAAGCGCGGCAGGCCCTGGGGTGCGTCCTGGCCCAGTTCCCCTACAGCTTTCGGAACACGCCGGAGCACCGAGACCATCTCCGCCGGCTGCGGGAGACGCTCGCGGACGTCCCGGTCGTGGTGGAGTTCCGCAACGCCTCCTGGTACGCCCCCGCGACCTTCGCGCTGCTCCGGGAGCAGAACATGGGCCTGTGCGCGGTCGACGAGCCCGACCTGCCGCGGCTGCCGCCCAAGGTCGTGGAGGCCACGAGCGAGGTCGGCTACGTGCGATTCCACGGCCGGGCCGCGGCAAAGTGGTGGGAGCACAAGGAGGCCGCCGAACGCTACGATTACCTGTACTCGGAGGCCGAACTCAAGGAATGGGTGCCGAAGATCCAGGCCCTCGCGTCGAAGACGGCGACGACCTTCGCCTTCTTCAATAATCACCCGCGCGGCCAGTCGCCTGCCAATGCCTTCATGATGCGCCACGCCCTCGGCCTGCCCGTCGGCCGGATCCCGAAGACCCTCGTCGAGCACTACCCCGTCCTCGCCGCTCTCACCGCCGCGGAGGCTCCTCCCGGAGGGAGCCTGGTCCCTTAGGGGGGCGTTCGAGGACAATATTGGGGGGAAACCCTCCTTTGCGATTCGGGGGGGGAAATTCCCCTGCGAGTGAGGAAAATCCCCACCGCCCCTCCAGGCGCCCCTGGACGTGAATGCCCTGATTACAACGACTTAGCGTTGGCATCCGACTTGCTCTCCAGAGGCCATGCGGAGTTGAGGACTCCACATCACCCAGGCCAAACCCGGGTGGGCTCGACGGCCCGCTCCTTCGAGCGGGCAGCAGAAAGAACACGGAGGGATAAGGTCATGTCAACGCCGAACCAAATCAATCCCCGTTCCGGAATGTACCGTTGCGTTGACTGCGGCTACGTAGTCACCGTGGACAAAGGGAGCAAGTTCCCTCGCTGCCCCATCCATCCGCACCCCGCTTCGTGGCACTTCGTCCGTCCGGCCGAAGCGCACACGCACCCCATGCCGCGCTAACTCCGCCGGCCAGCCACTCTTCCCCCAGGCCACGAGACCCCCGATCGGCCGCTGAGCGGCCCTGGCCTCACGGCCCGCAGGGCCCTCACCGGACCCTCTCGGGAGGCGAGCCCCGGCGCGCTCCTGCCGTGCGCCGGACACCCGGAGACACAGGCGCCGCCCATCCCCCGGACCGAGGGGACGTGACCTTAGCGGGTCGCGATCGGGGGTGGCGGAGAGACGTGGGGCAGGACGCGGGAAAGGTGTTGGGACAACTCGCGGATACTGGCCAGCCGCTCCATGGCTTTCTGGATCGTGGGGACCATGTCCGGATTCTCCTGCGTGGCATCCTCGAAGAGCTCCGCCAGATAACACTCCAGCGACTCGAGCGGTCCGCTGAACTCCTCCGTGAAGTTCGCGAGGGAGAAGAGGGCGGCGAATTCCCGTTCGCGCTCGAGCAGCCGGGCCTTCTCGATGACGGCGGCCGCCTGCAGGGCGATGGTTTCGAGGAGCTGCAGATCCGCGCGGCTGAACGAGCGTCCATCGACGTGGTTGAGCAGCTCGACGACGCCGATGACGCCCCGGCTCGTCTTCAAGGGGGCTGCCAGGATCGAACTAGTGACGAAGCCGATCGTCCGGTCGAAGGCATCGGAAAAGCGCGGATCGGCGCTGGCGGTGGGGACGAGGACCGACTCACCGCGCTGGACAACCCACCCCGCGATGCCCTGGCCGGGGGCAAGCCGATGCCCGTGGAGATGCTCCGCGACCGGGCCCAGGACAACCGCGAAGACGAGTTCCCCGGTGGCCTCGTCCTTCAAGAGCAGCGACCCCGCCTCGGCCCGCAGCGCGGCCCGGATCTGCTCCATGGCGAGCTCGAGGACATGGGGGAGGTCGTGGGCGGAGTTGAGGATGCTGGCCACGCGGTTGAGGGCGTCCAGTTCCTCCACGCGTCGCTTCAGCGCCGTGACATCCTGCAGCGCGGCCACCTCCTGGACGTCGGGGGCCCTCCCCAGGAGGTCCTGATAAAAGCAGGCCACGAGCCTTTCGTGTTCTTTCAAATCGGTGATCCGGACGCGCGGCGCCTTCCCCACCGGCACCGGCGGACGGTGCGTGATTTCCGTCGTGCACTCCACCATCGGCGACAACCGACGCGCCTCGTCGCGAACGGTATGGAAGTAGATGGTGCCGATCCTGCCCTCGGGCGACGCGCTGTCGTACCAGTACTCGACGCAGCCCATCCCGATGCCGTTCGCCCAGACGTACGGGGGCTGGCCCGGCGGACTCGAGCGGCCCACATCGAGTTCTTCGGCCATCTTCTGCGCCTGGGTCCGTTCCTCGGCCCCAATGTAGAACTTCAACATCGCTGCACGTCCTCGGGCCCCTCTCGGATCGCGGCCCGCATCGCGAGGAGAGCGGCACGGAAATCACGAAACTGCGCCGGGGGCTCTGGGTGCGGATGGCGCGGCTGTCGTTACCGTCGGGTAGCAATATCGGTGCCAAATCCCGGCCTTGACATCCGGTGGGCATGGTAACCATATTAGAGTCAAGGGAACGAAGGGTGGACCTACCACGGTCGTGGATCTGACCGACGACTGAGGAGTGTCAGGCTTGCAGAGGTAGCCCCAAGATGAACCGGGGTAAGGATAGCCCCGGCCCACCTGCGGCACACTCGCTGGTGTACCACACATCCAGACGCCTTCCCGGGCGGAGCACGGCCCGGGAAGGCGTTCGTGTTTTTATCGCGACGCAACGGACGAGACGGACGGAGGGGGGAGAGGAAGCACGGGACTGGACTGGAAGGAGGTGACGACTATGGGTGCCAATCCACCGACCTGCGGGAAGTGCGGATCGATTCTGATGGGCTATGGCTGGGATGACGCACTGAAGTTCCCGGTGCACTTCTGCACCAAGTGCAGCGGACAACCGGAGCCTGCCCCGAAGGTTGGGGTGCTGAAGGCGGCCGCCTGACCATGTCCACGCCCAAGAGAGGATCGCCGGTCCCGTGCTCCTCCCGCCGCGGACCCGCCGATGCGCTCCAAGAAGTCCGGACAAATCCGGCGTCCCTTCGGGCTCACTGAGCGTCGGGTGCCCCCTGGCACCGATATTGCACAATTCCCGCGAAGTACGACGTACACGCGCAGCCTGCACGCCCCGGATCTTCGCGGGAGATTCGATGTCGAATCCGCCTATCCTGGTCATCGACGACGACCCCAACATCCGCGACCTCGTGGCCGCGGCGCTCACGGCCGCCGACTTCGACGTTCTCACCGCCGCGGACGGCCTGTCGGGCATCGAACTGGCCCAATCGGCGCAACCCGCCCTCATCCTCGTCGACATGATGATGCCGGGCATGGATGGGATCAGCACCTGCGAGCGCCTGAAACAGAACCCCAGCACCCGGGACATCCCGGTGGTGGGGATGACCGGGTCGGAAGACCTGAAGCTGAGGGAACGGGCGTTTCGGGCCGGGGCCGAGCTCTTTCTGCCCAAGCCCTTCCAAACGGGGAACCTGCTCCACCTGGTCGAGCTGGTCTTGATCCCGACCCAGCGGGAGACCCCACCCGACGATCGCCGCCGCCATCGCCGCCTGGCGGTCTGGATCCCGGTCCGGTGCGTCACCGGAGGGCCGACGGAGACGCCACGGGAACTCGACGGCCACATCGGCAACGTCGGCTTCGGCGGCCTGCTGTTGTGGCTCCACGAAGCGCTCGACTCCGAAACACTCGTACACCTCACCATGCGCCTCTCCGAGGGAGACGTCACCACCGAGGGGAGCGTGATCTGGCAGGATCCGCTCCCCCGCGGGCAGGGATGGTTCCGCCACGGCGTCCGCCTCCTGGGGTTTGTCGACGAGGCGGGCCTGCTCCGGTACAAGCAACTCCTCACCCAGGTCGCCGCGGGGAAGTACCTCCAAGCCGAGGCCCAGCCCTGATCGTTGCCGGTGCGCGCCGCCTTCACATTCCCCAGCGCAATGGACCAATAGATCGATAGAACGCATTGGTGCATCGGCCTAATGCTCTATTGATCCATTGCTCCAATGCTCTGGCAATAAAAAAGCCCGGGGGAAAGGCGAACAATAGAGCAGTGGAACAATAGACCGCATTGGCCCATTGATCTATTGATCAAATGGTCCATTGCTCTGAAAACAAAAGGCCCGGCGGAAAAGGACGATCAATGGATCAATAGACCGCATTGGAGCATTCAGGGAAGCCTCCGATACCCAATGTTCCATTGTCTAATGCTCTAATGCTCTGAAAATAAACCGGCCCGGGGGAACCCGGGCCGGTTATTTTCTCTGGTGGAGCTGAGGGGATTCGAACCCCCGACCTCCTGACTGCCAGTCAGGCGCGCTCCCAACTGCGCCACAGCCCCGCAAAAAATTTTCTTACCCTCCGCGCCCCGATCTGTCAAGGGGAAAGATGGCGCCGCACGCCCCACGAATTCCCTTGAATGGCCCTCGACTCTTGCGTATAACGTCACAGGGAAGACGCGGCGGCTCCTGCCGGACCTCTTGATGCGGACTCGCCGCGACGCACCTGAACGCGCACGAGACCAGGGGTTTCAGTGGATGACCCCACGGAAGCCAATGCCCGCACGCACAGGACCGCGCGTGCGCGCCCGTGTCCTCCACCTTTTCCTGGTGACGCTGCTTTTGCGGCTCAGCGTTGTGCCGGTGCAGGCCCAGCACCCTGCTCCCGAAGTCGGCCACGCGGCCCCGGACTTCACCCTGCCGGACCTCAACGGCAGACGCGTGCGCCTCGCAGAGTTCAAGGGCAAGGTGGTGCTGCTGAATTTCTGGGCCACCTGGTGCCCTCCGTGTCGCCTCGAGATGCCGACCATGGAGAAGGCCTACCGGCGGTACAAGACGAAAGGCCTCGTGGTGCTCGCCGTGAACGTCGATGCCGGCCCCACGAGTGTCATCCAGGCCTTCCTCCGGGAATTCGACCTGACCTTTCAGGTCCTGCTCGACCCGCAGATGGAGACCCTCCGCCTGTTCCGGAGCTTCTCACTCCCCACCAGCGTCGTCATCGACCGGCGAGGCATCATCCGACTGCGAGAGCTCGGCTACCGGGATTGGACCGATCCGGAATCCACCAAACTCATCACGGGCCTGCTCGATGAGAAACCGTCGTAACAGGGACCTGCCGTGACCGGTGCGCTCCGCCGGCGGGTGACGCTCGCCCTCTTCCTCAGCCTCACCGCCCCTCCGGTCGCTTGGGCCGCCGATCCGGGGTTGGAAGCGACCCTGCGACAGTACGTCCAGGCCGTCTACAGCCGGGATTACACCCGGGCCTATGCCCTGATCTCCGCCGCGGACCGAGAGCACAAGTCCCACGAGGCATACGTGCGGGAATACGTCTCATTCACCGGCGTCAGTCGGGAGATCGCCGCGCAGCTCGCCTCGTACATCACGATGGAGCTCGTTCGGACGGAGCTCCACGGGGACCGGGCGACGGTCGTCGTTCAGCTCAGGCTGCCGGACGGCAACGACCCGAGCCTTCGCACCGTCCTCCTGAACTTCGAGGAGCCGATATTGCAGGCCCTCTCGCCGACCGAGCGGCGGGAGGTCACAGAACGAATCAACGCCATGCAGCGGCGGGGAGACCTACCGGTCATCACCGGCGAGGATCGCTTCGAGCTGGTCAAGGAGTCGGACGGCTGGAGGCTCGTCTTGGGGTGGGGCACAACGGTCCGCGTTCGATTCGTCGGCGAGGCCAAGATGGGGCTGCCCTGGACGTTTACACCGGTCACCCCGGAGGTCCGTGCGCCGCCAGGAGAGACACTCCGGATGACTTACCGCGCCCGGAATCTCTCGGACACCACGACCACCGGCAAGGCCCGGCACCGCATCCTTCCCGCGGCCGAGCACCTCGAGGTCATCCAGTGTTTTTGCTTCATCCAGCAGACCTTGGCGCCGGGGGAAGAGCGGGACCTCGTGCTCACCTTCCGCGTCAAATGGGACGCCCCGACCGATCTCAAGGTGATCGAGGTCCACTACGAATTCTATCCCCTCACGCATTTCCGGCCTGAGTGGGAGAGACGGGTGGACCGGTGATCGGCGGGATTACCCCGGGGAGAGCAGTCTGACGATGTCTGTTTCGACGTCCTCCTCGCGCCACCCGTATCCGAGATAGATCAGGCGGAATCGGCCCGTCCGGTCCAGCAGAAAGGTCATGCTGCTGTGGTCGACGTCTCCCCGGGCCCGCGCCACGGCCACCACGCCGAAGCGGTCCCACACCCGGCTGACCGCATCCGCGGGACCGGTCAGGAAGGTCCAGACGGCGAAGTCGGCCCCGGAACGGCGCCCGTAGGCCTTGAGGACCTCCGGGGTGTCCACGTCCGGATCGGTGCTGATGCTGACCAGCGCCACCTGCCCCGCAAGCCCCCGCGCCCGGACGAGCTCCTGCACCCGCCGAAACTTGGCGGTGGCGACGGGGCACACGTCGGGACAGGTCGTATAGATGAAGTTGACGAGGACCGCCTTCCCCCGAAGATCGTCCAGCGCAAGCCGTCCTCCATCCTGCGTGATCAAGGTGAAGCGCGGGGCCTCGTGATAGATCGCCTGTCGTTCGATCGGCGCCCTCCCCCGCGGCGCCGCCGAACCGTGCGCGGCCGCCCCGGTCCCCACCGCGAGCAGCGCCAGACCGGCCAGTCCACCGAGCCATCGGATGTGCGCCATGCTCCCCCCCTACCGCCGCCCCTGGGCGCCGGTGGGATCCAGGCCGCGCGAGGCGGTCGGTGTTTTCTGCTCCGGCAGGGTCCGGAGGTACTGGTACACCGCCTCGCGCTCCGCGTCGGACAAGATCTGCCCGAAGGCGGGCATGGCCTGGCGTCCCCGGGCCATGGTCCCGAGCAGCTCTGTCTTCGACTTTTCCCTGACCGCTTCCTGCAGGTTCGCCGGCGTGATTCCCGTGAGCCGGGCCGTGGGACCGTCCCCCGTCCCGGTCTCGCCGTGACAGGAGGCGCAGTGCCGGGCGTAGATCCGCCCCCCGTCCTCGGAATTGCCGCCGCTGCCGCACGCGGAGAGGATCAGGGGGATTCCGAGTACCACGATCGCCGCCGACCACCAGTCCATCCGGACGCTCCACCGGCTCATGGGACCTCGAGGGGGAGGACGTAGATCTGCCGGGCGAGTTCTCCGCCCAGGGTACAGCGTGCCTCTCCCACCTGCAGCGCCATGGGCCCGCCGAAGGGGGCCTTCTCGAGCAGCGTGATCCGCACCTCGGGAAAGAGACCCAGCGTGCCGAGGTAGCGGAGCTTGGCCGGATCCTGGTCCCCCACCCGCTTGATGATCGCGGCCGTGCCGTGGTCGAGCTCGCTCAGGGAGGGGTAGGCGCGGTGCTCGACCTTCCCCGCCTTGCTGGGGATCGGGTCCCCGTGCGGATCGGCGCCAGGGTGGCCCAGCCGTTCCGCGATGCGCTCCTCGAGCTCTTCCGAAATCACGTGCTCCAGCCGCTCCGCCTCCTCATGCACCTGGTCCCAGGGGATCCCCAGGGCCTCGACGAGATAGAGCTCCAGGAGACGGTGGTGGCGGATCACCTCGAGAGCCATGTGCTTGCCGGCCGGGGAGAGAACGACCCCCCGGTACCGGGTGTAGCGGACGAGACGCATGGCGTGCAGCCGCTTGATCATGGCCGTGACCGAGGAGGCCGCCACCTCGAGCGCCAACGCCAGCGCCTTGGTCGTCACCTTCCCGCCCTGCTGCTCGAGATGGTAGATCGCCTTGAGATAATCTTCGACGGCCGAGCTGACCGGTCGGGGATCCATCATCGCTCCCGCCCCGCGCTCATGGTCGCGGAAGCACCACCAGATACCCCACCATCGAGGGCCTGTGGGTCCGGCACTCGATCTTGAAGAAGCCCGGCGTGTCCGCGGTAAAGCGGAGCCGGGTGACGCGCCCGCGGCGCACCTCGAAGGCGGGGACGTAGTGCTCGATCGTCGAGGGGTGCACGTCGCCATTGACGCCCAGGATCTCGAGGACCACCGTGTCCCCTTGATACACCACGATCTGGGACGGCTCCCACCGGTAGGTCGAGACCTCCCATCGGCCTGTTTTCGGATCCGGAGCCTTCAGCACATAGCCCTGCCCCTCCGGGAGCGACTCGCCGGGAAAGGGCTCCTTGTCCACCGTGGTCCCCCCCTTTGGCTCGACGGCCACCATGGTGAAGACCCGTTGTGTGGGGGGCGGCGCGCTTCCCGCCGTCGCCGCAATGCAGCCGAAGAGTAGGACGGCCGCCGGTAGGAAGGACAACGCCTTGGCGGTCCGACAATTCGATCTTTTACTCACGTGCATCGCGATTCCTTCTCGTTCTCTCTGTACAGACGAACGCATGTCATCTTGGAACAATTGAGCAATGGACCATTAGACCGCAATGGAGCTTTTCGCCTCCAAGACCGCTCTCTCGTTCCCCCCTTCCACTGTTCCTTTGCCGATGCATGTCACGCCTCGCTTTCCCTCCGCCGCCCACGTCCCGACTCAGACCGCGATCAGGAATCCGGTCAGATACATCGTGAGAAACCCGGCCAGCAGCCCCGCGAGATTGTGCGGCGCGCTCAGGACGTCGAGTATCGACGTGCCGCGCGCCTGAAATCGGACGATCTCATAGACGACCTGGAGAATCGCCCCGGCCCCGATGGCCAAAAAGAGGATGGCCAGGGGGACCGAATAGGTCAACCCCCCGAGCCACGTCCCCGCGATGGTCGGCGCTCCGGCGAGGAGCCCCAGGAGCAGGAAGTGGTATCGGGCCGGCGCCGCCCGGAGAACCGGCGAGAGGATGGCCAGCCCTTCAGTTGTATTGTGGATGGTAAAGCCGAGGACCAGGAACGCCCCGAGCGCCACCTCGCCGAGCTGGTAGGCGGCCCCGATCGCCAAACCCTCACCGAGATTGTGCAGCCCGATGCCGAGCGCGATGAGATACGCCAACCGCAGCCCGGTCGGGGGTGCGGCCTCCCCTTCCCCCTTTTTTTTGCGCCGGCCGAAGGCGACCAGCCCCAGGAAGCTGCCAAAGAGGCCGAGCGCGATCAGGGCTTCCCCCTTGAAGACGGGCGCGATCCGCCCGGCGGCCTCGAACGCCTCTTTGACCGCGTCGAGCCCGAGAAAGACCAGGAGGCCGACGGTGAAACCCAAGAGCCCGTCCACCCACCGCCCCCGGAGTGCGGTGAGAAACGGGAACCACAGGAGCCCGAGAAAGACCGGGACGACCCCGACGTACGCCCCGAGCAGGGCAAAGAGCGTGAAGTACCGCCACCCGGGGACCGGGGTCGTCGTGGTGACATCGACCTGCTTCTTGAAGACGAGGCCCGCATCGGTGACCAGCTTCACCTCGTGCGGCTCCCCCTCGACCCAGTCGTAGGGAACGGTGATGGTCGCCTGTGCCAGGCGGCCGAGCTCCGGCCCGGGCGTCGCCGTGAAGGCCCAGATGGCCTCATTGACGAGCACCTGGCCGATCCGCACCGGGCCGGGCCCGGTGTTGCGGACCCACACGACGATTGTGCCCGGATAAAACGCCATGCGTTCGATCGTCAGTCGCTGCAGCGCCTCGGGCGGCACCGGCGAGGGGCCCAGGAGCAGGCTCTCCGACGAGAGGAAGAAATAGATCAGGCCCCCGAGCAGCGCCAGGGGAAGGACGCCGAGGCCGACCAGGCGCACGCGGCGGGTGAGGTCCCGCGGGGCGCTCGCGGGGGTCCGGTCCTCTGTCCGGTTCATGATTTTCCCTCCGCCGGCAGCACCTTGAAGAACCCCATCCATCCCAGTTCGGCGAACTCGCTCTGATGGGCGTGGAACATGAACGTCCCCGGAAACCGGTAGGTGAACTCCATGATGCCCCGCTCCCCCTGGCAGAGCATCACCGTGTCGGTGTACTCGTACTGATCCAGCCGGGTCCCGGTCCGGTAGTACTTGAAGAAGGTGGCGTGGGTGTGGATCGAGTTGATGAGATCGAATTCGAGAAGATTGACCAGATAGATCCGGAGCGGCTCGTGCTGCCGGATCTCGATGGGGTGCTCGACGAAGTAGTTCGCGACCCCGTTGACCGCGTAGAACTCGTTCTCGTTGTCGAAATCGGTGTCGTAGCCGTTCATGACCATGACCATTTCCCTGGCCTTCGGCCGGGGCGACGGCGGGTCGATGATGAAGGCCCCGTACATCCCCTTGTGGATGTGTTTCTTCAGGGGCATCACGTGGCAGTGGTACAGGTGCAGGCCGAAGGGGTCCGCAATGAATTCGTAGGTGAATCGCCCCCCCGGCGGGACGACCTCGAAGACTCCGTCCATGTTGGCCGGGTGAAAGCCGTGGAAGTGCATCGTGTGGGGCATGCTGGACTCGTTCAGGAAATGCAGCCTGACCAGGTCCCCCTCGGTGCACCGCAGGGTCGGGCCCGGGACAAACCCGTTGAACGTCCAGGCGGGAAACTTAACTCCCGGGGCCACCGTCACTTCGCCGTCCAGCGCGACGACCGTGTATTCGCGCTGGACCCGCCCGCCGCGCACCCGGGTCACCCGGCCGGTATCGAAGCTGGTGAGAAAAGTCATCGGGTCCCTGACCCGCAGCGGGGAAGGGAGGTCGGCCGATACCACCGGGGCCGCCTCGGCCGGATGCGTGGGATAGGGGGCCGGCGCACCAGTCGGACCGTGCGGTTGAATGGGCGGACGCTCGGAGGCGTCCGTGAGGGCCGCCGTGGCGGTCCCGAGAACGCCCAGACCGACGACCCCGCCCAGAAAGCGCCGGCGGGTCATTGCCGCCTCCAGAAGGGATAACTGCGATCTCTGCTCCCCCTGCTCGTCCATCTTCTGCACCTCCCTCACGCCTCGTCGAATTAGGACTGTTAAATAGGATTATTAGATTAGGCTAAAAAAAAAGTTTTGTCAAGCAGGACCGTGCCGGCCCGGCAATCCTGCCGCTTGACCGGCCCGCGAGCGGCTGCTATTTTTGCAATAGCTTCCGCGCCTTCGGCAGGCGGGCCGTCGGCACGGATCATCAGATGAGGAAGAGGATACGTCGTCCAATGAATGAGACGAAGCCGATCGAGTTGACGATCACCGGGCTACACTGCGCGGAGTGCGCCACCCGAGCGGAGCAAGCCGTTGCCGCCCTTCCCGGCGTCAAGGTGGTCCGGGCCAACCTGGGGACCGGAACGCTGCTCGTGGAGCCGACGGGGGCGGGACCCGATCTTGGCGCCATCCGCCAGCGGATGGAGGCCCTCGGCCACCGGCTGGGGGATGCCGGGGCTCCGGTCACCTCGATCTTCGAGGTGGAGGGGATGCATTGTGCCGACGAAGTGGCGGCCCTGGAGCGAAAGCTGTCCCCCTTCTCAGGAGTCCAGGGCATTACCGCCGACATCGTCGGCCGGCGTCTGCGGGTTAAGCACGACCCGGCCCACCTCTCGCGCCATGAACTCCTTCAGGCGATCAGCGAGACCGGCATGACGGCGCGGGCCGCCGGAGAAGGCCCGCGGATACAGCCGGCGTCGACATTCTCGAGCCGAAACCGCCGGCTCGTCCTCACCGCAGTCTCCGGCGTCCTGACCGGGTTCGGCATGCTCCTCTTCCTCGGCGGCTATCCCGAGGCAATCACCGTCCCCGTGTACCTCGTCGCCGTCCTTGCCGGCGGCTTCTACGTGGCCCGGAGTGGCCTCCTCGCCGCCCGACAACTGAACCTCGACATCAACTTCCTCATGAGCATCGCCGTCATCGGGGCCATGGTCATCGGCGAGTGGGCCGAGGCGGCCACGGTCACCTTTCTGTTCGCGCTCGCGGAATGGCTCGAGTCCTGGAGTATGGACCGGGCCCGGAATGCCATCCGCTCCCTGATGGACCTGGCCCCACCCCAGGCCCTGGTCCGCCGCAACGGGAGGGAACAGACGCTGCCTGTGGAGGAGGTCCAACTGGGAGATGTGCTTATCATCAAACCGGGCGAAAAGATTCCCTTGGACGGTCGAGTGATCAAAGGAGCCTCAACGGTCAACCAAGCTCCCATCACCGGGGAATCAATGCCGGTGGAGAAGCAGGTGGGGAGCGACGTCTTTGCTGGAACCGTTAATCAGCAGGGGACCCTTGAGGTCGACGTGACCCATCTCGCCGGAGATACCACGTTGGCCCGGATCATTCACCTGGTCCAAGAGGCCCAGGCCCAGAAGGCCCCTTCGCAGCGGTTCGTGGACGCATTTGCGAAATACTACACTCCGTCGGTCATCGCCGGGGCGGTCCTGATCGCCAGCATCCCACCACTCTTCCTCGGCCAGCCATTCAACGACTGGTTCTATCGGGCCCTGGTCCTTTTGGTCATCTCCTGCCCCTGCGCCTTGGTCATCTCAACGCCCGTCACGATTGTCTCCGGCCTGGCCGCCGCCGCGAGGAGCGGGGTGCTCATCAAAGGGGGCCGCATCCTGGAGGGGATGGGACGCCTGCAAGCCATCGCCTTTGACAAGACCGGGACGCTCACGCGCGGGGTTCCGACCGTCACCGACATCCTCGTCATCCGAGGGCCAGAGACCATCCCCTTAGAGACCTCCCGCCTCGCACCCCAGTCCTCAGTCCTCAGACCTCAGACCTTGGACGCAAAGGAGCGGGAGCTGCTGCGCATCGCGGCAGCGCTCGAAGCCCGGTCCGAACACCCGCTGGGAGAGGCCATCGTGCGGAAGGCCCGGGACCTCGGGATCACGTGGCCGGAGGTCGAGGCATTTCTCTCGCAGACGGGACGGGGGGTGCAGGCCCGCATCGAGGGCCGGACCTATTTCATCGGCAACCACCGCTTTGCCGAGGAGGTGGGCTTTTGCAGTCCCGATGTCGAAGCCGTGCTCGCAGACCTGGAACGGCAGGGGAAGACCGCGGTCGTGGTCGGGACCGAGATGGACGCCATCGGGATCATCGCCATCGCCGACCAGGTTCGAGAGAACCTGCCCGAGACACTCCGTTCCCTCAAGACAACCGGGGTCCGTCGCCTGGTCATGCTCACCGGTGACAACCGCGGGACCGCCGAGGCCGTCGCAAAGCGCCTGGGCATCGACGAGTATCTCGCCGACCTCCTCCCCGAGGACAAAGTCGAGAAGGTCCAGGAGCTTACCCGCCGCTACGGCGACGTCGCGATGGTCGGAGACGGGGTCAACGACGCCCCGGCCCTGGCCGCCTCCAGCATCGGCATCGCCATGGGGGCGGCCGGCACCGACCAGGCTCTCGAGACGGCCGATGTCGCCCTGATGGCCGACGACCTCACCAAGCTTCCCTTTGCCATTGCCCTCGGCCGCCGCGCCGTCCGGGTGGTGAAGCAAAATATCACGCTGTCGCTTGCGACCAAGGCACTGTTCCTCGCGCTGGCGATCCCGGGATACGCCACCCTGTGGATGGCCGTCGCCGCCGATATGGGCGCCTCGCTGCTGGTGATCTTCAATGGGCTGCGCCTCCTCCAAATGCGAGCGGAGCTGTCATGACGACCTCCCCATACATCGGCGCCATGCTCATGGGTGCGCTGCATGGCGTAGAACCTGGACATGGCTGGCTGGTGGCGGCTCTCCTCGCCCTGAAACGGCCACACCCCATCCAGTACGGCTTCCTGGCGGCCACGATCATCTCCTTCGCCCATTTAGTGTCATCGTTCGCTCTGGTGCCCGTCTACTTCGGGATCCGGTGGTTCGTGGATCTTTCGGCACCGATCTTCAGATACGTTGCGGCCGGCGCTCTCGCCTATCTTGCATACCGGCTCTACACTGAATCCCCACATGGGCACGGACATGGCCACGGCAAGCCAGAGCGTGGTCTCTGGGGTCTCACGCTCTATGCCTTCGCCCTGGGATTCGCACATGAGGAGGAGTTTGCCCTCCTCGCCTTCCTCGTCGGCGGGGCCAATCCCTGGTGGCTCATCACCGGCTATGCCCTTGCCGTCAGCGTGTCCGTGCTTACCTTGACGTGTATTGCCATCAAGGCATACACGCTGGCGCACGAATGGATTCATCGGTATGAGTCGTATATTCCTAAGGTCAGTGCCGCCATTCTCCTCGTCTTCGCCCTGCTCTTTGCCCTGAACGCGTAACGGGAGACCGTCAAATGCCGGGCGGACGGTGGCCACATGAGGAAATTCTAGGAGCTGCTCGAAAGATTTGGCATCGCAACGTCGCTGGTACGACCGTGTCCCTGTTCCTCGGTGGACCATTGATGCATGCATTGATCCGTCAACTGCGGAATGCCAGTCAAGAAGGAGGTCCCTGCCATGTCGAAGCGTCGCGCTGAGAACAAGGGGAAGACCAAGAAGCGTCGTCGTCTCCAGTTCGTCGTGGGTGTCGCCGCCCTGGCGATGGGGATCATCGCGGCGATCTCCCTGTGGCCCGCCGACTCCGGAAGGGCCGCCCGGGCCTACGCCCTGGCGCCGGAGTCGATCCTCCCTGCAGACATCCGGCGGGCGCCTGTACAGGTCCGGGAGGCGTACCGCTTCGCGGTCGCAAACCGGGATGTTCTCCGCTGGATCCCGTGCTACTGCGGATGCGGGGCAGAGGGACATACGAGCAACGCGTCGTGCTACCTCAAGGACTTCTCGACGCCCGGAAACCTAGTATTCGACCGGATGAGCCTCGGGTGAGACATCTGCATAAACATCACGCGGGACGTGATGCGGATGCTCGGTGAGGGGAAATCGCTCAAGGAGATCCGGGCCACCGTGGATCAAACTTACAGCCGTTTCGGCCCTCCCACGCCCACTCCTCCTGTTCCATGAGGGCTACCGCCGTGGGTCGCCCTCCTCGAACAGGAAGGCCTGTACTGGCCTTAAGTCTGTTCCTCTTGCTCACGAGCGCGCCCGGTGTGGCCCAACCGGGCAGCGGGCAGGTGGAGGTCCGGGTTACCGATCACCGGGCCGGCATCGCCGACTTCACCACCCTCCACGTGGAGCTCGCCGAGGTGTCGCTTCACCGGCGCGGTCAGCCGCGGGGAGCGGGATGGGTGCTGGCGCTGCACGGCGCCCCTCCACCGGATGTCGTCCCGCTGAAGGAGGGCCGGTGGGTGGCGCTCGGGACGGGGCACGTGCCGACCGGCCGCTACGATGCGGTGCGGGTGCGTTTCGGTTCCATCCGCGGGGAGCTCACGCGCGGCGGGGTGGGGACCATGGTCCCGGACGCGTCGATCGTGGCGATCGACCTCGACGTGACACCGGAAGGGCAGCACGCGCTCCTCATCGATCTGTACGTGGAGGATCAGAGTGACCACCGGCCAGGCCTGTACGCCGTCAAGATTCAGGAGGTCCGGGTTGGGTCGCCGTAACCGCCGCGCACCGGGAGAGAGGAGGACCATTCTTTGGTCCGCGGCGGCACTCGGAGTCGTCGCCGGCATCGTACTCGGCTGCGCCCAGCCGCCAGCGTTCCGGGGAACCGTCCTCGACCCCCCCCGGGCGGTCGAGGACTTCACCCTGCATGACCAGTTCGACAAGCCGGTGCGCCTGTCCGACTTCCGGGGGCGCGTCGGGGTGCTCACCTTCCTCTATACCTCCTGCCCCGACGTCTGCCCGATCATCGCCGGCAAGCTCCGCAGTACGGTCGAATCCCTCGGCGAGGCGGGGCACGGGATCGCCATCGTCGTGGTGACCGTAGACCCCGAACGGGACACGGTCGAGCGGGTGCGCGCGTACTCCGAGCAGCACCGGATGCTGGACCGGTGGCATTTCGTCACCGGAGGGATGCAGGCGTTGCGCCCCGTGTGGGAGTACTACTGGGTGGGCACAGTCCGGAAGGACCGGAAGGGCGAGGTGATGCACCAGGCCCCCGTCCACTTGATCGACCGGCAGGGGAAGATCCGCGTCGTGTACGGGAGCGGCTTCGAGGCGGCCGACCTGGCTCACGACATCCGTCTCCTCCTCAAAAGCTGACGGTATTTTCCGGGAGGACGCAACCGATGATGATCACCTGGTCGGCACTCGCGAGCGCGGTGGGGCTGATCGGCACCGCCACCCTGGTCGCTTCCCTGAGAAGGCTGCGGCCCCACTGGGGCCCCGAGCGCTACTGGGTCGTCGGCCTGGCGGCACTGTCTCCCGCGTGGCTCATGGCGTTTCTGGCGACCATCGGGCCGCCCGGAGGCGAGGGACCGAACAAGCCGCTCTTTATCATCACCTCGGCGCTTCCGCTGCTCGGGATCATCGCCACCGAGGCAGTCCTCAGGCGCTGGCGCGCGGCGGGGTGCGCCCTCCGCCCCGTGACGGCCTGGCTCCTCGGGATCGCGGCGATCCTCCCCGGCTGGGGGCTCACTCTCATCGTCCTCGCACTCAAAAAAACGCCTTGATCCTTCCCCCTGGGGCAAGGTCCACCCTGAGAGGTGAGAGGCGAAAGATGGACGAGAGGATGTTCGGCATTCGACAGTTAGCCCAGGAGGCTCGGGTCTCGTCGAAGACCATCCGCTACTGGGAGACCCGGGGGCTGCTTCCCCCGCCCCGGCGGACGCATACGAATTACCGTCTCTACACGCAGACCGACCTGGAGCGGGTTCTTTTTATCCGGAAGGCCCAGAGCCTCGGCTTCACACTGAAGGAGATCCGGCAGGTCTTCGCTCTGGCCCGGTCACGGAGGGCCCCCTGCGATGCCGTCATCCGGTGGGCGCGAGAGAAGGTCCGCGCACTGGACCAGCAGATCCGGATGCTTCAGGACCTGAAAGGGCGGTTGGCGCGGCACCAACGTCGGTGGTCGACCGAGAAGAGACCCTTGCATCTCGGCCCGAACGAGATCTGCCGCTGCATCGCATCGGTCCCCGTGCCCGCGGTCCAAGCAACCCATTCTCTCCCATCGGGGAAAGGAGGTGAGAACGATGGAAGCGAAGAAGATCGTGAGCCTGTGCCCCGCCTGCGACGCCTGCCCGGCCGTGGAGGTCTCTGACGAGACGGTCCGCATCGGCGAGGCCGGCAACCAGGTGACGCTCGATCGAGCGGAATGGAACGTGCTGGTCGAGGCGATCCTCCAGGGAAGGCTGAGCAGACTCTAGGGGGGTCTCTCGCCAGCCGGAAGGCTGCCCTCCCTTGCTGCGCTACCCCGATCAGGGTACACTCACAGGCCGGCGAACCTGGAGAGGGGAGTGGCGGGAAGGAAGACGGGGAGGAGTCTCGTGGATTGACCTCGTGGCGTACCTGAAGAGCCTGACCGCAGAGGGCAAGGCTCCCCATCGCACGCACTGAAAGCCGAAAGGGCCGGGGAAAGCCCGGCCCTTTCGATTGCGGACAGGCGCCCGCCTATTCCTGGACGACGAGCTGGGCCCCGACGTGGGCGGGATGCAGGTGGCAGGTGATGGGGAAGATTCCGGCCTTGTCGGCCTTGAACTCCACGGTCTCCGCCTTCCCGCGATTTACCACCTTCTTGACCCCAAAGGCCTCGATGGCCAAGCCGTGCTCGGCCGGATCGGATTTCACGTTGTTGATCGCCTTGATCTTGACGGTGTCTCCCTTCTTTACTACGATGGGCCCGGGGACCCAGACCTTGGACCCCTCGAACTCGATGTTGACCAGGGTGAATTCCTTCGCGGCCTGCGCGCCCACGAGACGCGACGAGACGACCGTGAGACCCACGACAACAAGGACACCTCCGAGTACCGCGATTAGGCCCTTCAACTGCCCGCGCATTCCGGCACCTCCTCCTACATGCAATGACCCGGTTTCGTATGACCCCGAACGATACGAGCACTCGTAACACTTCCATCCCCGGCTGTCAATAGACCACCAACCATGCGGCCGGTTCACGCAGGAGGCAGAATGCGAAGAGGTCTCAGCATCATTGCAACCGGGCTCCTCCTCGGGCTGGTGCCGGGGGTGGCCCGGGGGGCGGAGCCTGGCAAACGGCTCTACGAGCAGCATTGCGCGGTCTGCCACGGCCTCGCGGGGGACGGCAAGGGCATGGCGGCGCACATGTTTCGGACGCAGCCGCGCGACTTCCGGGAGGGGAAGTTCAAGTTCCGATCGACGCCGACCGGAAGCCTACCCCTCGACAGCGACCTTGTCCGGTCCGTGAAGGCCGGGATCCGGGGGACCGCCATGGTCCCCCAGGATCACATCTCCGATGAGGATATTCGGGCCGTGGTGGCATACGTCAAATCGTTCTCCGAGCGCTTTGCCCGCGAGACACCTCCGGAACCGATCCCGATCCCGGCCCCGCCCCCGAAGACGCCGGACCTCGTCGCCAGGGGGAAGGTGGTGTACAAGAAAGCGGGGTGCCCGGAATGCCACGGCCCCGAAGCGCGGGGCGACGGGCCGTCGGCACCCGACCTGGCGGTCAAGCCGGCGGACCTCACGCGACGCCCGCTCAAGAGTGGTCCCACGCCTCAGGACCTGTATCGAACGCTGGTGACCGGCCTCGACGGCACCCCGATGCCCTCGTACCAGGACGCCTTGGACGCAGAGGATTTCTGGCCGGTGGTCTTTTACATCGACTCGCTCGGAGGTCCCGAGCGCATCACGGATGAGGAGCGGATCGGGCGACACGTCGAGCAGATGCATCAACCCCGCTATGGAATGCCGATGCACTGAGGGCCTGCCCGCCCTACTCACGAAGCCCTTGACAAAGCCGGACCGGGGGATGATGATAACGAGCACCCAGCAGCCTTGATGTCTGGGGCTGACACTCGCGGAACCCGTGAGGGCGAGCGGCCCTAACCTCGCAGCCCTCTTTCACGGTTGTTTCCCCCTGTCCCCCGGCCGGGGTCAGGATACCGGGGAAAAAGCCCGCGAGGTCTGTCTCGGGAGCCTTAAAGCCCTCCCGGCTCATCCGGGAGGGCTTTTGCCGTCAGGCTGCCCGAACGCTCGCCGTCGGGCGGACGCCCACCGGGGGCCGCGCAGGGGACAGGAAGGACCGGGCGAAAGACCGAGGAACGCCATGGAAGGGAAGAGGCTGGGAGACCTCTTGCGCGACCTCGAATCCCTCGAGGTCGCAAACGATGGCGATGTCCCGATCGCGGGGATCACCAACGATTCCCGGCGGGTCCGCCCCGGGTTCCTCTTCGTCTGCGTCCGCGGGTTTAAAGACGACGGGCACCGCTACGTCCCGGAGGCCCTCGAGCGGGGGGCAGCCGCCGTGATCGTTGAACACCCCCTCTCCCGCCCGGTTCCCGTGCCCGTCATCCGGGTGCCGGACGCCCGCACGGCGCTGGCGTGGACCTCGGCGCGCTTTTACGATCATCCCTCGACGCGTCTCACCCTCATCGCGGTCACCGGCACCCAGGGCAAGACGACCACCGCGTATCTCATCGAGGGCATTCTCCGGCAGGCCGGCATCCGGACGGGGCTCATCGGCACGGTCGTGCAGCGCGTGGGAGAGCGGGAAGAGCGGTCCATCCTCACCACCCCCGAATCGTTGGAGATTCAACATCTCCTGGCCGAATCGCTCCGGGCCGGGGTGACGCACGTGGTCATGGAGGTCTCCTCGCACGCCCTGGCGCTGCACCGGGTCGACGGCTGCGACTTCGACATCGCCGTTTTCACCAACCTCACGTCCGACCACCTCGATCTCCACAGGACCCGCCGACGGTACCTGCACACGAAGGCGGCGCTCTTCAGCCAGCTCGGCTCGGACCCGGCGAAGTGCGCCGTCGTGAACCTGGACGATCCGGCCAGCGGCCAGATCCTCGAGGCGACGCGCTGCCGGATCCTGACCTACAGCTGCCGTCGGGACGCCGCCGTGACGGCGGGCGACGTGGCCACCGGCCTCCGGGCGCTCGACTTTCGGGCCTATACGCCGCGGGGGGAGCGACCCATCCGCATGCGGCTCACGGGGGGCTTCAACGTCTCCAACGCGCTGGCCGCCCTGGGCGTGGGGCTCTGTCTCGGTTTCGACCTCGAGACCATCGCCCGAGGATTGGAGAGCGTGGCATCCGTTCCCGGGCGATTCGAACTGGTGGAGGCCGGACAGGACTTTCTCGTCATCGTCGACTTCGCCCACACGGCGGCGGCCATGGAGCACCTCCTCACGACGACGCGCGCGTGTGCTCCGGGACGGCTGATCACGGTCTTCGGCTGCCCCGGCGAGCGGGACAAGACCAAACGCCCCCTCATCGGCCAGGTCGTGTCCCGCCTGAGCGACCACGCCATCCTCACCACCGACAATCCGGCGAGTGAGGATCCGCTGGCCATCGCGCGGGAGATCGAGGCGGGCCTGCGCCGGGCCCGGCGTCCGTGCGCGTACGAGGTCATCCTGGATCGTGCGGAGGCCATTGCCAGGGCCGTCAGTCTGGCCCGCCCCGGCGACGCCGTCATCCTCGCCGGCAAGGGTCATGAGGAATATCAGATCATGAAGACGGGCCTCGTCCCCTTCAGCGATCGGGAAGTGGCCCGGACGGCCCTCGCGCTGCAGAAGAGGATGGCGCCAGCGATCGCGCCGGCGTCGCAGCCCGCGGTCACGTCGGGCCCCAGCACCCCGGCCACGTCGAAAGGATAGAGACGCCGATGGACGCGCCCCGGGCAGTCGCCCCCTCCGACCGCGTCGGTGCCGCGGTGATCCGGCTGCTGGGGGTCGCCGCCGCGACCGGGCTGCTCCTCGCCCCCCTCCTCGTCCGCGCAGAACGATCCGAAACTCAGGACGGGGCCCCCATGATCCGGATCCCGGCGGTCGAATTCCTCAGGGGGCGCGACGACGGGGACAAGGACGAACGGCCGGCCAGGCGGCTCACCCTCGATCCCTATCTCCTCGATGTCCACGAGGTCACCAACGAGCGCTTCGCCCGCTTCGTCACCGCAAGCGGCCATCGGACCGATGCCGAGAAGGAGGGATGGGCGTGGGTCTGGACGGGGAAATGGGCCAAGGTGCGGGGGGCCGACTGGCGCCACCCCAAGGGGCCCCAGAGCAGCCTCGACGGCCTGGCACTCCATCCGGTGGTCCAGGTGAGCTACCACGACGCGCAGGCCTACTGCCGGTGGGCCGCCAAGCGGCTGCCCACCGAGGCGGAATGGGAAGGGGCCGCCCGGGGGACGGACGGGCGGCGCTGGCCCTGGGGCGATACCTTTGATCGCGCGCGCGTGAACATCGAAGGGGCAGAGGACGGCTATCCCGAGACGGCCCCCGTGGGGAGTTTCGCGCCCGGGGCCAGCCCCTACGGCGTCCACGATCTCGTTGGCAACGTCTGGGAGTGGGTCGCTGACTGGTACGCAGCCGATTACTACGCGAAGGCGCCACTGCGCGGTCCCCGCGGGCCGACGACGGGGAAGCTCAGGGGCGTCCGGGGAGGGGCGTGGGGGAGCCCGCCCGAATGGAGCACGACGACGAACCGGTACAGCCGGACCCCCGACTACCGCAACAACAAGATCGGGTTCCGGTGCGCACGGGACGACCGATGAGGGGCGCCCGATCGCACCAAGGAGGTTCCTCCGTGAGCCGGGTACGCACCATGATGCCGCCGCTCCTGCCCGTGATCCTCTGGATCTCCCTCCATACGGGCCATCCGTCGGGAGCCGCCGAGGCCGCAACCCTGTACGTCACCAACGGGCACAGCGCGACGATCTCGGTTATCGATACCGCGACGCGCGAGGTCGTCACGACGATCCCCAACGTGGGGGTCCGACCGAACCGGGTGGCCTTTTCGCCGGACGGGACGAAGGCTTACGTGATCGACGACTCCGCCCTCAATCTGATCGTCGTCGATGCCGTTCGCCACGAGCTGATCGGGAAAATCTCGGCCGGGCGGCGACCATACAACCTGGCCTTCTCGCCGGATGGGCGTGAGGGGTGGATCCTCGACTGGTGGGACAGCGAGGTCCTGATCTACGACGCCGGCTTCACGCGGCTCCAGGGCAAGATCAAA
>Ga0209341_10001562_pt1 | contig 22521 bp, 26 predicted proteins | sample RifCSP13_2_FD_184020 | JGI IMG/M metagenome (GOLD analysis project Ga0209341, IMG submission 184020) | Soil microbial communities from Rifle, Colorado - Rifle CSP2_sed 13_2 (SPAdes) (version 2) | ecosystem: Environmental > Terrestrial > Deep subsurface > Rock core/Sediment | place: Rifle... | reverse complement strand
TACTGTCGCCGGAAGAGTCGGCGTCAAGGTTCCCCGGCATGGTGGGGCAGATAATCGTGGTGGGCGCGGCTTTCGGGTCGCTCTGGCTGTGGAGGCCGCTTGAAAGGGTGCCCTGGCTTGCAAACGTGATAGCGGCAAGGCGCCTTGAAATCGACAAGAACATGATAAAGCTGGTCATCATCGGGACCGGCCTCGTCCTTGCCTCGAACGCGGCAATGATATCGGTGCAGGCGTACGAGATTGGCGCCGGCATAGGAGATGCAATCGCTACCAAGTTTGGCGGCGTCTGGACGACTAGGATGATAGAATCGTCCATACTAATGATAATCGCGGTTTCTGTGCAGCGCAAGATGGCAAAGGAGGACACAGTGCCTTCGCGGGCAGAGATAATTGCAATCCTAGTCATGGCACTTGCGGTGCTAGTCACGTCAAGCCTGATTTCGCACGGCGCGGCGACCGGCCAGATAGCCGCAGTCCTGCTAGACTTTTTCCACAACGCGGCGGCAGGGATATGGATTGGCGGCATAGTGCTCATGGGCTTTGTCGTGGTGCCCAAGCTGCTTGCCCTGTCAGACGAAAGGGCGAGGCCGGCCGCCATATCGATACTCATACCGCGCTTTTCCACAGTCGTCGTGACCGTGCTTGGCCTTTCGGTCATCACCGGCCCGCTTTTGCTGTTTATGTTAGAGAGCAACCTCTCGCTCACGCTTGCATCCACCTACGGCAGGATACTTGTCATCAAGCTCGCGCTTGCCGGCGTGATGGTGGGCATGGGCGCCTACTCACAGGTGGTGATACAGAAAAGGGCAGTAGCCGCGATGGCCGGGGGGCTGTCAATACAGCACACCGGCGTGGGCAGGTTTGGCAAGACGCTCAAGGCCGAGGCCGGAGTTGGAATAGCGCTATTGCTCATGGTCTCTCTCATGGCCAATGGGGCACTCCCCGCAGGCGAGTTCACGCAGTATGCAAGGCAGGATCCGCAGGACGCGTTTGCACAAATACCCGCGGACCGCGGGTACGTGCAGGCTCTGTACACTTCCGCCGGCCGCGTGGACCTTGAAGTCAAGCCGTTTGCAGTGGGGCAGAACTCGTTCACGCTCTCCTTCTTTGAGCTTGATGGCAAGCCTGCGTCGGGGATAGAATCTGCCTCAATAAAGCTGACGCAGGTAGAACGCGGGATAGGGCCTATCACCGTGGAAACTACGAAAAATTCAGAGGGCGTGTACACGGCAGATGCGGCGTTTGGCATAGCCGGCACCTGGGACGTAGTGGTAGAGGGTGTGAGGCCAGAGTCGACAAACATAGTCGCAAGCCTCGACTTGGACGTAGGGCCGGCGATATCAGACCTGTCTTTTGAGCTTGCGGAATACAAGATACCTGCGTCACCAAGCCTGCCCCTGTTCCCTGTGCTTGACAGGGAGCGCAATTCGATTTGGGTAGGAGACTCGCAGCCGGCGACCGGACGAATCTGGCAGCTTGACATGGGAACAGGAAACTACACGATGCACCGTCTGCAGAACGTGTCGCTTGTCACCATATCGGCGCTTGACGGCGACGACAAGATATGGTACGTCGATCCGAGCCTGACGCTCCTTGGTCAGTACGATCCTGACACGAAAACAAACAGGAATTTCCCGCTGCCACAAAAGGGTTTAATTTCCGGCCTTGCCCTAGACAGCGACGGGAACCTGTGGATGCCGGTGGTGCAGCCAAACAAGGTGTTCAGGTTCGCGCCTACGACACAAGAGTTCACCGCGGTAGATATACCAACGCCCGGCTCGGCGCCGGTAGCGATTTCAATAGACCGGAATGGCAACTTGTGGGTTGCTGAATCAATCGGCAGCAAGATAGCGATGATTGACCCTGCCACCGGCGAGATAAAGGAATACGCGCCACCGGGGCGCAACAAGCTGGACGTACCGACAGTAGTGTTCCAGGACCCAGACAGCGCCACTCTTTTCATATCCGAGCACAGCAGCCATACGATTACCGCATTTAACCCACTCTTTGAGACCTTCAAAGAATACCCGGTGATAAACGAAGGCGGGCTCCCATTTGGAATGGCCAAAGACAGTTTCGGCAACCTCTGGTATGCGCAGCACGAGATAGACAGGATAGCCGTGCTTGACCCGCGAACCGGCCAGGGCACGGAGGTCAAGATACCTACCGCCGGCTCGTGGATTCAATATATCCTGTCAGACGACGACCGCAACATATGGTTTGCGGAGCAGTACGGCGCAGCCATAGGCAAGATAACGGTGACCGCAAAGCCACCCACGCAACAGCCAGGACCCGGCGAACAAGAAGGAGAGCAGGAAGCAGAGATGGATCTGCCCCTTGCTGACTTTGCCGGCCCAGGCATCGCCGCAGGTATAGTCCTTGCCGGCCTGTTCTACGCAAAGAGCGCGACGGACCTGAAGCGCAACGTGCGCGCCGCGTCAAAGCTGGACTAACTGCCACCACGATTGCAGTCAGAACCAAGTTTGCTTCTCGTCCATCCGCCTGCTCCTTCTGCGATGCGCCACACCACTTTATTCTTCAGTTCTGGGTTTGTACCACTCTGTTTATTAGCCAAAAACTACCAAATTACTTGTGGATGCAGAAGGGTACTAGGCCTGCCCAGCAGGCTGCGAGCAAGCCGCTGCTCTTCGGCCTCGTTGCTGCGGTAGTGGTTGGGATAATCGCACCACTGACCCTGCCGCACGTCACGCACCCCTCGATGATCTACCACATCGTTCTTCACATGGCAGCAGTCGCAATAGCTGCGTTCTTGAGCATAATATCGCTGACGGCGTACGGGAGGGCCGGTGGCGCAAGGACGCTTTTCATGACCGTCGGCTTCATGGCGCTCGGGGTTGCGGAGGTGTTTTACCTGTTGCAGGCAGCAGCGATTCCGATGCCGTTGTGGATACCCAGCATAGACATAGAGGTTTCTCACCTCATTACGCTTGTCATGCTCACCATGTTCGGGATAGGAGTGCTCAAGGTGAACAAGTGATGGAAGCAGTAGAGCTGACCCTCACACCGGACCTTCTCCTAGCGCAAATTGCAAAAGAGCCGGGCATACGCTACCGGGAACTCTTGCGGCTGACGGGACTTGCAAACGGCGTATTGACTTACCACCTGTCGGCGCTTGAAAAGTTAAGCATGATTAAAGTGGACAGGCAGTCAGGGGCAACGCGCTACTACCCGGTGAGCATTCCAGAGGGCGAGTCGCGTGTATTGGGGTTCGTGAGGCACGGGCCGGTGCGAGAGATAATCTCGTTCATGCTTGCAAACGACGCGTGCACTTTTGCCGAGCTTGTGGACCACACAGGCAAGGCGCCCTCCACCGTTTCGTCGCACCTGAAGCGGCTGAAGGAAGCCGGCGTAGTCCAGGTCCGGTACGGCGAGTACCAACTGTACAGCCTTGCAAACCGCGAACTTGTCGCAGACGTGCTGTCCAAGTACAAGTCGACGTACGCTGACAAGGTCGTCGACAATTACGTTGAAATGCTGGACGAGTTGTAGCTGGCACATTGAGGCTGGCATTTATCATAGTCGCAATCGCCCTACTGCTTGCCTGCCAGCAGGCCTTTGCAGACCCGCTGATGGGACAAGTCACGCGTCAGCGCATAGGAAACTATGATTTTGAAATAGCGACAAAGCCCGACCCGCTGCAGCAGGGCGCGCCTGCGAAAATAATGCTCAGGATTGCCGGCGTCAACGGCGACGACTTGATCGACGTGCCGGTCCAGCTCAGGATTGAAAAGGACGGCCAGGCCCTGCAACGTGCCGGCCCGCTCGTCGTGCCTTCCGGCCACTACAATTACACCTATACGTTTGCAGAGCCGGGCAGGTACGTGCTCTACGCCGACCTCCGGGACTATGCCTACAGCGGCGAGGTTCTCACTTTTACGTTCTTCCTCAATGTGCCCGGCCCGTTTGACTACGTCGTGCCCGGCATAGGAGCCGCAGCGGCTGCAATAGTGGGGGCAATAGTCATACTGAAAAGGCGCAGACACGGTTGATGGGGAGAACCCACACGACCGTGTAATGAAAAGGCGATCCGCCGGTTTGGCGTTTCATTCTGAATAACGCGCGTTTGCATATTAGTGGTTGTGGTTCATTCGCCAAATGTACCAATGTTGAAATATCGACAACGGCGAAATAATCCTGTGTTGCAGTACCTGCTTCCCGCGCTTGTCCTGCTCTTGCTTGCAGCAAAGCCAACAGATGCACACTTTTTTGGCGATATGCAGGAAATCGACGGCTACCAAGTGATATTCGCGCCCTACCCGTCAAGCCCCGTGATAGGAGCGAACTCGACGCTCAACTTTAGCGTGCTTGAGGACGGCGCCAACCTTTTCAACATATACGCGGCGGTCAAAGTGCAAGAAAAGTCCACCGGCGAGGTGATCTTCCAAGACCAGTACAGGCAGTACGAGATAAGCGACATCACAGTGCAGTTCATTTTTGCAGAACCGGGCGACTACACCATCACCCTTGAGACGCGAATACCCGAGCACGAGAAATACCAGGAGCAGCCGCTTACCGCAACTTTTGCCGTGTCTGCATTTCCACCGGGGCTGCCTCTTGACGAGCTCTTGATCTATTACGTGGCGCCCGCCGCCGTTGCAGCGGCCGGCATTGCCGTGTACCTGCACTCCAGAAACATGATCTGACGCCGGGACAGTTCGGTGCGTGTACTAAAAGACTAATTAGAGGAGAAGGTCAAGTCTGCTCATATGAAGCCAACTAGTATGGTGGCACTATTGCTGGCTGGCATGGATATTGTAGGGATGACCTATGCTACTGCAGGCCAGAGGGCGTTTGCGCATAATTTCTCTGAAGACGAGAGCGCCAATTTTCTTGTAAATGTCATGGCTACCAAGGTTCACCTGATGCTGGTGGGCAAGAACCTTGCCAATCCTGATGCAGCGCTTGCGCACATCGACCATGTGCATATGTTCATCGACGACGAGATGCTCAACGAGATAGCCGAAAGGAACGAGAGGATAGCCGACGACATCCCGGTTGCTCTGGACGACCTTGCGATCATGATAGAAAGCGGCGAGGACAGGAGCGTCATAGTCGGCCAGTTCCGCGAGATAAACAGCCTCCTTGCCGAAGCAGTCAGCGTCAGGATAGACAGTGACCACATAGAGGATACGCACATCAAGGCGCTCATAGTTGCAGGGCTTGTTGACAACGCGCTTGCTTCGTACGAGCAGGCCTACGGCCTTGGAGAACACGTGATGGAGAACGGCCAGATGATGGAGGATAGCATGGAACAGAGCGGCATAGTTGACCGTGACGCCTACGTCGCTGCAAAGGCATTTGCGACCTTGGCCAAGAATGCCTTCTTCAGGGAGCATTTGGCGGACGAAGGGTCCGAGATGGCCCACGAAGCCCAGTTGGGCTTGGTCAAGCTGAGGGAAGCCGTCTACGCCGAAGATCCGCTTGAAGACGTGACTGTAGCAGTGCACCTGGACGTCCACGAGAAACTGAAAGAGGCCTTTGGGCTTGAAATCGCAGGACACGCGGATTCCGACGAGCACTCCGATGAGGAAGGCGACCACACGAAAGGGTAACCGAAGACCTTCCCCTCCACTTTTTTGGGACAAATCTTTATCTTGAGTATTTGCGCTTGTTTTGACCGTGCAGCGTTGCATTATCCCCGTAATGATCGTCATTCTAATCATGTCGGTACCGAGCGCCTACGGGCACGGCCTTGGCTTTGACGAGTCGATTCCAGTGGTCATATCGGGAAAGCAGGTGTCGGTAGAGACCACGCTCTCGCCGTTTTACATCGAAGGCGTGCAGGGGGGCCAGCCCGTGTTCACCGTCAGGGCTCACGAGCCGGCCACTAACTCGACCATTACCGGCACAGACTTTAGGGTGACAGTCAGGCTGCAGAACGAGATCCTGCTGGACCAGAGGTTCAGCTCGTCAGACGGGCTCGTTGTCGCAAACCTGATACCCGACGAAATCCAGACCGCGCAGGTCAACGGTCGGCCGGCATCGGGAGAGCCCGTGCAGGTGAGCCAGGACAACCCTGCAGAAGTGAGGAGCAGGATACTTGCAGACGGCGGCCTTTACCACGTCGCAGTCACGCTTGAAAAAACCAGCACAGGATTGCAGCTGGAACAGGACAGGACGTTTGACCTGTACGTCAGCATTTCAAAGACGCAAGAGTTTGAGGTCGAGACGCAGCAGCGGCCGCAGACGATATCGATCAAGACTTACTACGCCGACGTGGACAATCTTGAATACGACCAGAACAGCGGCAGGCTGGCGTTTTCCATGCTGTTTGACTGGAGCTCGCAGTACGTGAGCCAGGTGCAGCTCGTGCACATGGAAGTAGAGTTCCCGAAAGCCATAGAGAACCTGCAGTCAAACGGCTATTCCGGCACAATAAACGGCCGCGACCTTGCTCCCGGCGACGTACTGATCGACGACTATTCTTACCCGAACACCCGTGTGGTGCACTATGTGCTGAACAGCAACAGGCTATCTAGCATCGCAGAGACCGCAAAGGGCAACAGCATGGATTTTGTGCTCCTGCCCACCACCATTCCGAAATTCCCACTCGACCTTTTGTCTACGACTGAAAAGTACGATTGGCAGGTTGCGTGGGGACCGGAGGTGATAGAGACCGGCGTCCTGACGACCTTCGCGATGAACATCCAAGATCCTGCAACTACAGACCTTGTCCGGAACGCCTCTTTTGACTTTGTTCTTACAAAGGAGGGCCGCGAGGTCCACAGGCAGCACCTGTCGTCAAATCAGGGCATATTCTCTCACGAGTACACTTTTGCCGAGCCCGGCACGTACAGGCTTGCCGCGGAGAAAATCAACGGCGGGAGCGAGAGCGCCCAGCTGGACATTGTCGTGCTGCGGGGCACGGGGCCGGTGGAGCCGCCGCAGCAGCCGTCAGGGTGCCTGATAGCTACCGCTGCATTCGGGTCAGAGCTCACCCCGCAGATGCAGTTCTTGCGGACTTTTCGCGACCACTACATAATGCAGTCTGCCTCCGGCTCGGCGTTCATGGGTACGTTCAACACAATCTATTATTCATTCAGCCCGCAGGTTGCCGACTATGAGCGCGACCAGCCCTGGCTGCAGGCCACCGTAAAAGCGGCCATCTACCCGCTGTTTGGGATACTGATTGCGTCAGAGAAGGCCTTTGCCGCCTTGGGCGGAGGCGAGGCTGGAACCGTTCTCGCCGGAGCCGTCGCAAGCTCGCTCATCGGCGCGGTCTACGTCTCACCTGCCGCGGCAGCTGCTATGATTGCAGGCAAAAAGCGCGTCAGTGCAAGGGTGCTATTTGTGGTTCTCTTTGTAGCAACAGGATCACTTGCCGCGACCGCGCTAGCGCTGCAGGCTGCCTCTGCGGCCGCGCTACAGCTCGCCGCGTCAGCCTTTGTCATATCGGCGGCAGGGGCGGCGGCGCTTGCAGTAGCCAGGCTGGCCAAAGCAGCGTGGACTAGGTGACCACATCGGCGAGCCGACCCTTCTTTTTCGCCATTTTCACTTCGCGGGCTATTCTGCGGCCCATGCTCATCGGCTCGTCGTAAAGCAGGTCCGAATACGGCGAGCCGTCCACGTATAGATTTGTCCCAGCAACTATTCTTGCCGAAAACTCGAATGTCGTGAAGTGTCCCTCGCTGTCGTAGACCCCCTCGAGGCAGAACGGGCCAGGCATGCCTGGCTTGACGAGCCTCTCTGCCGCCCTGCAGAATCCCTCGCCCATCCTGTAGACCTCATCGAGGAGCGACTCGCGTAGCACAAGCGGTATGTTGCCGACCACCGTGTAGGAGGGCTCGCCTCCGGCCCCGAGTTGCTGCCTGGCAGGAATGCGTCCCATGCCGTCGATGTCAGACTCGTAACGTCTGTCGACGCCCAAAAGCTCCAGCTCCTTTGTGAGCGGGGAAAAGAAATACTGCAGGTAAACAGGAACGCCCCTGACAAACTCCTGTATGTAGAGGTCCTGCTCGCCTTTTATCATGTTCCGCTGCACAAGCCTCTTTGCGCCCTCTTCAAAGCTCTGGCGGTCCCACGCAAGGTAGTACCCCCTTCCACCTGCTGCCCCGTGCAGTTTGACGATGCAGAGTCCCCCTATGTCGTCCTTTGACACCACCGGCCTTGGCGTCCTCAGCCCCGCCGCTTCCATTAGCCTCTGCTTCAGCCCCCTGTCGGCCTCCCAGCGCAGTATCCACTTGTTGCCGAATATGGGTGTGTCTATCTTCTCTATCTGGTCGCTTGACATCTGCGATATCAGAGTGCCGTGCGGGACAAGAACGGCGTTTGCCCTTTTCAGCTTGGCTTGGACGCCGTCGTTAAGGAACTCGCTGAAGCTGTCGACCAGAATCATGCTGTCGATAAAACCAAACCTCTCGTACAGCCCGGCGCGCTTTTTCTCGCACACCAGCAGGGTTTTAAAACCCTCGTTCTTTGCCCCCTTTAACACCTGCAGCGCGCAGTGCGAACCTAGGGTCGCGATGGTAACAGCTTTGCCCTTTGCCAAGATAATGTTGGTTGCAGGGCCGGAGGTTAAAATCGTTGTCGAAAAAATATGGTCATTAGGAGAGGTCGAGCCTGTACCTAGATCCGCTCTCTACCATGTAGTCGTTAACTACCCTGTTGGTGCAGTCGGGATACAACGCCGCAGCTGTGGAATGGTGTTCCTACTTCTAACCATGTATGGTCAACGGCTGAACCTTTGACATAATGAAAACAAAGATAGCGTGACCCTATTATTGCCGGCAGGCCTTACAGAGGTGCGTGGACTCGAGAGCAGCGCACACGGCCGAGCACGCCTTTATCGGCGCCCTGCAAAATGTCCTCGGCCAGACGCTCAGGGTAAGAAAAGTCGAGCACAAGAAGGACGACAACACCGCGTTCGTAGTCATCCCGCAGCTTGACGTCGACGCTGTTGTAAAGGCGGAGATCATGGTCAACGCGCTGATTGCAGAAGGCAGGAGTGTCACCACGCGGACGTACCCGTCGCTTGAGGGGGCAAGAAAACACAACCCATCTCTTCGCGCAAACGAGGAGCGGATTTCTGGAGAGGTGCGGGTCGTGGAGATAGAGGACCACGATGTGGCTGCGTGCGCAATGGACCATGCTTCCAACCTGCGCGAGTGTGAATTCTTCCTTGCCACGAGGCTCTCAAAGAGCGGGAGCGAGTACGAGGTCGACTTTGTGGTGGGACGGGATGCCAAGGACGCGGCGGTTGCGCTGTCTGCAAAAATGATGAAGGTGTGCGAGGAGCTGGGCGCAAACCCGAACACGGTCGAAAGCACCGCAAGGAAAGCCAGAACAGAGGGCGAGGTCAACTTCAAAAAGCTAAAGGCGCTCAGCAAGGAAAAGCTGGACGGGATTACACCTATTTCAAACGGCAAGGTAGCGGTGATAAAGGGCGCGTTTTTTGGGCTTGCAGACGAGGCGCTGCTAGAGTTTGCCGGTGACAAGATAACGGCTGCGAACACCGTGGCAGTTCTTGCAAACGCTAGTGCGTCGGAAACGACATATTTCATACTTGCGCGACATGAAGCGATGGACATAGACTGCAACAAGGTGTTCCGCGAGGTCGCCGGCGCCGAAGGCAGGGGCGGGGGAAAGCCACACTTCGTCACGGGCGTCGTCAAGAAGGAAAAGGCGCAGCAAATAGCCGATAGAATAGCCGAGCACGTCCTACGGTTAAATTAATAACCTCTTTCATCCAACACGCTCTGTTTAATTTGGAAACCCTCAAAGAGGAGGATCTGGGCCAGTGGAGGCGCACCCACTACTCCGCACAGGTCGGTCCCTCGATCGCAGACCGCGAGGTCGTCGTCATGGGGTGGGTGTCGAGCGTCCGGGACCACGGCAACATCCAGTTCATAATCATCAAGGACCTTCAAGGCGAGGTGCAGGTGACTGCGAAAAAGAGCGAGGTGGGCGACGAACTGTTCTCGCTTGTGCAGGAGGTAAAAGAACATACTTCGGTAGGCGTGCGGGGCAAGGTGAGGCCGCAGGAAAAGGCCCCGACCGGGGCAGAAATAGTGCCGCTCGAAATCCGCGCGTTTTCTATTGCAAAAAAGGCTCCGCCGTTCATGACGCAGGGCAAGAGCTCGCCTGTAGGAATCGACACGCGGCTTGACCTCCGGGCAGTCGACCTGCGCAGGAACTACCTGGGCTCGGTGTTCCGAATCAGGCAGACAGTCGTAAACGCCGTCAGGGAGTTCCTTGCTCGCCAGCAGTTCATCGAAGTCAGCACGCCCAAGATGATAGCCACTGCCACGGAAGGCGGGGCAGCGCTTTTCCCGATATTCTACTACGACAGGGAGGCGTTCTTGGCGCAGAGCCCCCAGCTTTACAAAGAGCAGCTGACCATGGCGTTTGAGAGCGTCTTTGAGATAGGGCCCATATTCCGGGCCGAACCTTCGCGCACGAACCGCCACCTGTCGGAAGCCACGTCGATAGACGTCGAGCAGGCTTTTTCAGACTATAGAGACACCATTTCGCTTCTTGAGCGCATGATAGTAAACATCGTAGATACTGTCAAGGAACGCAACGCCTCCGACCTGAAGTTGCTCGAAGTCCAGATGCCTGCGCTCGAACTTCCGTTCCCAAAGTACGCGTATTCCGACCTCATCGACAAACTGCAGGAGGCCGGTGAGCATGTTCAGTGGGGCGAAGATATCTCGCCGCAGGCACTGAAAAGCCTGTCCGACGAAAGGATGAGCGGCTTTTACTTTATAGTCGACTGGCCGACCTCTGCAAAGCCTTTCTACGTCAAGCCCGGTGCAGACCCCAAGGTGTGCGAGTCGTTTGACCTGATGCACGGGTCGCTAGAGATGTCGTCTGGCAGTACCAGGATAAACCGCAAGGACCAGCTGGTCGAGAGGATGCAAAAGCAGGGACTAAAGCCGGACGCGTTTGACTATCACCTGCGCGTCTTTGACTACGGCGTGCCTCCTCACGCAGGCTTTGGCCTAGGCCTCGAGCGGCTCTTGATGGCGCTTGTAGGGATAGAGAACATTCGCGATGCGACTTTTTATCCGAGGGACATCGACAGGCTGGCGCCGTAGATGGTGACCAAGGACGATGTAAGGCATCTTGGCTGGCTCTCCCGGATGGATCTCTCAGACGACGAGCTGGAAAAATACACGTCGCAGATAGAGCAGATAATCGCGTATCTCGGCATGCTTGACAAGATTGAGCTTGAAAAGGCTGAGCCGATAAGGGCAAGGAAAAAGTATGCCGACCTCCGGCCCGACGAGGCGCAGGCGTTTGGCTCTGACGCGCTTGGCACAGCAAACCGCAAGGACGGCTTTGTGAAGGGCCCGAGGATGGTCTAACTGCTGTACAAACTGGACGCTATAAGCGTCGCAAGAAAGGTCGCAGAGCGCGAGTTTTCAGCCGAGGAATACATCCAGCAGGTACTTGAGAGGATAAAGAAGGTGGAGCCCAAGGTGAACGCGTTCATCACCGTCAACAAGAACGCGATAGAGCAGGCGCGCTCACTTGACAGGAAAATACGTGATGGCAAAGATGCCGGCCCGCTCGCCGGTGTCGCGGTCGGGATAAAGGACAACATATCCACAAAGGGCATCAGGACCACCTGCGCGTCCAAGATGCTTGACAACTATGTTCCACCATATGACGCCACCGTCGTCAAGCAGCTGCAGGACGCCGGCGCTGTAATCGTGGGAAAGGTCAACCTGGACGAGTTTGCGATGGGCTCGACGACAGAGTTCAGCCGGCACGGGCCGACAAGGAACCCGTGGGACACCAGCCGCGTGCCTGGCGGCTCTTCGGGCGGCAGCGCGGCAAGCGTGGCTGCGCTTGAATGCGCAGTATCTCTTGGCTCCGACACGGGGGGCTCTGTGAGGTGCCCGGCAAGCTTTTGCTCCGTGGTGGGCCTAAAGCCGACGTACGGCCTCGTGAGCAGGTTTGGGCTTGTCTCCTACGCAAACAGTCTGGAGCAGGTGGGGCCGGTCGGCAGGACGGTCGCCGACGTGGCGTCGGTGCTCGACGTGATATCAGGGTTTGACGAGCGCGACCACACAACTGCCGCAGGCAAGCAGTCCTACGGCGCGGGCAAAAAGCGGCCGCTCCGCGTAGGTCTTGTCAAGGAATTCATCGAAGGCGCAGACGAACAGGTATCGAAGATAATCTATGACGCGGTCAACACCCTTGCAAAGGAGGGATGCAAGTGCGAAGAGGCGTCGCTTCCGTCGGTGAAGTACGCGCTTGCCTCTTACTACACGATAGCGATGGCAGAGGCGTCAAGCAACCTGGCAAGGTACGACAACATGCGCTACGGATTTGATGCAAGCCCGGACGGCTACGAGTGGAACTCGTACTTCTCTCATACGCGGGGCAACTTTGGCGAGGAGGTAAAGCGCAGGATAATAACGGGATCATACGTTTTGTCTTCAGGCTATTACGGCAAGTACTACCTGAAGGCGCAGCAGGTGCGCTCGATAATAAGAAAGGAGCTAAAATCGCTTTTCGGGAAGTTCGACGTGCTTGCCGGCCCAACGATGCCGATATTGCCTTTCAAGATAGGAGAGAAGCTTGACGACCCGCTCAAGATGTACCTGGTAGACGTGGACACCGTCGTCGCAAACCTTGCAGCAGTGCCTGCGATCTCCGTGCCGGCAGGGTTTGCCGCAGGGCTGCCTGTGGGCCTGCAGCTGATGGCCGACGAATTTTGCGAACAGACGCTCTTTGACGCTGCAGGCGTGTTTGAATCGGCCGCAAATGTGCGGGGGAGCCCGGATCTCTGATGGAAGTCAAGATAGGGCTTGAGATACACTGCCAGCTCACCGGCCTGGCAAGCAAGCTGTTTTGCCCCTGCCCGTGCAACTACCGCGGGAGCGAGCCCAACGCCAATACATGCCCGGTCTGCCTGGGCCTGCCCGGCACGCTGCCGTTGTTGAACAGGCGGGCAGTGGAGTTTGCCGGCATGATCACACTTGCGCTTGGCTGCAGGATACCGGAGGAAACAATGTTCTACCGCAAGAACTACTTTTACCCCGACCTGCCAAAGAACTTCCAGCTGACACAGTACAACGCGTACGGGATAACCAGCATCGGTGTAGACGGCAAGCTCGACTACGACGACAAATCCGCAAGGATAAGGCGTGTCCAGCTAGAAGAGGACCCGGGCCGGCTGGTCTACGAGGGCGGGAGCATGGAAAAGAGCCTCTACGTTCTTGTCGACTACAACAGGGCCGGCGTGCCTCTAGTCGAGATTGTCACAGAGCCGGACTTTGCCGACCCAAATGACGTCCGGGATTTTCTGAACAAGGTAAAATCTATAGTCGAGCACCTGGGGATCTGCGACACGAACCTTGAAGGAGCAGTCAGGTGCGACGCCAACGTATCGGTGGCCGGAGGCAACAGGGTAGAGATAAAGAACGTGAACTCGTTTGCCGACGTGGAAAAAGCGTTAAAGTATGAAATGACGCGCCAAAAGACTATGGTATGTCGCGACATTGAAGTGAAGGCAGAGACGCGTCACTGGGACGACGCAAGGAAAGTTACAAAGGAATCGCGCTCAAAAGAAGAGGAGCAGGACTATCGCTATTTCCCAGAGCCGGATGTGCCTTCGGTAGAGCTTGGCAGAGATTTCACAAAAACATTGCAAGGGTCGATGCCCGAACTCCCTGACGCCAGAAAAGCGCGCTTTGAGTCGATGGGCCTTTCGTCCCACGTTGCTTCCGTGCTGATAGACAACAAGGAGCTTGCCGACTTTTTCGAGTCCGCAGCCAAGATACGCGACTCGCCAAAGGAGATTGCGAACTGGCTCGTCACCGACCTGATGGGCTTTGTGGACGAGAAAGAAAAGGAAGCAGGCCGCTCGATTCTGTCGGGAATAAAAGCAGGGCCCGCGCACATTGCAGACCTGGTAAAGCTCGTTGAAGATGGCACTGTTAACCGCGCCACTGCCAAGCAGATACTTGCACAGGTCGTCGAAACCGGGGAGATGCCCTCAGACGTTGCGAAGAACTCGCAGGTGACAAGGATAGGCGACACAGGCGCGCTTGGGCAGGCAGTTGACGCCGTATTTTCAGCAGAACCGTCAGCAGTCGCGGACGCAAAAAAGAATCCCGCTGCCGTCAACTTTTTACTCGGAAAAGTGATGCAGCAGACAAAGGGCAGGGCGGACCCCAAGGCCGCGCTAGAACTCATACGCAAGAAGCTGGAAATCTAGGCCCGAAAGCCTTGCGTCATCTCGTGGCAGGCCCTGCTGTGCTCGAGCGCCTCTTCTCTCTCTTTGTCTTTGTCGACGTCAAACACCCTGTTGCAGGTGTAGCACCGGACTAACATCATTTTTCCATGCAAAGCGGCAGCCTGCCCTGATGATTGTCCGCGTATTCTTTTATCATCTTGTCCTTTTCGGCGCCATACGACGCCGTGGGCATGTAGTGGAAACGCTTGGCATTTCTCGCGCACGGTTCGCCCAGCAGTTCTGCAAGCGACTTGCGCATGTTGTTGCTCCCGCCTATGAAGTGCACCTTCATGCTTGTATGCATCATGAACACGCCTGCCTCTTCGGGAACCTTGTCGACTCCGGCCCTGTCAAAGTCTAGCCACTCTGACCAGCTCATTTCTCTTCACTGTCCAGCTTTAGCGAGACCGAGTTTATGCAGTACCTCATGCCTGTGGGGTTTGGCCCGTCGTCAAAGAGGTGCCCTAAGTGCGCGCCGCACTTGTTGCATATGACTTCTGTCCGGACCATGCCGTAGCTGGTGTCTGTTTCTTCCTTGACGTTCTCGCCTTTTGCCGGCTCCCAGAACGAGGGCCAGCCGGTGCCCGAGTCGAATTTCGTGTCCGACTTGAAAAGCTCGGCCCCACATGCGACGCACTTGTATACGCCCTTTTCGTGGCAATCCCAGTACTTACCTGAAAACGGGCGCTCGGTGGCCTTGTTCCAACACACCTCGCGCTCTTCAGGCGTCAGATGATCGTAATCGCTCATGCCCTAACTTTGCCCTGCTGGCGTATTATCATTTGCGCTTGCCGGACAGCCGTTCTAGGTGGTCTGCGACGAGGGGCAAAAACGCGCCCACGTCGGTAACTATGCCAACTGCCTGAGCCGTGCCCCGGTCCACCAGCTTTGTGACTACCGGCTGGCTGATGTCGACTGCCACCACCTTTACAGACGACGGGAGCATGTTGCCGACCGCTATAGAGTGGAGCATCGTGGAAAACATCAGCACCATCTTGGCGCCCTTTAACACTTCTTTGTACCTGCGCTGCGCCTCTACGATGTCGGTCACGACATCGGGTATGGGCCCGTCGTCGCGGATAGACCCTGCGAGCACGAATGGCACGTTATGTCTGACGCACTCGTACATCACGCCGGATTTCAGGATCTTTTTCTCCACCATTGCTGTGAGACCGCCAGACTTGAACACCTCGTTGATTGCGCGCATGTGGTTCCTGTGACCCCTGACAGCAAGCGTGCCGTCTTTTACATGCATGCCAAGCGACGTGCCCAGCAGAGCGTTCTCAACGTCGTGCACGGCAATCGCGTTGCCCGCAAGCAGGCCGTCGACGTATCCCATCCTTATCAGGCGCGCAAGGGCCTCTGACGCCCCCGAGTGCACCAGCACCGGCCCCGACACGACGATAATCTTGCCGCCCTCCTTCTTGGTGTTGTAAATGTCGGTTGCCACCTTGCGGGCGATGTGCTGCGTCGGCCGCTCGCTAGAGCTTGAGCTTGACATGAACTGGAAAATGTCCACGCCTTCTCTGGGCCTCTCAACCGGCGTTATCTTTACACCGCGCTCGCCAACAACAACCATGTTGCCTTTTTGCACGTCGCGGATCATCCTGCACTCGGCGGCCTTTTTCCTCGTGTCAAGCACGATGCACTTGTCCATCATCATGTTCTGGACGTCTATCCACGAACCGCGGTAGAAGATCTGCGTCGGGTTGTTCGTGGTGCTGTAAAAGTCGTCAGGCATAACGCTGTTCTTTCGCGCCGGCTCCAGCTGCACTTCCTGCACGAAGACTGGCTGCGCGCCCTCGCGGTAGACTGCCTCAAGTATGCTCTCAAGGTGCTCGCCGTCCCTGCCACTGACTAGCAGGCGGGCGTAACTGGCGTCCTTTTTCCTCTTGCCAATCGTGAACTCGAGGACCTGGAAGTCGCCTTTGAGGTCCATGACGGTGTCAAATATCCTCGTTAATATCATCGAGTCAATGAGGTGGCCCCTGACCTCGATCTCTTGCTCGCGCCGTGCCAAAGCTAATCACGATAACTGCTTTCAGCTAATAAAGTTATATCGGCAGCGACAGCTTGCCAAAATACTCATGCATGTTATTTTCGGCCTTCATCTTGCCGACAATCTCGTTCTTCGTGTCCTCGGTGAACCACTGGGCGATTGACTTTGCAATGCCCTTGCTGTCGCACAGCGCAATCATGTAGCCTCCCTCCTCTTTGACGACGGCGTAAAGGTTCTCCTCACCCACAGGCTCCCACTTGTTGTCCTTGTTGTCTTTGAGCGCAAGCGCCGGCATGGCGTGGCCCGCGTATCTAGTCAGGAGGTCCTGTGCCGCCCTGACCCGCTTTTCGCCCATCTTGAGAGCCGTGAAATACTGCATTATTTTTCTCTGGATGGCGCCGGCATTAAAGACTTTAGGATGTCAGTCAATAGGTCGTCGTCAGTCGTGACCGCTTTGCGCGCAGACTCGAAAAACTGCTTCAGCGATTTCCCTGCGCGGCCGTCCTTTCTGTACCGTGCAGCCTGCAGCGCCATCTCTAATTTGTCGATGCGGTGCACAAAGCGCGCCTCCTTTGTCTTGTTCTGCAGATATTCCCGCCACGCCTTTTCATAATCCGTTCTGACCTTAGCCGGCAGATCTAACAGGATCTTTTTCATCGCCTTTTTTTCCTGCTCTATTTTATTTCTTGCCGCGACTTCGCCGGGCATGTAGTCGCCCACGACTGACTCTGCAAGGTCATGCAATACTATCATCCTCAACACTCTCTCGGTGCCAAGGCCCATAATGTCAGAAAGTGCCATGCCTATGGCGCACATGGAAAACGTGTGGTCCGCGACCGACTCGGGATTCTTGATGCCCGCCTTTGCCGCCCAGCCGGCCCTGTTGACCGTCTTTAATCCTAGGACTGCGTCAAAGAACGGCTGAAAATCTGTCATGGGTCAGCCCTTCAGGATTGCAACGGCGTTTGCGACACCCGGAAGCAGGTCAAATACAAACGTTATCGCTGTGGTGGCCAGCGCCATTCCTGCCGTTATTGCAAGTATCAAAAGCACGTTGCGTACCTGTCCCAACTTGTTCAATAAAGCCTTCAATGAGCATTTAATCTTTCTCCGGCTTGGCCCACGCCACGTCGGAGACGCCGAGGCGTTTGTTTGCAAACCTCGCCGCCACGAACAGCAGGTCCGCAAGCCGGTTGAGGTAAACGATCACCGCGGGGTTTATCTTATCCGCCTTTGACAGCGCAACGGCGGCAGCCTCGGCGCGCCTTGCCACCCCGCGGCACAGGTGCAGCATCGACGCTTCTATACTCCCGCCGGGGAGTATGAAAAACGTTATCGGGTCAAGCTCTTGCTCGAATTTGTCGATTACCTGCTCGAGCCCTGCCGCCATGCCTTCTTTTGCGCGCGGCATGCTCCGCTTGCCATCCGGGTAGTCAGGGTCTGCCAGATCGGAACCCACTGTGAACAGGTCGTGCTGCACTTTTGTAAGCACGCCTGCAAGATCGGAAAACGTCTCCTTTCGCAGCGAAGAAATGGCAAGACCTATCGCGGAGTTCAGCTCATCGACCGCGCCATACGCGACAATCCTCGGGTCGTCCTTGCCGACGCGCCTGCCGCCTATGAGGCCGGTCTCGCCCTTGTCTCCGGTCCTGGTGTATATCTTCACGTGCTAGGATGGCGGCGCAGGTGATTTAAGACTAGCTTCAGACTTTTCCTTAAAGAACTGGACGAGCCTTATTGCGTCCATCTCCTTCAGGCTCTTTCGGTTCTGCGCGATGTACGAGCGGAAATTCTCGATGTCACCCATCTCCGGGTGCCTCCTCTTCGTTTCATCGATGATGTCTTGGTAGTTGCGGTGCGGGAAGTAGATGCCCTTTGCGACTTTTGCTATCGCCCTTTTCGTGATGTCTGAAATGACGCCCTGTTTTCGCGCCAGGTACAGGTTGTAGCGGATGTCTATCATTGCCTCGGACTGGATGTGGAAATCGCTGTCAGCAAACGTGACTGCCACCTCGTCGTCGGCATCCACCTTGCCTTTCTTGTAGAGTTCAAAGACCCTTCCTATCCCAACCATGCCGAACTTCTCAAGCTCGACTGCTCTCAGCGCGCCGAGGCTTGCCGCGCCCGCCAAAAACACGCCCTCTCGTCGCGCCAATTGATACACCTCAATGGGGCTGGGTGGGTAGTCCTGCAGAAACACGCCGTCGACCAGACCCACCATCCCGACATTGGGGCTTGCCGCCAACCTCAATAAGTCACCCTTTTTGGCTGGCGGCCTGTACTCTGCGTCAGGGAATATCGCCTTTGCCTTTTCGTGGCTCAATGAAGGCCCTATGAATATTATCGGCTTTGCCATTGCCCGAAGCACTCCTTTGCGCGTCTGCCCATAACAGACTTTGTTATCTTGAATGTCTCCAATCCCGGCACTATTGCGCGAACTACAGGCACGGCAAGTTCCGGGTTTGTCAGGTCTACTATGATAGCGCGGCCAAGGCCGGCCACCGCGAGCCTTGACCTAATGAACCTGATGTCGTCCAGTATGTCCTCGTGGAAGTACGTCCTGATTTCAGAGAACCTGACCATTTCTTTGGAGGGCGTGAACTGCCACGCGCGCTTGTCGTCGGTGTTGTTCTCGCCGTACCTTATCTTGCGCAAGTCGTCTCTGGCTCCTTGGATGTTTGCGGCGCGAGTCTGTGACACCTCAGTTATCGCCCGCAAGAGAGCAATCCTTGCGTCAGGGTGCGTGCCGTGTCCCTCTGCAAGGTAGCCGTAGTCGTGCGTCACCCACTCGATGCTCGACGCGTTGAACGTCGGAACGCCGATGTCAGACGTGATGTCCTTTATTATGAGCGGTATGCCCGCCCTTTCAAAGTGGGCTACTAGGTTTTGCACCGGCTCAAAATCGACGCCGGTTAGGTCGACTTCGGGGAATATGCCGGGGTCGTCGACGAACCTGTCTGCCTGTATCGGCGAAACACGCATGCCAGAAGCGTTGAGCGAGTGCGCTATGTAGCGGAGTATGTGGAAAGGGATCGCGCTTGCGCGAAGTTCTGCGATGCTCATGGCGTCGCGTTCTATCACCTCGCACAGCGCGTGGCAAACGGCCTCTTCCATGACGTTTCCAGAGGCAAGGCCGTTTGTGTGGAAATACGAGAACGGGTTGACCGCCGGCGGCGTGGGGTTGTACCTGAATAGCGCTATCGTCGCCGGCACCATCACTTCCTTTCCAGTCTCAAGGTCAAAGCCCGCGACAAAATCCATCAGCATGTTATTCCTGTATTCAAAGCGCGTGGGCTCAACTATCTCGTCAGGGTGCAGCACGTCGTGCGTCTTTGATAGCTCTGCATAGCTTTCGCGCACGAAATTCCGGAGCCCTCCTGCCGGGAGCGAAGAATACCTTTCAATGCTTTCCATGAGCGCGCTTGCCATCGCGTGCTCGCGCGTCGGGCCCTTTCCGCTATACACCCAAATGTAGTCTTCCGTGCCTGGCAACACCGCAGAGTAGTTTGGTATCCTGAGGACGTCCATATCGGTGATGTCTGCAAGGCGTGTGACCCCTATCTTTTTTGCAAGCGGCACGACCTTTTGCAATGTTTCATGCGCAGGCTTGATCCTCGAAGTGCCGTTTGAGGTCCACTTTTTCCTGCTCTGAAGCTCCAAGACCACCGAACAAAATGATCGCCCAAGTTCATATCAATCTTTGCACGGAAATGAAGCCCGCGGCTCAACGATTATTTACCCTGCCTTTTTCATCGTTGCACATGGACACGTCAAGGGAGCTTGAATGGTACCTGCGCGACCACATTTTCAAGCAAGCCAGCAAGGGCAGGACCCAGCTTACAAGAAGCACCATCGCCGACGAGATGGTGAGTCTCTACCTGCGCTACCGGGGCTATGACTCAAAGGAGCTGGGCCGGCTGATGTCGCCGGTTATTGATAATCTTATCTCAGCGCAAGTGCTCAGGCAGAACGGCGACAGCATACAGCCTGCGTCGTCGCTTTTCAGGATACAGTGCGCCACGTGCTACTACGTCAGCTACCTCGTAGAGGCCGAGCCCAAGACGTGCCAACGGTGCTCGGGAACCGACCTGCGCGAGTTTCCCAAGAAGAAATAAGCTTTTTTAGGCCATCGGGTCTATCCTGAGTGTTGCCTGCCGCATTCGACGAACTATGCAAGGGGGTCTTTGCAATCGACCAATCCATACGGTTTGCCGGCGTGATAGACAAGATGGGGAAGCTCGTAGCCGGCGGCATGCGGGAAGGCATCATTCCGCTAGAATCCATCAAGGATATGAGGAAGCTTTACGTCGAGCTTGCGCTACGAAATGCCATGCGCCAAGAGTTTGACAGCGAGTTTGGGGCCACCATCTACTCGTTTTCTGAAAGGGAAAAGATCAAGATAGCGTCCTTTCCGCTGAAAAGCGGCAATTTCCTTTTGATGTCTATGGCGAAGGACCGCCCACACGACAGAATAATAAACAGGATACTTGAACTCGTACGCTGATGCCAAAACGACGCAGGGCGCACGAGGACGACGACTTGGTGCCGCCGCGAAAAATAACAGGCAAGGAACTGAGCGAAATGGAGGAGCTGAGCGCCAGGTTTACCGCGCTCGTCGAGATGCTTGACGAGCGGGGCGTCTTAAACAAAAAAGAGTACAACAGAATAGTCGCTATGCGGCTGCACGAGATATCCAAGGCCGCCGCTATAGAGGAGCTTGACGAGGAGCTGTAATGTGCAGACAGGCAGGGCCTTTGCGCTTTCGATAGCGTCCGGCGTCGTGGCCGCTGCAGTTCTTGTCGCTATCAACTACCTTGTGGCCGGACCCTACGTGAACGAGCTGGAATACGAATATGTCAACCTGAAACTTGCAGAAGGCCTCTACGTCGAAGAGGAGATAGATTCGGCGCTGCAGGCGCAGCATTTCTGGCGAGCCGGATTTCCGATAGTCGTGGGGGTCGGAGGAGGCGCTCTGGTCGCGGCCGTTTACATGAAGCGGGGCCAAAGCGCCTTCCTGCTGGCCCTTGCGGTGGCCGGCGCTGCGTGGTTTTCTCTTTACGTCATGCCTACTCTGAAATATCCTCTCGTGCCCGATGTGCTCTTTGATCCTGCAGCCGCCGGCCAGTACACGACGCTATTTGCCGGCTACTCTGCCAGCTCCGGCCTTGCCGCCCTTGGCGCCGCGGTGGGGTTTGTCAAGACGGGGAGAAAGAACTGGTACTCCGGGGCGGCCGGCGCCTACCTTGCGATTGCTGCAGGGCTGTTCGTGGTGTTTCCGGGCCTTCCCGAGCCCGAGTTTTACGACAAGGTGTTTCTGGGCGCTTGGCGTTCCGCTACAGCAGCGGGCATGACCGCGTTCTGGTTTACGCTTGGGATACTTACCGGCGCTCTGTTGGAAAGAGAGGAGAAGAAAGGCGCCGGGCGAGGGATTTGACTGGGTTTCCTGCATTCAGGTGTGCCATGATCGCACCTTTGGTTAACAGCCACTATAAACTTGCTGGCTGAATTATAGTGTACATAGGGTACAGTGGATGAACGTGCTATTCAATGACTACACGGAGTAGTGGGACCGTAGGTATGGCTATCACTTGGCACCCTCAATTACTCCTATTGTTTTTGACTGGGGATAATGCGTTTGCACATATTGTAACCCCGCCTTTTCTAGCAATCCTGCATACTCCTTTTCTGTCCTTTCCCTTCCGGTAAGGGCACACATCATATGTATGTCAAATAGTTTTGAGAAATGAGGATTTTCCGGACCTGGCACCACATGCTCAACGATAAGAACTTGTCCGTTAGCAGGAGATGCTTCTTGAATGTTTGATAAGATCTTGACACATTCTTCATCGTTCCAATCGTGCAGAATCATTTTCATAATATATGCATCTGAGCTTGGAACCTCTTGGAACATATCGCCAGCAACATATTTGCAGCGATATGCCATTCCCATCTTTTCTGCCCATAACAACTCCTTATTCTTGATAGTAGATTCCAACTCCAGTACAGTACCTTGAAGCTGCGGATGTTCACGTAGGATGTTGCAAATAAGATGTCCGTGGCCTCCACCAATATCACACAAGTTTCGGATATTCGAAAAGTCGTAGCTCTTGAGAGCTTCGAGCACTAATCTGGTATGCGTGGCAGAGTAACTGCTCATGGCATCGTTGAATACTTCCGCGTAAGCAGAGTTCTGTTGGATATAATCAAATATCCTGAGACCGAACTCACGCATAAAGCCGTCTTGTTTGCCATCGCTAACCATATCCGCCAAATGCTTCCAAATGGCATAGTGCTCCGGGCCTTCCTCAAGCAA
>Ga0209341_10001561_pt1 | contig 22525 bp, 21 predicted proteins | sample RifCSP13_2_FD_184020 | JGI IMG/M metagenome (GOLD analysis project Ga0209341, IMG submission 184020) | Soil microbial communities from Rifle, Colorado - Rifle CSP2_sed 13_2 (SPAdes) (version 2) | ecosystem: Environmental > Terrestrial > Deep subsurface > Rock core/Sediment | place: Rifle... | reverse complement strand
AAATGGATGTCTGCTGGAGCCAGCCTCAAGCGATCGGGAAGCAGACAACCAATGAACTAACGGCTTCTCTCGCTCTAAGCCATGCATGATACTCAATACGTTGTTAACTTTAAGGAAAGGAAATCTGATCTTTGCATTAACGAGTTCGCGACGTACAAAGTGTATTCAAAGGAAGCAGCTTCCTTACCTTCTGAACCACTCTTTCTTCTCTCCCCATAACCGAACGCACACCCGTGGGGCGGAACGGAGTGGAGCCACTCGGAGGCTTTGCGGAGAGTTGTGCGGGCGGGCTCTCGTGGCAGAATCGGCCCGCAGAGGGGGAAACTAAATTAAAGCTTCTTGTGGGTTTTAGAAGTGGATGCGAATGTATAGAAGAGGATGCGAATGATTATAGAAGTGAATGCGAATGAGCATCTGCCGCAGGCTTAAGCATCGACTTCAAAAACTCACAGCTCTCGGCGGAATGAAACGGAGTGAAATGAAGCTGAGGCCTTAGTCAATGAGGTTTAGGATTGGATTTCTTCGTTTGTTTCGCGCAGATGCCGTTGCTGCTTTATGCTTGACGTAACGCGTAAGGAAGGCTTATGGTTAAGTTGTGATCCTGAGCTACCGGGACGAACGCACGAGAGGTTTCGCGAGAGGAAAGCGAGTCAGAGCGTTCTTCGGAATTGAACGTGGCGCGCGCTTGAAGCTCGATCGTCTTGAAGCGGCAACTTCAATATTGGATCTGGCAGCGTTGCCCGGGAATCGCTTTGAAGCGCTGAAAGGAAAACGCAAAGGGCAGTACAGTATAAGGATCAACGACCAATGGCGCGTATGCTTCGAATGGCCTGACAAATCGCCAGGGCCAACCAACGTGGAAATTGTTGACTATCATTAGGTGAACGTTATGCCGATAACAGCTATACACCCAGGTGAGCACTTGGCTGAAGAACTAGAGGCGCTCGGAATGAGCGCGGCTGAGTTGGCGCGGCAGCTTAAGGTGCCAACCAACCGTATTACCGGGATTCTGAACGGCCAGCGCGCGATCACCGGTGACACGGCGTTACGTCTGGGTCATTTCTTTGGTACCAGTCCGGAGTTTTGGCTGAATCTGCAAAGTCTCTACGAGTTGCGTGTTGCCGAACAGAAAGCGGGAAAGTCAATCAGGATACTTCCAACGCTCAAGAAGCACGCGCCGGCTCATCCATGAGGCTCATGCTTTCCTCAGCTTGGCTCTCTCAGCCGCCTTTGCACATCACGAGATAGTGGATAGACGAAGATCTGCTTGACGGCGCGTCCGTGGGCCTCATGGCTGCGGTCCATGCGACCTCGTCCACGTGTCTCCCCGAGATAGATCCAGTTGGCCGCCCGGTAGCTTGTGCCGCGAAACTGCGTGTCGATGACTGTCTCCAGAAGCTGCGGGCGGTAGCCGTAAAGTTGTTCCCAGTCATTAGGAAGTTGCCGCGCGCACAAAGAAAGAATCGAGCTCGCCAAATAGCGAACGCAAACCCAGGGCAAGATCAGAAATCGCGAGTTGTTGACCACAAGCTGAAGATTGCGCGACCGTTGTTCATCCGTCCAGCCGATCCAACCATCCCTCGCTGACATCTTCCACGCCGGGCTGGACCATAACATACACGCCAGAATACGGTCTGACTGCGAGCGCACGAAGTACCTGAGATTGGCGCCGACCGGCACTCTGTACCCCAGATAGTGATAGCGTTCGATTAACTCGTTCCATAGACTGCTCTCTGAGCCACTGCGAACAACTGACAAAGACAGAGGAGCGAATTGGCTTACGCTGCCAGTGATTGGCTCTTGCTCTTGGCCGCTTGCGGTGTAAGTCACTACGCGCCGTCCGCCTGGCCCACTCTGTCGTAGTGCTGGTAAACTGAACACGCCCGCGGCGCTCAACTTCTCCAACAGCAACCGGCATTCGTGGTTCTTCAAACGCCCATTCGGTCGCTTCCATTCCAGCAGTTCACAGATAGTGCGCGCGATCTCGGTGAGACTGAGACTGCCGAAATCAGCTACGACTTCGCAGATTAGCTTGATCTCTGCGGCTGAAAAGCTGCGACCACAAAAGGCGAATGGAACAGTGTTGTTCTTTTGAACCATTACGACTCAAACCGACGCAACTTGACAGTCGTGCGGAGAGAGTTGCCAAGAAGTGGGAGCGTGCCTGGGTCTGGTTCTACCAGTCTGATAGTCCAGTTGATAAACGCGGCGACATTCACCACAGCGAAACTGTTGAGTCCGGTGGGCTGAGAGACCGCTTTTGAACTGTCGCTTGGTGGCGTGGCAGTGAGGACAAAGCCCGAGGTATTCCTTTCTCTTAATCAGCCCTGCGCGCCGCGCTCGCTTGAGCACCTCTCGGGAAATGAACGGCCGCAGTTCTTCCGTAGTAGGTTGATCGCCACCATGGCGCACATAGTCGACGATCGAAACGATTTCTTGGTCTGAAACCTTGTGCGCGCCTCGGTCCAGATGCTCGCGCACTACTCGCAAGTACCAAAACGGCAAGTCTTGGGAACGGTCGCCCAACAAGAAATCACAGGCGAGATTATTGGTTGTGTTTGCGAAGCTTCTTCTTATCTCATCGTTCGTCTTCTTGATGGAGCGCTTTTGTTGACTCAAATAAACCTCTTTCACCAAGCTGCCAACGATCGCTTCCGCTTCCGGCAGCAGCCGGCTCTGACCCTTGCCGCCGTTGGGCTTTGCGGGCGTGAGATCGGAAACCCTGCCGCTCTGCTCGTAAAGGGCAAGCTTGCGATAAACCGTCGCCGGATGTACGCCGGCTTCCCGCGCTATCGCCTTAACCATGTCGGCAGTTCTGGGCGTCAGGAGCAAAGGCTGAATCCTGTTGAACCATAACTCGGCGCTGGCCCAATCTTTCTGGTCGATCAAAGTGAGGTCTTTGGCTTCGTTCTTGTGCGGAGCGCATGACAACGGGGGACAATGGCGCAGAGCTTCAACTCGACGCTTCTGCCCGTTTCCTGGTCTTTGGCCAGGACGGCCTCAAGACTCAGGATGTGGGTAATAACGTAGCGCCTGCCATGGCTGGCGATGGCTGCTCCCGGCGCTAATCCCATCACTTGGTTCATGGCACTTACGCCTTTCTTTGCACTCTCTCAACCAAATGGGGCTTGTCATCGTTAACCGTTGCTCCAGGTCGACTCCGATATGGCCGTTCGCTATCAGTTGCCATAGGGTTGGAAGCAACGATGCTTTCTGTGTTGCATCTTCAGAGATCAACTTAAGCAGGCTGGCAGGCGTGGTCGGAGTTCTGTCGGCTACCGCCTCAACCAACAGTTGGCTCGCGGCCTCATCGACTGGATACTTTCTAAACTCAAGCAGAAACGTGATGTTCTTCAGATAAGGTGTGCGCACCTCCTGCTCGGTAATAATCGCAAAATCCCAACCTTGTTGCTTTGCGTAGGTTCGGGCGGCGCGAAACTTCGGCTTCAGGTCAACCCAATGTCGAAACAGATCGCTTCTGTACTTGACCTCGGCCAGGAGTGGCCGCCATTCCCTGGTCAACGCAATATCGCTTCGGTAGAAAACGAGCAGGTCAGGTGTGTAACGCCGCTGCTTGCCGTCGGCATCTTTGAACTCTATTGTGAGCGGCTGCTCTTCGTGCTTAGAAACATTCTGGTTGAACATCAAATGCTTGATGAAGTCACGCTCCAGACTCGATTCATAGCCGGTGCTCTGCGCCGATTGATCGTCAGCTACCAACCCGGTGACGCTCCCATAGTTTGCGCGGATCTTTCTAACGGCCATCCGCTATCCTCACTTGCTTGCGTCTTCCAACGCGGAACCGCCTTCACTCAACTTCATCGAAATCTGTTCGCCCAGTCGTACCTTACCGCGAACGTCACCATTTGTCCAGCAAAATCTCTTTCCCGTCTCTCCGCTTAGGGCGCCATACCTGGCGTCGGGACTTCACCAAAACTGTTCGCATCGTCTTCTGTAAAATTCAAATCATTCGCACCGACTCCTGTATGCATTCGCACCCACTGCTGTGAAAAAAGCCCGGTCTGACCCCTTTCATTCGCATCGACTTCTGAAACTCACACTTCTCGGCTGGACTGGAACGGAGTGGAATGAAGGCGAGGCATTTTCAGTGCGTTGCGGGTAGTCTTTCCATCGATGGCCTCTCAGCGGTTAGTCCGAACTCTTTGATATTGAGTTCCGAGGAGCAGTGCTCATGCAGGTCGTCTTGCTAGGAGCAGGCGCCTCAAAGTCCTATGACCGATCCCCACTCGGTGAGCGCATGCCGCTCGCTCGTGACTTCTTCGAAACCTTCAATCGTCTGAGGCTTGCGGCAAATCCTTGGGTACTAATAGATAAACTCTGCGGATACATTATCGAAATTAAGAACACTGATCCTTACACTTACTTGAGTTCAGGAATCGATATCGAGGAACTACATTCTGAGATTGCAGATTACGTAGACACAAACAAAGACGACTCTCTCAAACAGTTCGTTGCACGAGGCGCTTACACACAGTTGGTCTTTATTTTCGCTACGGTTATTAATGAAATTCAGAACAGCCCGATCTCGCAGGTACATCGCCGGATCGCGAAATGTCTTTCAGATCGAGATAGCGTAATTACATTCAACTGGGACACCTTGATGGATCGTGCCTTGAGCGGAACAGGTTGGTCCGTTGATACGGGTTACGGAGTCGTGCCGCACGCGATCTTCCGTGACGGCTGGAGCGACCCGATTACTAACAATGGAAGTGCGATCAAGATCCACAAGCTGCACGGCTCGACAAACTGGTTGACGGGCTATCCACTGAACCTGGACAACCAGATTCTCTTAGGGCATGCACTCGATCCTGGATCTGTATTCATTTATGAATGGAGTGAACACCCCTACGATACTTATGACGGCCGTTACATGGGAGGATACGAGCCATTCTCATACGGTTATTACCCGCCCAACCTTATGGATGTACCAGGGGTTCCGGCTAAAGAAGGCCATACCTTCGTCCAAGTGTCTCAGCATTTTTCATGGAGTCCTCGGGGAACATCTGGGAAGAGAGGAATCATATCGATGCCATTGATAATCCCGCCAGTTAAAAAGAAAAGCTATGAATTATTTGGTGAGCTGTTTAAGTCCATTTGGGATCACGCCGAAGAAGATTTAGTCAGCGCTGACCACATTGCTATCATCGGGTATTCTTTCCCCAGAACTGACGATCGCAGTAATGAGTTATTCAGGCAGAGTTTTGCACGACGAACAACTATTCCTATAGTGTCAATTGTAAATCCCGATCCAGAATATGTAGCGAACAAATTCCTGTTGGAATTTGGAATTCCACGATCGAACATTCGCGTCTTTAGGGACTTTTTGACGGAGGAGTTTCCGATCGAAAAACTCTTCGCCAATGAGAAGGTCGGGTACTAATCAGTTGGCGTCGCTGTTCAGGTGCTCGGTGCCACTGCGATTGGACAAGGAGTCTTATGGCAGAAATTGATCTACTCGCTGAATAATCTGCTGAGCGGAAGTACAGCCATTTCTCGAGTTAGCGTCCGCTGTTCGCATAACCAAGTTGATCGTTGCCCAGCGCATTCAACTTGGCCAATACGTCGTCCACGGTCACCTTTTGGGCCAGATTTGTATAGTAGGACCTTTCGAGTCTGTCGAGGTGAGAGTAAAGACTGTTTACATTCGGAATCTGCGTCGTGTTTTCAGCAATAAAGGCCTTAAGACCCTCCTTAATGCCTTCGAAATTCTCATGTGATGCAAGAGCAATGCGATTGATGCTGTCGAGGACAGCGTTATATAGGAAGCTGAATTGATCGGCCACGATTGTCGCAGGGTCCAGACTAAGTCTTAGCAGTCTGAGAACTAGAGGAAACGCTGCCAACGATTGAAGAGTTCGCAACGGCGATTTTTCGGTAAACCCGCCGGGATGCTGCTTGGTCCTTTCTACATGCTCCACGTAGTAATGAAGAGCCTCTAAATTTTGCTCTTCCTCAATTAGACAAATGGCGGACCTTAGCCGCTTGCCCTCGCTTCCGTGGGCCATGATTGCACGAAGCTGAGCAATGCAAACTGCACTCTGTCGCCCGCTTAGCTGGTCGATTATCGCCCATTTGAAGCTGTCAGTGACTTGAGGTAAGACCTTCTCTAAGTTGGTGACGGCATTTGGAAATGCTGCAATTGTTTCGAGAGCGGCGTGCCGACCGGATGAATCGCTTCGCGGACTCACAAGTTCACGAAGAGCGAAAGGGATGACGTCCGCAAGATTGTGTCTGCGGCAGTAGTCTAGGTGGTTCTTAAGTATGTAGAAATTGTCGATTCCCGCTTCAAGGTTTTCCAGTATCCTCCCGGCCATAGCAGCAGGATCTAGCCGCTCTTCGAAGTATTCGATTCCCTTTGAGTTTGATTCACCGAACACTTCATAAGACAACATGTCAAGCATTACATTGTCCGGATACTGTAAGTCGAGCCTTCGTTGAAAGGACCAAAGCATGTTACCAATGCTACTTGAGCTCCAAGAGCCATCTGGGTTAGTAACGATTGCCGTTCTGAAATCAACTTGCCTGAGATTAGCATCGCACCATGTAGTGACAAGGTCGCGCTGCTCGGAGGTTAGGACAATCTCAGGATCGTTTTCCATGTACTGACAAATCTTCGCTATGCTGAATGATTCCCAATGATCGTCAATACACTTGAGAGCAACGTCCTTCGTTACGGGAGCCTTGCTTGTTTTTGCAATTTCGTGAAGTGACTGCAATGCCATGGTCGAGTACTTGTGTCCGTGCTCGTATCCCGCCCCAAACATTTCGTCTAGCCTCCCGGTTGTTAATTCATTTTCTTGCTCCGCGTGGAAGATGAGAACGATGGCATCCTTGAAGGCCTGCTTGTCAAAAAGCAGCTTGAAATTCAGAGTCCACATTTCCCTTGCTTCGGCGTTGTGGTCTCGGCCCGGCGAAATCACGAATTGATTGTTGGACAGTTTGTTAATAAGAGAATTGAAAGAACCAAAGATTGGTTCACCGCGAATGTAGCCGAGGCTATTCTGGAACGCCCACACGTCTCTTTTACTTACTGCGTTCTTCGAGTACAAGTAAGCGAACACGGCAAGGCCCTGGTCATCCGCGAGGAGCGCAAGCAAGTCGAACCAATCGCGCTGGTTTCGTTGACAGTTCTCGCGATCCAGCAACACCTGCTTGAAAGCGGTGAAGCGTGTCTCAGTGAGTTCAAAGAACTGGGTTACCTCCTGAGCTTCTTTCCTGTGATAACTCAGCGACAACGCATAGAGCACGTCCATGACCGCGGGAAAGATCGCGGGATCAATTGAATGGGCCGCAGCCGCCTTTTTAAACACGATCGGAACGTGATCTTCAAGAAATGTGCGTCGCGACCAAAGGCCGGGTCTACTCTTCATGTGCGCCAGTATTAACTTCACCGCGCCGGGACTCTGTGCTTGGTCGAGCCCTTCACCCAAGGTGACGCTGCCACCTGTAGGGTCTACACCTCCAGTTTGTTCAATGCCTTCCAAAAAGACATCGATGTTGTCATCAAGGTATTTGCTGTTGAGAATCATGTAGTAAAGGCCATGTCTCACGTGATCGTCACTTGACGAACGAACCGCCGCTACAACGCGGTCAATAAATTCTTGGGAATTGAAGCCGTGATCTGTCAGGGCTAGAAAGGCGAGGTAACAAACATATCCGTTTTGAGTAGCATCGGTGGCATATCGCTCGAATAGACGACTGGCACGCTTAGCTTGGTCGTAGGGTATCTTAACGTAACGCAACAGGCTTAGCGCGTTTACAAGAGTTGCAGTTCCATCTGCTGCATCGGCCTGATCCATCAAGTAACGAACAACGTCGTCCGACTGCCCAAACCGAGCCAACTGTCTAAAACTGAATTTCTCATAATCGATCACGATGCCCTTCCGATTGTAGTCTTCGAATATTTGCTTTAGATAAGACTCTCGAACCGAAGTTGGGATTTTGTCCGGCTCGCACTGAAGTATGATGTCAGGCTCGATTTGCTGCACCCACTCGATCAGGCCGGTAAAGGTCGCGCCATCTGAATCGAGAATGCTTAATAAGAATGACAACGTGTTTGTCCAGGATGGAATAATCTTTGGATAATCCGGTTCAAAAGATATGAAGTCCTTAATGACATGTAAGGGCTGGCGGGCCAGCCGCCGCGCTGCAAGGTATTCTTGAAAGTTGTTATGGTCGAATTGCCAAGTGCTCTCATCGGCTCGTTGTTTCTGCCACAGCGAGCAATACCGCATCAAAGTTCGGCTAGACGTCTCTGGCACAATCCTTCGATACTCGTCACTACTTATGTAATTCCGGCCGAGCGTCTCCATCGCGAGCGCCAACCTCTCGAGCGTCTCGATGATCTCCTCGCGTTTCTCAACCAACTCACTTGTCGTTCTAAATTTCTCAACATCGAAGTTGAAGCTTTTATGAATCAGCTGTTCGAAGATCTGAGCCTTGGTCTTCGGCAGGAATCCGTTCTCGCGAAACAGTTCTGCCAAGCGAGTAAGGTAGAAAGGGGATCTTAAGAGATCGTAGAGTTGACTGTCGGCAACCTGTTCAGTGAATTCCCCCTTCCGATTGCCAAGAACTTCAGTTAAATACTCGTTGATCACACCGTCGCTCAGGTCGAGTAACGTATAGGATGAAAAGCTTTGAAGCGTGCCAGAGGTCTCTGCTGATTCTCTGTTATAAAAGTTAGTGCGGCTTGATATGAGAAGGCGAACCTCGGGATGCTCTTCCGCAAATGACTCGATCCGTCGGATGGCCGTATGCCTATTCCGGCTTTCAATCTCGTCGAACCCATCAAGGATAACTAGCAACTGGTCCTTTGGCACATGAGTCCAATGAGTGCACAGCATTTCCGAAATACTCTGGTCTACGTACTTGTTGAGACTAAGCAACTTGACATGAAACTGCGACTCCGGCTTAGAGTAATGTGCGGCAATTCGCTTAAGTTCTGTGCTCTTACCCACACCAGCGTCACAAAGTAGAATCGTCCTTCTCTCCCGTGTAACAAGGTCTGCCAAGTCGTGCATTTGCTCGTCGCTAAGAAGAAATAGGCTGAACGGTCCTGCATCTTTTGTTTCGCAGACTCTTCTTTGAAGATAGGGTTGGACTTCAGGGTAATCGTGCGAGGCGAGATCAACGGGCTGCAATACACCATCGCCGAAATTAGCTTCGAGTACATCTTGGATCGGGCCGGCATCCTCAACCTGCAAGAAACTGATGGCCTTTAGCAGACTACGATAGTCAACGATGTCTCGATCTCTGTCGAACTTGAATTTACGGTCGATTATCGAGTCGAAGCTCCTAGCAGGGTACGACCTCAACCTCTTTGTCAATATGTAGATGACGAGCCTGTCATATTTTTCGTATAGCTCCTCTTTCACAAACATAGCCAGAGTTTCTTTGACTCTGGCGCTATTTGGCGTCGCAGTTATTTGAAATGCCACTCTCGCCTGATCGTCGGCTAAATCAATTCCTGGGTAATTCAACCGCTCAACTTCATTTAGATTGCGAAGATTGGCACAGTTATAAAGCTGAGACAGGATCGGTAGCAGGATCACCTCCGAGACAACGTTGTCATCGGTGCGCCTCATTCCAGGCCCGCCTTCTATTTCGGCGACCCATCGTGCGAATAGCACGCGAATTCGATCTTGGATTTGCTTCGCCTTCACAAAATCGATTATCGCATCAAGCAGTCCACCTCCATAAGAGTAGGGAGCTGATGCGATTCGACCCGTGAGGACACCATTAAGCCAAGGCGGCCTGTGACCGCCAGGCGAATAGCTTACAGCGTCTGTGTATTGCAGATGGCACAGTGTCCGATGGCGAAAATTCCCTAAAATGCTATTCTCCGCCTAATGCCGGTCTGCACCGTGTCGTTTTTGGATTTGGATGGCATTCGCCACTCTGTAGAAGTTGAGGCAGAAGGGCTGTACGAGGCATCTGTACTCGCTATCTGCTCCTTCCGTAAGCACGAGTTGGAACCGGCGGGCCTTACGGAGTTAGAGGTAGAAGTGCACAGTTCTGTTACTCACACCCTTCCGGTCAGAAAAGTTCATGAGTGGCTACAGCGCGGTGTAAGAACTCCAAAGGAAGCCATGCTAAAGGAACGATTGAGAGGCCTTTTGTCCGCGTAATCTTAAGCCGCGCTGTAAGCACCTAAACTGTTATGTTGAACATCGATGTCATGAATTTGATTGGGGCACTTGCACTCAAGCTTCACACCGAGGAATCAGCCGAGCTGAACGCTCAATTAACTGACGTGCCTCACTGGTTAGAGACAGCGCAGACAGAAGACTACAAAATTGAAGGAAATACTGTTTGCTTTTCCTCAAGAGCGGCGCGCAACCGTGTGTTGGCTGCCTTTCTGTTCGGCAAACAGGAAAAAGAGCTTGCCAACGACGATGAGAGGTGGATTCTGTTCGCATACGACCTGTGGCGCCATGAAATTGGACAAGAAGATAGCGCTGCGGGACGTCTGTTGGCGATAGTCCATGAAAACACTGACGTCACGACAATTGTTGCGAACGCAATCAATAACAAAACAATTGAAGTTTTTAGTGCGCTCAATACGCTCCAAGCTGCTCTTCCTTACTTGAAGAGATTCCATACCGAAGGAATTTTGAGGCTTTCCGAGGCGCAACACGAATTGACAAAGCGTGATCTTGCTGCCGGGGTGTTTTTCGGTGGTCTCGGAAAAACTCTAATTGGTTACCCAGAGGTGTGTCGAGATCTCCATGATCGACTTAGCAGTGATATCACGGAAGCCGTCGCAAATCTTTACCCTACAGTCTTAGTAGCGCTAGCCAATTCATCGCCGCGCGAAACCGTTAAGCTCGCATTGACAGATGCTGAATCTCCGAACGATTTGCTTCGCAGCATGGCGTTGTGGACCTTGGGCAGGTTGATTGCTCTTTCATTCGTTGATTCTGAATCAGGCCCAGCAGCATGCGACGAAATTATTTCGAACATGTCGCATTCGACTGAGAACGTGCGTAAAGCAGCGATCCTTGCGGCAGCCGGCGCAACTCCCAAGACTGATGCCTTCGTCGACGAGTTAAGCAAGTTCGGCGAATTAGCTGATCAGCTTTCACTCGAGGCGATTGCGCATGCGGTAAGGGCAAATTTCGATGAAATTAGGACGACACCTTATTTTCCTTCCTGGCTGAAATACTTATGTCGAGTACCTGCCGCCACAAAGGGACTCCTTGATCAGTTCGATCATGTGCTAAGTCGTTTGGTATCGGATGCTGCTTATCAGGATCTCGTGTTTTCTTGCCTTGCTGAATGGGTAATTTTGAACGGTAAGGGAGGCCCACATGATGACTCTATTCCCGAATGCTTCCAGATGTCGACCGTGGAACTGGCGAAACATCCCATAATACTTTCGCAATTGATTACGCAATGGTTGCTCGCCGATGAAAGACGATTAGCGTCCGCCGCCGGTGGTTTGTTGAGGTACTTGCACATTCGTGGACTTGAGAAGCCAAAATTAAGTATCGAAATATTAGATACCTTGCAGCCTCGGGATCTGCTGTTGCTGGCTAGACGCCTGCTGGGCTTCGTATTCTCAGACGGACATTTATTGTCGCTGTCGATGTCTTTCTTAGAGATCAAAGACGCTCCCAATCGCGCATTTCCAATCCTTCATGCGCTGCTGGTTGATGAGATTGGGTATGATTATCCAGGTTCTACAATTGAAACGTTAGAGGCAGCGGACGCGATTGAGGAAAGGTCCGAATTTAAGAGTTTCTATTCGCACACAATTCAAGCACTCAAGCGCAGGATGCAGGCGCTTGCTGAGCTACCTCGTTTGACGGAGTTACAGCCGCCCACAACTCTTCAAAGGCAGTTCTCAAAGGCGCGCGCCAAACAAATAAACCGAGCTATGCTGGCGGAACGAAAGAAATCCATTCTTCGCCAGATTGTGACCGAAGTTCCCATTAAGGCGGGTATCGGTTGGTTCAGTTTTCGTGACGGTGCATATACCGAACCGTCATATCTAAAATCCATTTCTCACTCGGTTGAATTGCCACGACGAAGCACACTGGACACTGTAGGGGCTGAGTTAAGGCTGTGGTCAATGAGCCAAGCAACTCGAGATGAATCATGAAGCTAGTTCTCTCTCAATATATCCGCAGTCTAAAGGAACGTGATGAATTTGACCGGCTCTTACCGGATCTATTGCTGGCCATGGAGTACGTGCCGATTTCAAAGCCTCAAATCGGCGTTCGCCAGTTTGGAGTAGACGTTGCGGCTGTAGGGACCGCAGAAGATGGAGTCCAGGAGCTGCTGTTATTGGTTATTAAGCGCGGAGATATTGATCGAAAAGCTTGGGATTCTGACCTGCAATCGGTAAGACCTAGTTTGAATGAGATACTTGACGTCTACCTTAAGAGTCACATCCAACCCGCCCACAGCAATTTGCGCAAGAGAATAATTCTGGCATCCACGGGCGATTTGAAACAAGAAGTGCAGCCGAACTGGGATGGCTACATCACAGAAAATGCAACACGCGCTTCGTTTGATTTTTGGGGAGCGGATCAGATTGCGGTACTCATCGAGCGACATATGCTTGATGAGCACATATTCACTGCAGAATCGCGAACGGATCTTAGGAAGGCGCTCGCTTTAGCGGCAGAGATTGAATACGACCAGAAAGATTTGCATCGCTTGTTTCGTCGGTTGCTCGGGCTTAGCAATGATGGCGAGCTGACGGAAACCTCGAAAAAATCGGATCTAATAAAATCATTGCGCATTACAAATCTCTCAACGCAGATCTATTCGAGATGGTCAGAGGATGAAGGAAATCTAAAACAGTCCTTGGTCGCGTCGGAGCGCGCTGTGCTTTGGTCTTGGCACAGGATTCAACTCGAACCGGCAGACAAGCGTATTCAGTATTACGAGCCATTTCTAGACATCTGGCGCACCTATAAGGAAGTCGCCCATCGATATTTTGATAAACTTCAATTGCATCTGCATGCGCAGGATGGACTCTCCGGATACTGTCGGGAAAATGCCGAATTTGCGTTGGTCACATTTGAACAGATTGGAATTATGGCCACGATAGGTCTATCTCAAATCCTTGTCACAACTGATGAAGCGGGAGCAATACATAATTTGCAGAATGCAATGGTGGTGGCTGATGCATTAGCTGCACTTATATCGAACAATCCCGTTTCGGGATCACCAAGATTAGATGGAAATGTTATAGACATAACACTCGCGTTGATTCTGCTTACCGCAACCGACCATCTAACCGAGGCCGCCAACTGGTTGGAAGAACTCGTAAAGCGAGCTGACTACGCGTTCAAAGTCAAACGCAACTTCCCAATAGCTACTGATTCTCTCGATGACCTGGCAGATTCAGCTGTTGGGGATGATGACGGATTGCAAAGCCAACTGATGAAGACATCCTGGCTTTTGGCAACACTAGCCGCTTGGGCAATTATTCTTGAACGTGACGATCTCTACGGCGTCATGGCTAACAATACGAAGACCCAGTATGCCGAAGTTTGCCTTCAGCTTTGGCACCCGACGGAAGACGTTGCAAGACATCTTTACTATTGGCAGGCGCACTACCGATCCGGCGAAGCCGAGGCGCCAATCCTGTTACCCGACAGCGCTGCTGAGTACCGCGATAGGATGCGAGCACTACTCGCATTGCAGCGGCTCGATATTCGCACCTTTTCACCGTCGCTTTTGTCAGGAATGGACGCGATTGATTTGGTTGCATCCAGACACTTCCGAACGCCCGTAGCACCATACTTCTGGTATCGGATGCTCCCGAAGGACGAATTGCCTAGTAATCAAACTGGTGCTGGCGGAATGTCGGATCAGTAGATTGCTCAACCGACAAGAGCAGGAGAGTTATTGTGAGAAGATCTGATCTCGTCAGATCCTAAGGATTGAAGCAATTCGCCTTAGATCGATCTCAAAACGCGGATGTCGAAGTAGGAACGACTCAAAGCCTGTTTTAGATCCCGTCAGAATGCAAAAAGTCCATGTCATTACGCTATCTCGTTCCAAAAATCGATTACTGGTCAAATGTGAGCGCTGTTTTTGGCACGCTATCGATTCGAAATCGCGATTCTGTCTGTTTTGCGCGAAACTTGGAGGACTTGTTTGACTGGCTCAGCTGCAGATCGTAAAGTGCGCGGCAATGAACGCCTTCGGTGGGGTGAGGACATTGAAGGCGAGGGCCGTCAACGGCCAACAAAGCGAACCCTGGTTCTTGCTTGAGCGCCGCCTGGCGCCGCGAGAATTTAGAAAGGCCCACGCGTGGGGTGAGGACATGCGTGGGCCGTTCGCTTTTTGGTTAGCCCACTTAAACGAAACGCTGACGATACTGGACAACGAACAACCATTCGAGCCAGGATAGTGATAATGCAGGATTCGGCTCAATGACCTCCGATAGCGAAAGAGCAATAGAACCGCTGGAAGCATGGCTCTCACGTATGCCGTATTGGGAGCAATATCTCTGGAAGCTGAATCTCGAAAAAGAGGCTTTATCAGATACGGATATAGATCAATGTTACGAATATCTGCGCGAAGACCTCGGTTTAGTCCAATCATCTGCGCTTAAATCACCGATAAGTTTTAGAAATGAGATCAGTATCGCTCCTGAGACGGCTCTTCTATCGTCACCATTGAAAATTCTAGAGGTAAAGGATTTCGATGGGGTAAACGCGATAGCGCCAACCTGTTCGATTAAATTCGGCCCTCAGCTAACGTTGATATACGGCGCTAATGCTAGCGGCAAGAGCGGAATTGGAAGGCTACTCTGCAATGCCTGCTTCTCGCGAGGAGAGCGGGCAATCCTACCAAATGTGAAGCTGCAACAGTCTGTGGAACCGAAGCCACGGGCCACCTTTGTTATAGAGGAAACATCAGGTGCGCCAAGAGAACTCACTTATACTCTCGGTGATAGCATCGCTGAACTTAAGCGGTTTTCAATTTTCGATTCAGCGAGCATTTTAATTCACCTCGATCAGTCTAATCGAGTTAGCTTCACTCCGGCTCAAATCAAAATATTCGACAAAGTGGCTGAGACGATATCAAAGCTTGAGGAGAAGTTAGTTAACGAACGAAATGCGAAAAAGAAAGATAATCCCTTTAACGGGATGTTCTTAGATGACGACACTTCCGCTACTGCGGTTTTTTGCAAAAACATCGACGCGCGCACGAGTGAAACTGCTTTTCTTCAACATGCGAATTTCCAGCCTCAAACGGATGAGGCGCAAATTGAAAGACTTGAAAGCGCAATTGCAGAAAAGAAGGCTTTAGATATTCCGCGGCGGAAAGCACAGTTGACAGCTGACTCGCAAAATCTCAGTGCATTAAGGGCGACACTTCAACGTGTTCAGAACCATTTTACGACCGCCAGAATCACCGAGCTTAATCAATTAGTTTCCCAAATTCTTGAAAAGAGAAAAATAGCCGCAGCCGTCAGTGTTAAGAATTTTGATGATGGTCTTTTGAAGACAATCGGAAGCGCTGAGTGGAAGGCCCTTATTATTGCTGCTCGGGCGCTATATGAACGTGAAACGGGACTCCACGAACATCCAGAATTAGCGCATTGCGTCTTATGTCATCAAGAGTTAACCCAAGAAGCCAAGTCATTATTCCAGCGCTATTGGGAATTTCTCGATAGTAAGGCTGAATCTGAACTTGCGCAGTTGTCTCAGGAACAAATGCGTGTCTTACAAGAGTTGAAATCCGCGAAAGCTCTTTATCCTAAATTTCTCCCTACTGATGCGGGCGTGAAAGTCCTAAACGACGAACGCCAATCGTATCTGATGCATCTTCAGAGAGGGTTCGACCGATTAGAAGACGATCTCGACAACTTGATTCTAAGAATCGAAGCATTGCAGAGCAATGATTCGGGCCAAATATCTGGAATCGACTTGCAGGCACTGGATCAACTTATCGCGGCAAAAGTGAGCGAAGTGGCAGAACTGAGAGACCCTGCTGCCGAAATAGCGACGTTAACCGCACAGATCAATTCGTTACGACACAAGAAACAAGTTACCGCCGTCAAGGATGCCGCGTTGGAATACCTTGCGTTTTTAAAATGGGATGCCAAGAGCGCCGGAGTGAATTTTGCAGGGATCAAAATGGCAACGACCAAAAAACGAACGGAGTCCTTTCTTGTGGGAGTTGCGCAAGATTATAAAGGAGTCTTTAACCAAGAACTTGCGCAGCTTGGCTGCGATTTCGATCTTGTGATGTTTACAAGCGGCGAGCAAGGGAACACGGTTAAGGAATACCATCTCGATTTTGCGGAGGACTATGCCCCAAGTCAGATCTTGAGCGAAGGAGAACAAAACGCGTGCTCGCTAGCTGATTTTTTGACTGAGGTTCAACTTGATCGGAATAATTCAGGGATCATTTTCGACGATCCAGTGACATCGCTTGACCATGAACGCAAGGATAAAATCGCTCATCGCTTGGTTCTTGAAGCAGGGCGAAGGCAAGTCGTGATATTCACTCATGATATAGTTTTCATGAGTCAGATGGTTAAGCACGCGGACAGAAACGGCGTGCCGGTTATCGCTCACTGGATGAGGAAGGTTAACGGGGTCCCAGGGTACATCGAGGAAAATACAAGTCCGAGGCTGACCTCTCTGGTGATGCTGAAGGGAGATTCCGCCGAAGCGGTAAGAGAATACGCCTCCCTTGCTGCAAAAGAACAGGAACGCGCTTTAGGTGCGGCGTTCGACTATCTGAGAAGTGCCTGTGAGGCGTTGATCGAAGAAGTGCTCTTTGCTGGCACAATTCAACGGTATAACGATCAGATTAAAGTACAGAACCTTGAAGAGGTAGTCTTTGATCAAGCTGCTGCTCTCAAGATTGTTGACCTCCACGCCCGGATCTCTGAGGTCATACTTGCTCATAACCGAAGCGATCAACACAGAGAGAATCCGCCGGGCTTGACTGATTTAGATTCGCTTCGAAAAGAGTTCGACACGTTGGAGCAGGAGCTAAGACAAGCTCTTAAGGCCGCTAGAAAAGAGAGACTTACTCGAAAAGAGTCGAGTCTTACGCAACAAATAGGATGGTGAAGCCATTAGCCTTGGTTGAGACCATGGATAGGCTAAGAAAGATCAAGACTACCGTTATCACCGGCTCTGAGACAGCGATGCCGCCCGGTCCTGTGAGTGACTGTGGCCTCGCGCAAGCTCAAAATATTTTAATCTCTTAGCCTCATCATCCTACCGCTCGGCGTAGATCTCCAGATTGATCTTCTCCTTGTCAGTAAACTGTGGCTCGCGGCCTTTTGCTTCGGAAGCAAACTCACGGGCAGCGGCGTGAAAGTCCGAAGCCTTGTTAACGTCGTTAACAAGACGACCGCGATGGTTTCGCGCGGCTGATTTGACGGTATGACGATGATCGCGCTGTTCGCGCGTTTCAAGAATTGCGCGGGCGAGGTATTCAGTAAGGTTGCGCGCTTCGACTTCACGCAGCGTTGCCGTTTGATGGTTACCCAGATGCAACGAACCAACTTTCTTGCTTTCGAGAAAATGCTGTAACCGTTCCTTTGCTTGCTCGACGGCCAGGCCGGACATAATTTCTCGCGCAACCGCCCTCCCTTCCCAATTGATGTCGGAGTCGCTCCTGGCGGCGTGCTTCTCCCACTCGTGCACTTCCCGCAACAGGTTTGAATCGCGGAGCGTTTCAGCGCTCGCTTCGAGTGCGTTGATTTGATGACGCTCGTATCTAGGGTCAGGTAGGGTCAGGCCGTTCTGACATCGAGAACGTTGTTCAAGTCCATGAGCATTCTCCAGAACGTCGAGCACTTCATGCGCAAGATCACGATCTGCAATGAGCGGTTGGCGGCGTTCTTCAATTTGACGGACAATTTCATCCCGCACATTGGTGAGGCGTTCAACGTCAGCAGATGCTTGTTGCCTTGCGGCTTGGGAATAATTCATTCGGGCCAGCGAGCGCCAATTAAGATGCGCTGCGCGTTCCGGTATCAGTTTTGTGTCCTCCCGCCGGCGGGCGATCTGTTTGTCTAACGCCGCCAGTGACCAGCGATCTCCTCCAACTTCATAAGTGGTCAAGTGAACCGATGCCTCAAAGTTCTCCAACCTTGCGTTGCGAGCCATCAAGTCAGCACGTGCGACGTTGAGTTGACCGCCAAATATCTCGGCCTCGGCATCAGTTCGCGTTGGCGCATTGTGTTCGCGCGCCAGGCTCAGGCGAAGGTTTTCTAGTTCCAAAACTCTTTCAGGAAGATTCAACCTGACCGCTTGTTCCTGAAGTTCCGACAGAGTATGTCGAGACAAAACCGGCTCAAGTTGTCTGTCGGCGGGCATGTCATAACGCTTGATGTAGTTTCTTCGATCTTGGCCAAGTTTCCGCGTAGAGAGCCAACATTCTTCCCAAGCGCGGCAATCTTGTTCTCTCGCGCTTCTTCAAGTTGGCTTAACGTGTCGGCGTGTCTAGCGAGATCGGCTTCAATCAATTCGTTGCGAACCGCAAGATTTGCCTGACTCAATCGTGCCGCACGTGCGGCGGCACGGCGCTTTACATCAAGCTCGGATATATTTCGTTCCTCGGAAGTTGATTGATCGACGACTTCAAACCTGTAGGTCTGACCATGTTGGACAGCTCGATCGTGCCACGCCTCAGCAAAACCCAGACGGAATTCAAACTCCATGTGTTTGCCAAGCGCAATGCGGAAATCAATTAAGCGATCCTCGGTTGTCGGTTCGTTTGGATTCCAACTGGCTGAAATCTGTGCGTGCTCGATCGAAGCGATAGGCCGGCGTAGGAACGCGCCTTATCACTCCAAACATCGCGGCGCTGAAATTTTGGCTGCAGAACCAATTCACCTCTGGCATTCCAGCTCAATAGCTCTTTAATGCTGATCTTCACCGTCTCAAACTGCTGTTGCATGGGCCACCCTCCACGGATTAAGGTTCGACCAATTCCTACTTCGCAATGTGACAAGTTATTGGAAAGAAAGATTTCTGTCCAATTCCTTGTCGTGTGCTTGAGTTTGGTCTTGGCTGCTTCTTAGGACACGGCGCCGCATGGCCACGAGCTACCGCTGCTTGGTGAGCATTGATGCTACCCTACGAAGCAAGTTTTTCGGTAATTCTGAATGAGGAGTTAGCGTAGCCAAGTGCGTAAACTCCAATTCGGCATCGGCAATCATGCCGACTCTTGTATAGAAAACTCCGAGAGCAAGATGTGAATGGATTTTTTGGAGCTTATTCAAGTCCTGAAAAATCGGCGGCGGATAATCCTTGGAACTTCATTTCAGAAGAGGACGGACCGGGCGAAACGATTTCCTTGCCATCGACTATTGCCACAACAGTCCAAGTGTAAATTTCACCCCGCTTAAGTCGCTTTGGCAAAATCCACTCCGTACGTTCGGAGCGCAGTTCTTCGCTCTTAGCTAGGCGGGTTCTCCTTCTCTCCGACAGTAGCACCTTGGAGATCTCTACACGTGTTGGGTTAGGCACGTCGTCCAAGCCAGCGACATTCCCGCTCTTGTCGACGGTAATCGTCCCGCCTCGATCGTTTAAGACAACCATTACCTCCGCACTGTTTGGTTTCTGTTTTGGTGATTGATTCGGCGTAGGCGGGGGAGATGGATTGGCTGCACTATTTTCCTGACTTGAATCTGGACTCACTTGAGGGGTTGGCACCTGTTGAGATTGCTGGCTTTCTGGCCTTGGGTTAAGCAATAGCGCGGCTCCAATCACTAGGGCGATTCCTAGTGCGACGAGCGCTGCCGAATAGATTGGTTTCCAAGCGAGGCCGCGCCACCAGCTCAGCAATGGGAGCCGTTTCTGGGCGGCCTCTTTCTCGGGGCTATAAGAAACTCGGAGTTCTGGGGCGATCTGTTCTCGGAAGGCTAGAAAGCTCCGAACGTCTTCCTGACAGGTTGGGCACACTTTGAGGTGAGCATCGATCAGTTCACGGTTGTTCGCGTCTAACGTGCCCTCCGCAAACTCGACCAGTTGTTCATAATCGAGGTGTTCGTGTCTTAACCAGAATTCGGGGGCCAATGAGAAGCTAAGATCCGCAACTCCCCGTTGACGTCGGAGTGTGGAGACAAACTCCGCCTCGCAATCCGCGCATCCCGTTAGGTGCCTGGCAACCTTTGTAAGTTCGGTCTCTGATAAGTTCCGCACGCTGAAGCGCTCCATTATCGATTCGGGTATATGTGCGGTCTTGTCGCTCTCGGCCATGTATCTCTCTCTTCTGTCTTAGACGGGAGTAAATCCCCGAAATCTCAGTGCGCTAACTTCATTTCTCGCCGGAAAACGGGAGCAACCCCTTCTTTAAGCGCTGCAGGGCACGAAAGCGCCACTTCCATACCTGTCCGCGAGTGGTTTTCAGTTCTGCGGCAATACGTTCGTCGTCCATTGGCATCTTGGACCAAAGTCCCACAATGGTTTCGGTCGAACGGTCGAGTTCTTGTGGGAGTTCCCGAAAGGTCACAACTTCGGCCTCAAGCAGCACCGTAAATAGGTCCCTACCGCTTTGATCTTCAAAGCCAAGACAGAAGACATCTCGTTGTTGCGTCGATAATTCCCGCAATCCTTGCCAAAGGCCGCGAAGCAAGGCTTGCTCTCCCAGTCGCGAACCGGTGGTCGGGGTATTGTCTGCGATTCGCGCTTCGACATACTTCAAAATGGCACGAAGAGAAGCAAAAGATTGACTTCGTGGCGAAGAGAGAAGCCGATTTGGCCACTCTATCTTAGTTGTAAATATTGGTGGAGCCGAGGAGATCGAACCCCTGACCTCATGACTGCCCGTCTGACCCCACTTGTCTGCCTCAATTCTTATCAATTCCTTCCGGTGCTGATTTCATTAGTATTCCTCGCTGGTCTATAAAGTGTCAGTGCCTCACAGTACTGCACTTCGGCTGCTTCCCGCGTTCCGGCCATCAAACCCAAATGATTCATTCAGCCCTTCATGACGGTTATTGGAAATCTCATCGCGGACCGAGCGCTCGACTCTTTGGATTTCCTGCTCAACTGCCTCGAGCTTGTTAACGACCCGCAAAGGGTCAGGCACAGCGTCGCGTTTCCTGAACAACATGAAGACCGTTTATGCCAGCACTAGGTTAACGATGGTGAGTAAGAGTTCCAACATATGAATCTCCCAGCGCTTCAATCAGGTTCAATGAATGCTGCAGACTTCGGTCCTAGTCCTGGGTTTACCGTCTTGGTCCGGGCTCCTCGATTACGGGACTAATCGAACCTCCGTAAGAGAAACCTCACCCACGGAGTTCTGCATGGTCGACGGTTAGCTGTTACTTTCAGAGCCCTTGAAGGTAAGCGAAACTGCTTTTCGGAGAAGTAAAGCCGGGTGAGGCGGCGAGAAGGTCAGGGGCACTCGGACTTCCGTGCGGTGGGGGGAGGATTCATAGTTGCAGACGCAGCTCGAGACATATTTTGCGGTTCTTCCTTAGAGTCCGCTTCACTGTGGCTTCCTTTCTTTTGATTTCAAACGCGGCTGACGGATTTGCGCCAAAAACTGCAAGCTCACCTGACGCGCTTCGGCAAGATAGCCAAATGCGGAATCCACCCATCAACTTCTTTCCATGAACCCTGCACGTGCATCGCTTCAAACCGCTTCTCCGACCCTCGACCGACGGTGCCAAAGTCATGGTGTTCTGCGGCTCTAACCTCACGAAAAACTTCCTCGACTTCTACTCTGTCAAAGGCGACTCCATGATCGAGAGAATCCAAGTAGTAGCCGCGCATCAACTTTTCCAGTTTCCTGCGGCAGACGTCCGCTGATCCAAAGATGTCGCCTCCGGCAAAACCATCATTGATGAAGGCCAGATAACCAACCTGGTTCGCTGCGACTATAAATGTCTGCCTCCGCATCTCCGGATCCGGCGCTTTCTTCTCGAAGATGTCGGCCATTGCCATGGTTCCGCTGGCGACTTCCATACGAGACGCTTTTGCGGAGATGTCATTCCAAATGTTTGATTGGTCGGCATCCGATCGTCTTCGGTTTCGAAGATTCTCGGTAACATCCCGGTGCTTAGACACTCTCAGACTTGGATAGGCGCAAGCATCGGCGGCGGCAAATGTGGGGCTGCTGTAATGCCATCGTCCCTGCTCAACGCACGAGACTGGAATGGGCAGCGTCGAATTCGCCGGCACGATGACGGTGATATTCACAATCCTGTTTTGCTTGTCGCCAATCAGTTGTTCGCCATCGAAAATGATGATGTCCTGTTGAGAATGATTAATGACAATTAGCTGAGGCACGCTTCCGCTGTCGGACACCTCAGTGACTTCTGCCAATTGCTTTTCCAGGGCCTCATCGAGTTCGAGAAAGGCCCGCGATTCGCTCTTGTCGCTCAAGAGCGGGAAGACGCGCACGCCCGAGTCCGCCACGGTCGCCGCGATCGCTTCGGTCTCGGCCGCGCTGCCGATCAAGCCCAGATTGTCGCGCAGAGCGCCGCCGACGATCGCGTCGGCACCTCTGCGGGGCATCCCGCATCGGTGCCGACGCGATCGTCTCCAAGCCATTC
>Ga0209341_10001560_pt1 | contig 22561 bp, 16 predicted proteins | sample RifCSP13_2_FD_184020 | JGI IMG/M metagenome (GOLD analysis project Ga0209341, IMG submission 184020) | Soil microbial communities from Rifle, Colorado - Rifle CSP2_sed 13_2 (SPAdes) (version 2) | ecosystem: Environmental > Terrestrial > Deep subsurface > Rock core/Sediment | place: Rifle... | reverse complement strand
CGGCCGACGCCGAGGGCCTGGCCGCCGTCGTCGGCGACCCTCGGGCGGGCTACTCGTACAGCCGCCTCGCCAACCCCACGACGACGGCCCTCGGCGATGCCTACGCCGAGATCGCCGGGGGCGAGGCCGGGGTCGCCCTCGCCTCGGGCATGGCGGCGATCCATGCCGCCTGCGCCGCCGTCCTCCGGGCCGGCGACCGGGTCGTCGCGCCGCTCGCGGCCTACGGCTCTACCCGGGTCCAGCTCGTCGAGTACTTCGGGCGGTTCGGGGTGCTGGTCGAGCTCGTCGACACGACGGATCTCGAGGCCGTCGCGGCCGCCCTCGCCGTGGCGCCGACGCGCCTCCTCTACGCCGAATCCTCGGCCAACCCGACGACGTTGGTGGCCGACCACGCCGCCCTCGCCGAGCTGGCCCACCGCCACGGCGCGTTCTACGTCGCCGACAACACTTTCGCCTCGTCGCACGTCTGCCGCCCGCTCGAGCTCGGCGCCGACCTCGTCGTCGAATCGGCGACCAAGTACCTCGGCGGCCACAGCGACGTCATCGCCGGGGTCGTCGCCGGCTCGGCCGAGCTCGTCGATGCCGTCGCCCGGATCCGGACCGACATCGGGGCGGTCCTCGCTCCCTTCGAGGCCTTCCTCGTCCTGCGCGGGATCCTGACCTTCCCGGTCCGGATGGACCGCCACGGCCTGAACGCCCGGGCACTGGCGAGCTGGCTGGAGCGTCAGGAGGGCGTGCAACGCGTCCTCTACCCGGGTCTGCCGTCGCATCCGCAGCACGCGGTCGTCGAGCGCCAGTGGCGGCCCGACAACGGCGGCGGGATGCTGAGCTTCGAGGTCGCCGGCGGCCGGGCCGCCGGCCAGGCCATCATCGACTCCCTCGACCTGACCGAGCGGACCGCGTCGCTCGGCAGCGTCCACACGATGGTCGTCCATCCGCCATCGACGTCCCAGCGCCAGCTGGGCGAAGCCGAGCTCCTTGCCAGCGGCATCCGCCCGGGGCTGCTGCGGGTCAGCGTCGGCCTCGAGGACGTCGAAGACCTCGTCGCCGACTTCGAGCAGGCCCTCGCGGTCGCCCGGCAGGTGGCCGCCGGCGCGCCGGCGTCGGCCGCAGCGGCCGCAGCCGCCGGCAGCCGCCGGATCTGACGCCTGATCGCGCGGGATCGATGTCGACGCTGACCGCGCGCCGGTCGGCGGACCAGCCGGGGGCGGGGATCGGCGCCCGCCTCGATTCCGCCTGGCTCGTCGTCTGGCGGCTGTTCACCTCGGTCAACTTCGCCGTCCTCCAGATCATCGTCCTGGCGCTCCTCGCGGTCGTCGGGATGACGATCCGGCAGCTGCCCGGCTTCGCCTTCCGCTCGGCCGGCGACTACGCCGCGGCGATGGCCGACATCCACGCCCGCTACGACGCCGTCCTCGGCGCCGGCATCGTCGACGCGATGGAGCGCCTCCAGCTGTTCCACGTCTTCAGCTCGACGTGGTTCACGATCGGGCTGGTCGTGCTCATCCTCTCGATCGTCATCTGCACGATCGACCGGACCCCCCGGCTGTGGCGGATGGCGTCCGAGATCCGGGTCGTCCAGCCGGACGCCTACTTCGACCCCCGCCTGCCGGACAGGGTCCGGCTCGCCGGTGGCGAGGCGGCGCCGGACGTGGCGACAATCCGCTCCGTCCTCCGCCGGAATCGGTTCACGATCCGGACGGCCGAGGTCGACGGGCTGACCTACCTCTACGGTGACCGCAACCGCTGGACGAGGCTGGCGACGCTCATCAGCCACCTCGGGCTGATCCTCTTCCTGGTCGCCGCCGCGGTGACGTCGCGGCTGGGTGATGAGCTGGGGCTCGTCGTCGCCGAGGGCGACACGCTGACCGTCCAGCCGATCGGGACGCCGGGGCTGCTGCTCGTCCGGAACAACGGCTTCGAGGCACCCGGCCTCTTCGAGAACGGGATGGCCTCCGATTTCGTGACGGACCTCTCCGTCTACCGCGACGGCGAGCTTCTCGCCCGCAAGCAGATCCGGGTCAATGATCCGCTCAGCGCCGGCGGCTATACCTTCCACCAGAACGGCTTCGGGCCGGCACCGAACCTCCGGGTCCGGGACCTCGCGGGCGCGATCCTGTGGTCCGGGCCGGTCCCGATGACGGACCAGGCCGGCGGGCTGCCCTTCGGCACCCTCGCGGTCCCCGGTCGCGACCTCGGGCTGCAGCTGCTCCTCGACCGAACGTCGGCCGGCGTGGGCACGCTTCTGGTCCTGCCGTACGTCGTTACCGGCACCAACGCGGACGGAACGCCGGAGGTCGAGACGGGCTTTCCGCTCACCGTCACCAATGGGGCGACCGCCGAGTTCGAGGCGCTCGATCTCGAGGTCACCCTCGACGGCTTCAGCGAGTACACCCTCCTCATCGCCAAGCGTGACCCGGGCCAGGGGCTGGTGTGGCTCGCCTTCGGGGCGCTCATCGTCGGCCTCTCGATCACCTTCTACCTGCCGCGCCGGCGGGTCTGGGCCCGCCTCGGCCGGGACGGCGAGCTGGCCCTCGTCGGGCGGTCGGACCGCTACGTCGATTTCGACCGCGAGTTCGGCCGGCTCGTCGACGACCTCGTCGCGGCGCGGGGCGGGGGAGCCCGCGCTCGTGTTCCGGGGGGCGGTTCCGCCGATGGCCGGCCGAGCGGGTCCGGCGGTGCCTGACCTCGCCGAGCTGGGCGCAGCCCTCTACCCGGGCGCCCGCCGGGTCGAGGGCCCCGTCGGCGGCTCGATCTCCTGGGTCCGGGTCATGCGGGCCCGGGTCCCGGCCTTCGATGCCCTCGAGGCGGGCGACCTGGCCATCGTCCCGGCGGCGGCCCTCGCGGTCGTGGCCCCCGGTCAGGAGGAGGCTCGGGCCCTGGCCGAAGGCTGCGCGGCCGCCGGCGTCTCGGGCGTCGTCCTGGTGACCGCCGAGGTCGATTCGGCGGCGGGCCGCGATGCCGAGTCCCGCACGGGCGCGCTCACCGACGCCCTCGCGGAGAACCTCGTCCGGGTCGGCGTGCCGGTCTTGCGCCTGGCCCAGCCCGACCTCGGGGAGCTCGAGCGTAGCATCATCGGCTATCTCCTGACCCAGGGCGCAGAGCTCGAGCGGCAGGCCGCTGTCCTGGAGCATCGGCTCGACCGGGTGGCCCTCGACGGCGGCGGCCCGACGGCGCTCGTCGCGGCGATCGCCGCCTTCTTCGGGCGGGCAGTCGCGCTCGAGGGCCGCCGCGGTGACCCGCTCGCCGTCCACGCCCCGGCCGAGATCCCCGATACGGCTCTCGCCGCCGCCCGCTACCAGGCGCGACCGAGAGGCCCGGTGGCGCTGCGTGTGCCGCTCCCGGGACCCATCAGCGCGGTCGGGCCGGGCGCTGCCGGCGGCTCCACCCCGGTGACCGGACCCCGGCGCGAGGCGGGCCGGGCCGTCGCCCCGGCGGGCAGCCTCGTCCTGCTGGGCGATCGTCCGCCGACCGACCTCGAGCGGCTCGCCGTCGGGCGGATCGTCGGGCTGCTGGCCCTCGAGCTGTCCCGCGACGAGGCGGTCCGGCGGGCCCGCGACGCGGCCCGCCGGGCCGAGGCCCTGCCGCCGGCCGGGCCGCCCTGGGTCGTGCTCCTCGCCCGCCAGCGCGTGCCCAGCGACGTCGACGACACGCCGGCGGCGCTCGAGCGGCGGGAGGCGACCCGGCGCGAGCTCCGGCTGCTCGCCCCGGCCCGCCGCCTGGCACTCCGCGGCGACGCCGATTCGCTCGAGCTCCGGGCGGTCCTCGCCGTGGATCCGCCGGGCGGACCGGACCCCGCGGGCCGGACGATCGCCGCCCGGATCGCCGCCTTCCTCGGCCGTACCGTCGCGCTCTCGCGGCCCTTCGACGCCTCCGCTGACCGCCCGGCGGCCGAGGCCGACGCCCGAGCCGTGCTCGAGGCGGCCGAGGCCTTTCCCGGCGCGGGTCCGGTGGTCCAGGCGGTTCGCCTGCCGATCTACCGCTTCTTGGGCGCGCTGCACAACCTCCGGGACGGCGAGCGGCTCGCCCGGGCCCTCCTCGAGCCGCTCCTGGGAGGCAGGCCCGACGTCCGGCGCGAGCACCTCGCCACACTGCGGGCCATTCTCGACGGGGGCGGCCTCGCCGGCGCCGCCGGTGCCCTGGGTGTCCATCGCAACACTGTCGCCTATCGCATCGGCCGGATCGAGGACCTGACCGGCTGGGACCTGGCGGACCCGGAGCTCCGGCTCGTGCTCTCGGTCGCCCTCAGATTTGTGCAGGATCCATAAGATCACGCCCGGCTGACACGCCGGCCCAGGCCGTCGCGCCCGGAAAAGGCCGGCTACCATGGATCCAGACGGCGCACAGTCGCAATTGATCGTGCGCCCGGCACAAGAACGAGGATGCCGGTCGTCGGAGGAATCCCGTCCGGCAGTCGTGGCCCGCCGCGCCCACAGGAGAGACATGACCGCTCGCCACACGGCCATCGAGACGATCGCCAACCACCGCGTCGCGTCGACCCAGAACTACCTGGAGCTCGCCGGGGCCGACATCTTCGGCCAGTACGTCTTCCACGACGCGGCCCAGCGGCAGTACCTCGCCAAGCCGATCTACCGGAAGCTCCGCCAGACGATCGATGGCCACGAGCCCTTCGACCCCGCCATCGTCGACGCGGTAGCCCACGGGGTGAAGGAGTGGGCGATGTCCCACGGGGCGACCCACTTCACCCACTGGTTCGTGCCAATGACCGGGTCCACCGCCGAGAAGCACGACTCCTTCCTGACTCCCACGAGCGAGGGCAGCTCGATCGCCGAGTTCTCGGGCCAGAACCTGGTCCAGGGCGAGCCCGACGCGAGCTCCTTCCCGTCGGGTGGCATCCGGGCGACCTTCGAGGCTCGTGGCTACACCGCCTGGGACGTGACCAGCCCGATCTTCCTCCAGGTCGAGCCCAACGGCGTCACGATGACGATCCCGACGGCCTATGTGTCCTTCACCGGCGAGGCCCTCGACCACAAGATCCCGCTCCTCCGCTCGCAGGAGGCGCTCGGGACGCAGGCCCTTCGGGTCCTGCGCTGGTTCGGCAACAGCGCCTCCAAGCGCGTCTTCACCACGATCGGGCCGGAGCAGGAGTACTTCCTCGTCGACCGCCGCCTGGCCGAGCAGCGACCCGACCTCATCCTCACCGGACGGACCCTGTTCGGGGCGGCCTCGCCGAAGGGCCAGGAGCTCGAGGACCAGTACTTCGGCCCGATCCGCGAGCGGATCCTGGCCTTCATGATGGACCTCGACCGCGAGCTCTGGCGGCTCGGCATCCCGGCCCGCACGCGCCACAACGAGGTCGCCCCGGGCCAGTTCGAGATGGCCCCGGTGTTCGAGCCGACGTCGGTCGGATCGGACCACAACATGATCGTGATGAGCACGATGCGGCGGCTCGCCGCGCAGCACTCGCTGATGTTCCTCATCCACGAGAAGCCGTTCGCCGGGATCAACGGCTCGGGCAAGCACAACAACTGGTCGATGGCCACCGACGACGGGGAGAACCTCCTCGACCCGGGCCACGACCCCCACGCGAACGCCCAGTTCCTGGCCTTCCTGATGGCCGTCGTCCGCGGCGTCAACCGCCACGCCGACCTCCTCCGAGCGAGCATCGCCGACGCCGGCCAGGACCATCGCCTGGGGGCCAACGAGGCGCCCCCGGCGATCATGTCGATCTTCCTCGGCTCGCAGCTCGAGGACGTCATCGCCCAGCTCGAGCGAGGGCCCGCCGCGGCCTCCAAGAAGGGCGGGCACGTCGAGCTCGGCGTGACCTCCCTGCCGGTCCTGCCAAAGGACGCCACGGACCGCAACCGGACCTCGCCCTTCGCCTTCACCGGCAACAAGTTCGAATTCCGGGCGGTCGGCTCCTCGGCGCCGATCTACTGGCCCCAGACCGTCCTCAACACGGCCGTCGCCGATTCGCTGAAGGAGCTCGCCGATGCCCTCGACGGCCTGGCGCCCGGTGACTTCGAGGGCCTGACGAAGATCCTGTCGGGCATCGTCAGGGATCACAAGCAGGTCCTCTTCGAAGGCAACAACTACTCCGAGGAGTGGCACGCGGAGGCGGCCCGGCGCGGCCTCCCGAACAATCGGACGACGGTCGACGCGCTGCCCGTCCTCGCCTCGGACAAGGCCCGTGACGTCTTCGGCCGGTTCGGCGTCCTGTCCGAGCGCGAGCTCGAGTCACGGGTCGACATCTTCTGGGAGCGCTATGTCAAGGTCGGCAATATCGAGGCGCGCTGTGCCCTCGACATCGCCCGGACGATGATCCTGCCGGCCGCCGTGCGATATCTGGGCGAGCTCGCCCGCGCCTCCACGTCGCGCGGCGCGAGCACGGTCGCGACGCGGGTGGCGAAGCTCACCGATGATCTCGTGGCCGCCATCGACGCCCTCGAGGACACCCTCCACGAGGCCCACGCCCAAACCTCCGCCGAGGCCGAGGCCCGGGTCGTCGTCGATCACGTGATCCCCGCCCAGGGAACGCTCCGGACCCTTGGCGACGAGCTGGAGACGGTCGTCCCGGACGATCTCTGGCCACTGCCGAAGTACCGCGAGCTCCTCTTCCAGTACTGATCGCCATGGTCGCCGAGACTGCCGATCGCCTCGCCCGGATGCACGAGGCCCGGGCGTCCGGCATCCGCTTCGTCCAGCTCCAGTTCACCGACATCATCGGCGTCGTCAAGGCCGTCACGATCCCGATCCACCAGCTCGAGGGCTCGGTCACGCATGGGACGTGGTTCGACGGCTCGTCGATCGAGGGTTTCACCCGGATCGCCGAGAGCGACCAGTACCTCGTGCCCGACATGGCCACCTTCGCCGAGATCCCGTGGCAGCGCGGCAACGGGCCGCGCGGCACGGCCCGGGTCATCTGTGACGTCTTCACCCCGCGCGGCGAGCCCTTCGTCGGCGACCCGCGCTACGTCCTCCGGCGCCAGGTCGAGCGGGCTCGCAAGCTCGGCTATATCGTGAACATGGGCCCCGAGCTCGAGTTCTTCCTCTTCCGACGCGGCGAGGATGGCAAGGTCGCGCCGCTGCCCCACGACCTGGCCGGCTACTTCGACTTCTCGACCGACCTCGCCCAGGAGGTCCGCCAGGACATGGTCGACGCCCTCGAGGCGTTCGGGATCCGGGTCGAGGCTGCCCACCACGAGGTCGCCGCCGGCCAGCACGAGATCGACTTCGAGTATGCCGACGCGCTCCAGACGGCGGACAACGCGGTGACCTTCAAGTTCGCCCTCAAGGCGATCGCCCAGCAGCACGGCCTGTACGCGACGTTCATGCCCAAGCCGATCCACGGCATCAACGGCTCGGGGATGCATACTCACCAGAGCCTCTTCTCGATCGCCGAGTCGCGGAACGCCTTCGCCGACCCGGAATCGTCGTACGGACTCTCGCCGATCGCGAAGGCCTACATGGCCGGCATCCTCGCCCACGCCCGGGGCATGATCGCGATCCTCGCCCCGCTCGTGAACAGCTACAAGCGGCTCGTCCCGGGCTACGAGGCGCCGACCTACCTGACCTGGGGCCGGACGAACCGCTCGGCGCTCATCCGCGTGCCGATGGTCTCGCCCGGCAAGTCGGTCGAGGGGACGCGGGTCGAGGTCCGCTGCCCGGACCCCTCCTCGAACACCTACCTCGCCTTCGCGGCGATGATCGCGGCCGGCCTCGACGGCGTGGAGAAGGGCCTGACCCTCGGCGAGCCGGTCGAGGAATCGCTCTTCGAGATGGACGCCGCGACGATCGCGGCGAAGTCGATCAAGGAGCTGCCCGGCACGCTCGGTGAGGCGCTCGAGGAGCTGGCGAAGGACGAGGTCGTCCGCGAGGCCCTCGGCGATCACGTCTACGGCCACTTCGTCGAGGCCAAGCGCGCCGAATGGGACGAGTACCGGACCCAGGTCTCGGAGTGGGAGGTCGACCGCTACCTCGAGCTCTTCTAGCCGGGTCGCGCTGCGCGCCGCCGCGCCGCCGCCCGCCCCGCGGCGCGCGTGTGTCCGTGAGGCACAGGGACGGAATGAACGAGCGTGACCAGGTCCGCCTTCATGCACGATTCCGTCGGAACTCGGGGGTGGCCACGCTCATTCATGGCGATCTAGTGTCCAGGGGACACAGTACCCTCGGCCTCGGCCCAGGCGCGCCGGCGGCTGATACGGGGCCTCTCCCCGGGCGCCGCCTTGCTCAGTCGCGGCGGCGGAGGCCCTGGACGACGACTTCGACCATCTTCGCCGTGTCCGCCTCCGACGGCGTCGTCCCCGTGGCGAGGAGATGGTTCAGCGTCGCGCCGACGATGAGGTCGAACGGCAGCGTCGGGTCGACGTCCGTCCGGAAGCCCGCCGTCTCGGCCGTGTCGCGCAACTCGTCCGCGAGGCGCTGCCGGTTCGGCGCGATCACGTCGTAGGCGGTGGCCGGCGAGCTCGCGAGGAGGCCCCGGGCCAGCTCCGGGAAGATCGCGACAAAGAGCGGTTGGGCGAGGGCTCGCCGGGCCCGCGTGGCGCCGGTGCCGAGGTCCGTGGCGAAATCCCCGGTGAGCGAGTAGAGCGGCCGCCCCAGCGAATGACGGGCGGCCGCCGCGAGCAGCGCGTCGCGGGTCGGCCAGCGGAGGTAGACGGTCGCTCGCGCGACCCCGGCCCGGGCGGCCACGGCATCGATCGTAGTCCGTCGGAGGCCCGCCTCGGCGAGGAGCTCGATCGTCGCCTGGAGGATCGCGGTGTCGGTGGCCTGGCCTCGCGGGCGGCCGGCGGGGCGATGGGCCTCGCCGGTGGTCTCGATGGTGGCGGGCGGCGCGTTCCTGCTCATCGCCGCGACCCTACCACAAACCAATACTGGACATCCAGTATAGAAATGGTGTAGGCTATCCCTCCGATCGCTGAACCGGTTCACCCGCCCGTCGGCCGGCCGCGATCCAAGCCCCATGCAGACTCGAGCCAATGTCTCCGCAGAACCCAGATCGTCCCTCCAGCGCGAACCCCCCGCGCTCGCCGATCACCCCCAGCACCGTCGCCGGCGACGGGAGCGGCTGGCCTGTTCCCCCCACGGACCGGCCGCTCCCCTCGCCGGCTCCGGGCCCGGTTGGCCTCCCCCCGGCCGACGCGCACCGGGCCGCGGCCACGCCCGAGCCGGCGCCGCCGATCGAGACGACCTCAGCGCCGGGCGGGCGGATCGACGACGGGGAGGGTGAAGCGGAAGACCGACCCGACGCCGTGGGTACTCTCTAGCCACATCCGGCCCCCGTGGTGCTCCACGATCTGGCGCGAGATCGGGAGGCCAAGCCCGGTGCCGCGGGGCTTGTCCGTCAGCGTGTCCCCGGCCTGCCCGAACTGCTCCCAAACCCGATCCCGGTCCTCGGGCGCGATGCCGATCCCGGTGTCGGCGACGGCGAAAACGATGTCGCCCGTGATCCGGCGCGCGGAGACCGTGACGGACCCGCTCGGGGTGAACTTGACCGCGTTCGAGAGCAGGTTGATGAGGACCTGGATGAGCCGGTCGCGGTCGCCCCGGGTCTCGGGCAGCCCGTCCTCGACGTCGACGACGAGCGCCAGGCCGGTCTGCTCGAAGAGGGCCGCTGTCGCGGCGGTGGCCCGGGTGACGAGCTCGCCCACGTCGACCGGGTCGTCGCGCCATTCGAGCCGGCCGGCCTCGATCTTGGCAAGGTCGAGGACGTCGTTGATGAGCGCCGTCAGGCGCTCCCCCTCGTCGACCATGATCCCGAGGTTGTCGCCGACCTGGCGCATCGCCCGCTCGAGCTTCGGGTCGGCGGCGACGGCGGTGGGTGGGACGACGGGAAACACGACCTCCTCGAGACGCTTCCGGACGAGCTTGGCGAAGCCGATGACCGATGTCAGCGGCGTCCGCAGCTCGTGACTGACGTTCGACAGGAACTGGCTCTTCGTCGCCGACGCCGCCTCGGCCACGGCTCGGGCGGCCTGGGCCTCCTCGATCGCGCCGGCGAGGGCCGCGGTCCGTTGGGCCACCCGGCGCTCGAGCTCGGCCTTCTGGGCCTCGACCTCGGCGTACAGCCGGGCGTTCTCGATGGCGCCCGCGATGAGCGATCCGAGGGTGTAGAGGAGCGGCCCGTCGCTCGGGCTGACGTCGCGCCCGGACAGCCGGTTGTCGACCGCGAGGATCCCGACGGTCGCCGATTTCGTGACCAGGGGCGTGCCCAGGAACGAGGTGACGCCGAGGGCTGCGGCGAGCTGGCGGTTGGGCTCGAAGGGGTCGTCGTCGACGTCCTCGAAGAGCATCGGGCCGTCGGATCGGGCGAGCTGGCCGAGGAGGCTGTCCTCGACGTCGACCGGCGCCTCGAGGGCGGCGATGATCGCCGCGAGCTCGGGCGAGGCACCGACCGTCCGGCCGTGGGTCAGGACCCCGCGCTCGCGATCGAGGAGCAGGATCACCGCCCGGTCGAAGCGGAGGTGGCGGACGATCGATTCGAGGCTGACGTCGATGAGGGCGTCGAGGTCGAGGGTCGAGGAAACCGCGATCCCGAGCTCATTGAGCGTCGTCAATTCGGCGAGGCGGCCCTGGAGGCTGGCATTGGCGGCCTCGGTCTCGCGGAGCGTCCGCTCCATAAGGGCCTGCTGCGCGCGGAGGGCTCGGGCGCGGCGGCGGGCGTCGGCGCCGTAGAGGATCAGCCCAGCTGGCAGGAGCGTCGCCGCGACGAGCGCGACCTGCTCCCAGTACGGGCCCTGGATGACGAAGTAGACGAGGAGGACGGCGCTGCCGCCGATGCCGAGGACGAGGCTCGGAAGCCGGGTGCCCACCGCGATCCTGGTTGTCCTTGCCGACCTTGAGCCCGCGAGGTCCGCGACGTTCGCGGCTCAGCCGCGGCCGGCGGTCCGGAGGACGGCCTCGTGGGTCCGGGCCTGGTCGATCGTGGGCGCCGCGAGCGCGGCGATGGCCGCGAGGACCTTGAGGTCCGCGGCCCGGTACTCGACCGGTTGGTCGCTCCACGCCCCGACGACCCCGATCCGCTGCCCGCGCACCTTGAGCGGCGCGGCGATGATCGAGGCCATCGTCCGCTCCGCGGCGCTGGCCCGCGGATCCGCGGCCACGTCGTTGACGATCTCGGCCTCGCCGTCGAGGACGGCGCCCAGGATCCCGGCCCCGGCCCTCGCGCCGACCAGGCCGGCCGGCGGCGCATCCGCATCGTCGTCCGTCGATTCCAGCGCGCCCCGGGCGGTCCGCAGGAGGAGGAAGCCGGTCCCGCCGGCCGGCAGGCGGCCGGCCTCCCGGACGGCCACCGCGGCGACCGCGGGGATCTCGAGCGTCGCCCCGATCTGGTCGGCGAGGTCGTAGATGAGGTTCAGCTCGCGGTAGCGCTCGAGGGCCTCCTGGGCGAGGGCCCGCTTGTCGTGCTCGCGCGCGGCCGCGTAGCCGAGGACCGCCGCGATCGCCGCCGCGACGCGCCCGCCCTGGACCCAGCCGACGGCCTCGCCATCGAGGAGGATCGGAAAGCGCTGGCCCTCATCGGTGATGGCGCCGGCCGGCCCGGAGCCCTCACGATGGAGGATGACCGCCCCCTCGGCGTCGGTGACGATGACTCGCGCGTCCGTGCCGGCCAGGAGCCCTGAGAGCATCGGCGCCACGTGTCGATGGCGGGTGACAAGGCGCTTGAGGTCGACGTCCATCGCGGTTGCCGTGTCGGTTGCCGTGTCGCTCGCCGGCCGCGGGCGCTTCAGGCGCCCATGCCGAGCAGCTCGCGCGCCGTTGCGAGGAGCTCGTCGGGGTCGAAGGGCTTGGTGACGTAACGGTCCGCTCCGGCCGCCAGCCCGGCCTCGCGATCGACCGCCTGGCCCTTGGCGGTCAGGAGGACGACCTTCGTCGAGGCGAGGCCACGTTCATGCTTGATTGCGGCGCAGACCTCGAAGCCGTTCTTCCCCGGCATCATGACGTCGAGGAAAACGAGCTCGGGGCGGTGGATCTCGACGACCTCGAGGGCCTCCTCGCCGTTGGCGGCGGTCAGCAGTTGGACGCCCTCGTCCTCGAGCTCCTCGAGGGTCTGCTCGATCAGCAGGCGAATGTGCTGCTCGTCGTCGACGATGAGGACGGTCGGCATGGGATCTCCGGGTGGGCGGGAGCGAGTCGGGTCGGGGGTCAACGAGCCGGGCGCCCGCGTCGCCATCGCGAACGATGCCGGAAACGGCGGCCCCGCGCAACGCGAGGACGCCGCGGTACGACCGCGCCGGGGACCTCCGGCATCGCCTTCGGGCTGCTGATACTCCGTGAAGGACGCAGTCCTACTCGGAATCCCGGGGCCGGCGTGAACGGCCCGCGCGGGCGGAGGTGCCGTGCCATCCTCTCGCGGTGCCCGGCGAAACCGACGAACCTGGTGAGCCCCACGACCCAGCAGCCGCGCCGCAGCCTGCCATCCACCCGAACCGGACCCTCTGGCTGCTCTCGATCGCGCATGCGGTCAACCACGCCCAGGCCGTCATCCTGCCGCTGATCTTCCTGGCGATCATCGACGAGTTCCACGTGGGGGTCGAGGCGGTCACGTTCGTAGCCGCGGCCGGGGCGATCGGGTCCGGGCTCGTCCAGGCGAGCTTCGCCTGGCTGACCCGCCACGTCGGGCGGCGGTGGCTCATGGGTTTCGGCGGGCTGCTGTTCGGGATCGGGTTCGCCGCCCAGGGGCTCGCGCAGTCGTTCGGGGCCTTCGCCGCGACGAGCATCGGCTCGCGGATCGGCGGCGCGCCCCAGCATCCGGTCGGCAACGGCCTCCTCGCCGAGCAGTTCCCGCCGGAGCGGCGGGGATTCGCGATCAGCGCCCACATCTCGGGCGGCAACGTCGGGACGGTCGTCGTGGCACTGTTCGGGCCGCTGCTCATGGCCGCCTATGGCTGGCGCGGCGTGTCGCTGATCTTCGGCCTGCCGGCGGCGCTCATCGCCCTCGCCATCGTCCGCTGGGTCCGCGAGCGGGGCACGGACCGGGCGGCGGCCCGGGCCGAGGGCACCGTCCGCCAGGCACTCCGGGTGATCCTGGCCGACCGGGTCATTCGGCGGGTCTACCTCGCCTCGGTGCTGGGCGGCGGCGGTCGAGGCCTCGGCGTGGCGAACCTGTTCGCGCTCCTCTACCTGACGAAGGTCCTCGGTCTGCCGTCGTCGACGACCGACCTAATGTACGGCGGGCTCATCGTCCTGTCGGTCCCGATGCCGCTCGTCGCGGGCTGGCTCTCGGACCGGCTCGGCCGGCGACCGGTGATCGTCGGGGCCTACCTCGGTGGCGCACTGGGCTTCGCGATCTTCATCCTGGCCGGCTCCTCCCTCCTCGGCCTTTGGGTCGGGCTCGTGGTGATGGGTCTTTTCTCGTTCGCCGAGAGCCCCCAGCTCCAGGCACTTCTGGCCGACGCCGCGCCGGCCGGCATCCGCGACACCGCCTTCGCGATCTACTTCACCCTCGCCTTCGGAATCGGCTCGCTCTGGACCGCCCTCTACGGCATGGTCATCTCGGTGGTCGGGGAGACCGCCGGCCTGCCAATCGTCTTCTGGGCGATGGCGGCCTCGTTCGTCGCGGCGGCGGTCGTCATGTGGCCGGTCCGCGACGTCGTCCGGGGCCCCGGCGCCGCGCCCACACCAACGCCGGAGCCAGTCGAGGTCGTCTGAGGGCCCGGCCGGGCCTCGGTGCTATCATCCGCGAGCCCTGTCAAACGGGCACCTCGGTCGGGGCGTGGCGCAGCTTGGTAGCGCGTGTCGTTCGGGACGACAAGGTCGGAGGTTCAAATCCTCTCGCCCCGACCAAACTCATCAATCTTGCTTTCGAGCTCGATGACGGGCGGCAGCGCGGCGTCCAGTCCGAGGTCAATCGCGTCGACCGTGAGTGCCTGATACCAGGAAACCGTCGTCTTTCGTTTCACGGCCTTGTTGTTCCACCCGGATCGCCGCGAAGGACCCGACACCCCGGACGAGGCGTTGTTGTTGCCCACTCACGCCTCGTCGGGTCTTTGGTGACGGGCGCCCGGTCGTTCGTCCTCGTTGGCCAGCTGCCCTCGCGGAAGCCCCGAAACGGTCCGGCTCAGGACGGGACCTTAGGAGCGTCGCTCGGTAGGCTTGACACCATCTGGCATAGGGTCGGGTGAGCGTAGAAGGGGTGGCTCGTAGTACACCATCGCCGGCGGGGCGCCAGCGTCGGCAATGCGTGAGCCGATTGGTGGGCGGACATGGGCCCAGACTTCCGAGGTCGCTTAGCCCTCGATCTGCTGGTCGAGCAACTCCCCATTCGGAGCGAAGACGAGGATCGTCGGCGCCGTCCCTTCGCCGCCGCAGTACCCCTCGTCGCAGACGACGCCACGAGCGATCAGACGGCCGTCTCCGTCCACCGCAAGATCGAGTACATGGGTCCGGGGGGCGAGGTCCACCGGCCAGCCGTCGACGACCCGGCCGTCGGGATCGAACGCGACTAGCGCACCGCCCATGTCGGTGGTGTCGGGAATCACGTGCTCCGTGGTCGACCAGGCGAGGGAGAGGTACAGCGTCCCGTCGCTCCCGAACAGTGGGCGGGTGACCCCCACGCAGGGCGTGTCGCCAAAGAGACACCGCGTCTCGATGTCGGCGGGCAGGTCGATCGGCCCGCCGGATAGAGCCTGCCCATCCCGGCCGAGCATGACCAGTCGATCCCTGGCTTCGAAGACTCGGATCACGATCGCGACGCGCCCGTCCGGAGCCATGTACGGTGCCGCCGGGGCTGACAGTTGATAGGGCCATCCGGGCCGGACGTCGCCACGCTCATCATGGCTCCAGACGCGACCCGAGGCGCTGACGTAGGTGATCCCGCCGTCGGCGTCGAGGACGGGTCCCGACGCGGCACCAAGGGACCCCCGCGGCCAGCCGGGCCGGATGCGGCCGTCGGCCGACCATGACGTGAACTCCGTCCGGCCGGCCGTCAGTTCGATGCCGATCGCGACGTCCTGGTACCCCCACGCGAACACGGTCCCGTCGGTGGCGAGGGCGAAACCGCGGCAACCGTCCCCACCGTGCCCGTTCGGTGCGGGCGGGTCACCCGGGATCGGCTGTGGCCATCCCGCCCGGGGAGTGCCGTCCGGATCGAAGACATGAAGGGCGGCAATTGAACCCTCGGAGATCGCCACGTAGACGGCGCCGTCGGGGCCAATGTCGACCGCCGAGCCACGGAGGCCGCAGCCCAGGCTGAAGTCGTGCGACGCGACACTGGCGATCGAGCCGTCGATCCGAACCGGCCAGCCATCCACGGGTCGCCCGTCCGGGTCGAAGACGTGGACCGTCGCCCCGTCGCTCGGGATGCACCCGACGTAGGCAACACCGCCCGATCCCGTCTGAAGCTCGCGACACGGACCATCGACGACCATCGGCCAGCCCGCGCGTTCACGACCATCTTCCACAAAGTGGATCTCGCAGATCGTCTCTTCGTCACGGCACTCGATCGAGTGACCAGGTGCACCGGGCGCCTCGGGCGCGCCGGGCGTCGGACCACCCGACTCGACGGTCGTCGGCTCGGGCGCGGCAGTGCCGGTCGCGATCGGCGACGCGCCGATCGCGGTCGACCGCTCGGGCGACGACGACGGACCGGCATTGCATGCCACGAGGACGACGGCGATCACCGGGAGCAGCGCGATGGGCGATAGGCGACGCATGGTCAAGACCCGCGTGAGAGACGATCGATGCCCCATGTGACGCTGTGCCGGTCGGTGTGTGTCGCGCTCTGGGCAAGTTGACTACGTCACGTCGGAAAGCGGACCCATCCGGCGACCTCGAGATCGGCCGTCATCCCACCGGTGATGGTCGCGCAGCCCGCCACGATCGTTCCATCGTGTCGGGCGACCGACCCGCCACTGCCAGCCCTCCTACTTCGCGATCTCGTGCTCGACCGCACGTCGACCGCCAGCGCCAACCTGGCGGCGTCGGCGAGCGCGACCGTCTCGGGCGCCACCGTTTCCACCCGCCGACGGGGTTCGCCACGGTCCACGAGAGGGTCCGTGCCCCGTCAATGAGGTCGCCCCGGCGACCAGGTCTGCCGGGGCGACGAGTTGCGCGTGCATGGACCGCGGGTCCGTGCCGTGGTCAGCCGTTGGAATGGTCGCTCCAACTGACCTTGCCGATCGCGCCATAGACGTCGTGGGCCTCACCAGCGAGCGAGGCCGTCCCCGTGGCCGGTCGGTACGTCGACGAGTAGCGGCTGTGGCTGTTGTACTGGCCCGGGATCTTGAAGCTCCAGGTGCCCGTCTCCTTGATGAGATCGCCTGACCCGCTGAGCTCGAGCGCCACCGCGACACCCTCGGCAATGGAGGAGGTGTACTCGCCAGTGCAGCCGTTGTAGGTGTCAGTCCAGATGTCGATCGTCGCTGACGCCGACGCGACGGAGTAGACGCGGCCGATCGAGAGCGAACCCGGTCCCCCGCCGTACCTGAAGGTCTCGAGGTACGACGTCGTCGCGGGCTGGTTGCCGTGCGCCGGGGTGCAGACAATCTCCCGGAAGGAGCCGCCGTAGAACTCGACGAACGCCGGTTCACCCTGGGCTTGCCATCCGGAGACCCAGCCGTACTCGTACGACCCGGTCGCCTCATCGAAGCTGTCCCAGCCGCCCTGCGCCGTCAGCGCGGAGCCGGAGCTGTTGTACGTCGACTGACCGGCCGACACGGGCGCTGCCACGGTGAGCAGCAGGGCGCTGGCTGCCAAGAAGAGACCGAATTTCCGCAGCATCTGCTCTCCCTCTCGGGTGATGCCGGTACCGCCGTCCCGCCGAGCCGGACGGTCGTCCGACAGTGGGATGACGCCGCTACGCACCTGGCTGTTACACGCGTTCGCGAGGCGTCCGGCGTGCCGATCGCGACGATCTCGCCATGGTGTCGGGTCGGGCGGTGCTGCGGACTGCGGGCCGACTCCCGCGATGTTGAGCGGTCGAGGACACGTGTCGCAGAGCCGACCGAGGGCGCCCGGTGCGCCCTGCTCGAGGGCCGACAAGCTGCGACGCCGAGCCTCAACCCCCCACGAGTGCCTCCGAGGCATCACGGACTCGCTCGATCACCACCGCCCCATCTGCGCTGGTCTCCAGGAGGTTGGGCTGAACGAGGTCGACCATGACCGTCGGGTGCAGCCGGATCTGGGTCGGCCGGGCGCCCACGAAGGTGATCTCCACGATCAGGCCCTCGACCGTCTCCTCGGAGCGCGTCAGGTCGAAGATGAGATTGCCCAGCGAATAGAGGACGGGGCGTCCGTCGATGAGCTCCATGGCCCCGGCCGGGTGGCTGTGGCTGCCGAGGATGACCGTCGTGCCCGCCGCCGCCAGGGCCTGGGCGTGCCCTCGCTGCTCTGACGTCGGAACGGCCGTGTACTCGACGCCCCAGTGGGGGAGGACCACGACAACGTCCGCGCCAGCCTCGCGGGCCGACGCGATGTCGGAACGGTAGTTGGCTGAGACGAGGCCCGCGCTGCCGGCCTGGCTCGCAGTCGCGCTGTCGGCCGGCCGGACCGAGTCGTACCCGAACAGCGCGATCCGCTGCCCGGCGATATCGAACCAGGCTGGGGCTCGGGCGGTCGCGTCATCGCGCCCGGCCCCGACATGCGCGATCCCCAGCGCGTCGAGGTGACGGATCGTCTCGGTGACGCCATCCGGGTCGGCGTTCCCGATGTGGTTGTTGGCGATGGTCACGACGTCGATCCCAGCGTGCTGGAGGCCCACCAGAAGTGCCGGGTCGAAGGTGAAGGTGAGGCCACGCGGGTGCCAGCGAAAGGCGTCGATGGCCGGCCCCTCGAGGTCGACCAAGGCCAGGTCGGCGTCCTGAAACAGGTCCCGCAGCGCACCGGCCTGGCCCGTCTGTCGTACGACCGGCAGCCGCCCGCCGGCGGCCGTGCAACAGCGCCGGCCGGTGATCTCCGCGAAGCCCCCGTCCCAGGGATAGTCCGCTCCCAGTCCCTCCCGGACGGTCCGCTGGTAGATCGAGCGATCGAGCATCACGTCGCCGCCGGCGACCAGAGTCCACGTCGTGGCCGGGTCGAAGGTCGGCGGGTCGGCGCCGGGCGCTGCCGGGACGAGCAGCGGCCAGGCGGCGACGTCCCGGAGGCGGTCGTTGCCGAACAGGTCGAAGCCGTCCAGGCTGAGGGCACGCACGTCCGGCGTCACCTCAGCGGCCGGGAGCAGGCCGAGCGTCCCCGCGTCGGCGTTGACCGCCACGCGGATCGCGTCAGGAGTCGACGTGGTCGCTCCCGGCAGCGTGCCGGCCACGAGGACGCGCTGGTAGGCGATGCCCCTTCCGATCAGCGCCGCATCCAGTTCGACGCGTGAGATGCCCGTCGTCGCCGACCAGAAGCCGACCACGGGCACCAGGGCGATCACGGATGGGGTCGACCTCGGAGTCGGCCTCGGGGTCGGTTCGGGCGTCCGGATTGCGGTCGCGGTCTTCGTCGGGTGTGGTAGCGGCGTCGGCGACGGCTGCGTCGGCGCACAGGACATCACGATGGCGACCATTGCCACCGCACCGGACCACCGACGAGCCATCCGGGACCCTCGCATGGGCCTAGCGTAGAGCCCTCGAATCAGTCGCCGAGCGCGGGGCTGCTGCCGCCTGCCACCCGGTGGACTGCCATCTCTTCCAACGAGCGACGACCAGCGCAGCCACTCGACCGAGTCGTCGTGGCCCTCGCCGCCGAATGACGGTCGGGTCGAAGTAACAAGGGAAGCCACCGAACGTCTCAGCCGACATACCGTCACGAGGACATCGGAATGCGCCCCTCACTCTCGCGCTGCACGACGACGATCCTAGTAGCCCTTCTCGTCGTGGCCTGCGGGTCAGCCACGAGCCCGGACCCGAGCACGACCCCACCGCTGGCCGCGCCGACATCGTCGCCATCGGCCGCGACGCCAGCGGCGACCCCAGCCTCGACTCCGGACGGAACAGCGTCGCCGACATGGACCGCCACCGGGAGCATGACCGAGGCCCGCGCCTACCTTACGGCGGCCACGTTGCTGCCCGATGGCAAGGTGCTGGTGGCGGGCGGCTCGAGCAGCGGGTCATCGGCCTCGGCCGAGCTGTACGACCCGGGCAGCGGGTCGTGGACCACCACCGGGAGCCTGATCGAGGATCGCGGCGGCCACACGGCCACGTTGCTGCCCGATGGCAGGGTGCTGGTGGCGGGCGGCACGGGCAGCCTCGGGCTACTGGCCTCGGCGGAGTTGTACGACCCGGGCAGCGGGTCCTGGACCGCCACCGGGAGCATGATCGAGGCCCGCTACAGTCACACAGCCACGCTGCTGTCCGATGGCAAGGTGCTGGTGGCTGGTGGCGCGGCAATCTTCACCGACGGCGATGTTTCCGGACCCGACCCATTGGCCTCTGCCGAGCTGTTCGATCCCCGCAGCGGGACCTGGACCGCCACCGGGAGCATGGCCGAGACCCACTACACAGGTACGGCGACGCTGCTGCTCGATGGCAGGGTGCTGGCGGTGGGCGGCGACGGCAGCAGCGGCGTAGTGGCCTCGGCCGAGCTCTACGACCCCAGGAATGGGTCATGGACCGTGACAGGGAGCATGGACGCGGCGCGCGCGACCCACACCGCCACGCTGCTGCTCGATGGCAGGGTGCTGGTGGCGGGCGGCGCCGTCATCGGCGTACTGGCCTCGGCCGAGCTGTTCGACCCGGGCAGCGGGACCTGGACCGCCACCGGGAGCATGAACGGGGGCCGCGCCGATCACACGGCCACGCTGCTGCCCGATGGCACGGTGCTGGTGGCAGGCGGCGTCGGCGGTAGCAGCGTCATCGGCCTATTGGCCTCGGCCGAGCTGTTCGACCCGGACAGCGAGACCTGGACCGCCGCCGGGAGCATGGCCGAGGCCCGCGACAATCCCATGGCCACGCTGCTGCCCGATGGCACGGTGCTGGTGGCGGGCGGCTTCCATCAAGAGGGGTGTACCCCGAGTACGCCTTGCAGCGGCAGCATCGTCCCACTGGCCTCAGCCGAGCTGTACGACCCCCGCAGCGGCACCGAGTAGGCCCAACCCCCACAGCGCACGATTCGCCCCCGCGGACCTCCCGAAAGGCGGCTCGAGCGTCGATCTCGCGATCGCCGTCGGGATCCTCCTCGGGTCGGAACAGTTCAGCACGGCCGGCGGCCGGACGGCGCTCATCGGGGAGCTGTCGCTCGGCAGCGAGGTCCGGCCGGTGCCGGGTCTCCTGCCGATGCTCGGTGCCCTCGACGCTCCGGAGCCCGACGGGTTCATCGTGTTGGGGATTCTGATACCGCAAAACGCGACGCCGTCCGCCCGGACCGGCGATCAGGCTCGCCGCAGCCGCGGGGTCGATGAGGTGCGGTCGGCGGCGAGTCGGCACGTCGTCAGGGGCATGACCGCAACAGCTGGCGCCCCCGAACGTCTCCACTGGTACACAGTCCAGAGGGACATGGGATGCACTCGTCGCACTCACGACTCGCAACCACGATCAGCGTCGGCCTGCTCGTCGCGGCCGCCTGCACGTCAGCTGCAACCCCGGCGCCGGACGTGATGCCAACGGCGTCGCCGTCGATCACCATCACCCCGGCGGCCGCGAGCCCGACAGCGGCGGCGACCCCAGCGAGCCCGAGCCCGTCAGCGACCCCTCAGCCCACCCCGGAGCCCACGCCAGTCCCCGTGCCACCCAAGCCCACCGGGGTGACGTTCGACCAGGAGAGGCGTTGGATCGACGACGGACCGGTTGGGGAGGTCACCCAGAGAGTCACGTGGCGAGCGCCGCGGAGCGAGGGCATCGAGATCCGCGTCTACGGCGTGACCGAGTGCATCGCCGAGCCCGCCGACCCACCCCCGGGCACCGGCGGGCCATGCCTTGTCGTGCACACCCCCTTGCCGCCGTCGGTCCGAACGCTGCTCGCGACGGCACGGGCGTCCGACGGCGTGGTCAGCTGGACGTGGACGCAGGTGCTCGCTGACTGCGGCGAGCCCCTCCTCGCCTCCGACCCCGCCGGGCCCGTCTACCGCGCGGTCGTGCTGGCTGCCTACAGCGCAGCGGGCCACTCGATCTTTGCCATCGCACAGCCTGGCGAATGGTGGCGGGCGGCTGATGGTCCTGGCGACATCATCTGCTGAGACCTCCTGCGCTACATCCTGTGCCTTGCTGTGGAAACGGGAGAAGCACAAGGACTCCAGCGGCCGACCCGTCGGTCTCTCTGGTCGCGAAACGACCGGGGTCCATTTCATGGCTGGCGGGCCCTTTGCTTTCCCGCCAAAACCGGCCAGTCGGTCTGGGCCGCGGCGGGGGCCATTCCGCGAACCTCGCCACATCATCCGTTCACGGCGGCCGCCATGGCGGCTCAGGACAGGGGCCGGCGCTCCAGGCTCCGGGCACTCGCGGTCGATCCCGGCTCAGGCCAGCCAACTCCAGCGGCAGGCGATGTGGGGCAGGACCCACCCCGACTCAGGACTCTAGTCGTCAGGAGGAAGGGGACAGATCGCTGAGTCTCGGAGGGGCTATCCCTCGCGCCCCGACCATTCCCACCAGATCGGCTCGGCATCTCGGTGTCGTTCGGCCCTTGCCGGTGGGCACTCCGCCGACCACGATGCCCGCGTTGCAGGAGGCCCTGACACGCGGTCCACACCCCGGCCGCCGGGACCGCGCCGAGCCACTGGCGAGACCGACCTGCCCGTTCCCGTGGAGGGAAGGTCATGCGCAGGGTCGGCCTGGTGGCGCTCGTGTCGGTCGTGCTCCTCGCCAGCGTGGCGGTCGTGAACGCCGGCAATGGCAACGCCGTGCCAGGGTGGCACTCCAACTCCCACAAGTACACGGCGATCGCGGTGGAAAACCCCAATACGCCTGGCGAATGGTCGGACGTGCTGGTCCGCGAGAGCACGCCTGACGCCGTCCTCGCCCAGCACATCACGGCCCTCAACGCCTGTGACTGGAAGGGGCTGATGCAGCAGTACCCGGACACGTACCAGCTCCGCCTGCCGGGCGGGGTCGTGATCACGGGTCGCGAGGCCACGGCCGCGGTCTTCGCCGGGTTCGTCAAGGCCCCGGCAGATGGCGGGCTGTGCGGGATCACCTTCAGCGAGGAGTCGCGACAGGTGACCGGCGGCACGATCGCCGTCAACTGGGTCGCCCAGTCCGACCTGTACGAGGACTACCGGGGCGCCGACGCCTACATCACCGACGATGGCCTGATGGTCCAGATGGTCAGCACCTTCGACGGCGCCGAGCTCGTCCTCAAGTAGCAGCTCGGATACGTTCACGTCCCACGCTGGACAGCGCCCCGCGACCGGCAAGCCGCCCGGAGATCCCTGACGGCTTGCCCTTCATGGCGGCCGAACGCTTGCACTTGCCGGTCACCCGGGCAACGGCTCGAGTTCCACGATCTCCGAATGTCCGCGCCACAGCTACTCCTCGAGCAGATGCCGTGCCCTGCCCGAGAGGCAAGAGCGACCCAGTAAGGGCACCTTGAAGGACCGTCGCGTCGGCTTTCTACTGGACGTCGAATGGCGCGTTCTTCGTTCGACGACTCGTTTCGCCGGTGGCTCGGACGTCGAACTCGCCGCTGAACGGCCAGTCCGCCGGGATGATCACCGTCGCGGAGAAGCGGCCCTCGCCGTCGGCCTGGGCTC
>Ga0209341_10001556_pt1 | contig 22626 bp, 15 predicted proteins | sample RifCSP13_2_FD_184020 | JGI IMG/M metagenome (GOLD analysis project Ga0209341, IMG submission 184020) | Soil microbial communities from Rifle, Colorado - Rifle CSP2_sed 13_2 (SPAdes) (version 2) | ecosystem: Environmental > Terrestrial > Deep subsurface > Rock core/Sediment | place: Rifle... | reverse complement strand
AGGCAAAAGTCAAAGACTGCGCAGACATCTTGCCGATCCCAGACCGTGGCGCCTCGTCGGTAAACAACCCTGATCCGTCGTTGTGGTACAAAGCCATGCTCTCATTCGTGAAGTTGCCAATTACGACGCTATGCTGACCTGAACCGTCATAGTCGGCCGCGTCTACCCCCATCCCAGCGCGAGCAGTACCGGCCTCACTGAAGGCAACCCCTGCAATCACCGCGTTGTCCGTAAACGTGCCGTTTCGATTGTTTCGATAGAGGTTGTTCGGTTCCGTATCGTTGGCAACGAATAGATCCAACCAACCATCGTTGTCGTAATCCAGCAACGCAACTCCCAGGGTCTTTCCCAAAGGATTGTTAAGCCCTGCTCGCTCCGTGACGTTCTCAAAACTACCGTTTCCTCGATTTCGATAAAGGGTGGCGCTCTGTCCCTTATAAGACTGAGGAGTGCAATAAGACTTGTTCTTACCATCTAGCGTGCAGTGCTGATCAGTCTCCGGAGACCACTCGACGTAATTACCAACGAAAAGGTCGAGCCTGCCGTCTTTGTCATAGTCAAACCACGCTGCAGCGGTCGAAAAGCCTGGATCCCCAACTCCGGCCCGCGATGTAACATTGGCAAACTTACCGCCACCGACATTCCGAAAGAGATAGTTGGGGCCAAGACATGTAATGTAGATGTCGTCGTTTCCGTCGTTGTCGAAGTCCGCAACAGCTACACCAATGCCGTACATCTCGACTCGAAGTCCTGCTTCTTGCGTTACGTCTGTGAAGGTGCCGTCTTTGTTGTTGCGGTAAAGCGCCAGAAACGATCTGCGCTTCTTGTTTTCGGGCCAATCCATTGAATTAACGAGAAGGATGTCTTGCCAGCCATCGTTGTCGTAATCCAGAAAAGCACAGCCCGCACCGATTGTTTCCGGCAAATATTTCTTCCCAAAGGCCCCGCTGTTGTGCTTGAAGCGGATTCCGGCGTCCGTGGTGACATCCGTGAACTCAATCGGTCCCGACGGTCGGGGAGGTGTGGGACTAGGCGACGGTGACGCACTTACAGCTACTTCGCCAGGAGTGGAAGCCGCAGGAGGTTCTGAAGACGCACGCTTGCACCCTGTTACCGTCAAAGCAAGAAGCAAAAGACAACAGAGACAGCGAGGGGTCATGGGGTTAGATCGTAATCGACTTCTGGCGCTCCTTATATTGGTTGGACGGCTTCAGATGCGTCTGGACGGCGCGCGCGCGACTCCCACCAAATATCAATCAGCATTGCGGTTGGTCCAACGATAAACAGTGCGTACAGTGGCGCGTAGACCACGTCATTCAGTCTCAGGAGCATCTCGGCGAACGCGACGAGGAAGGCCACGACGCACTGCCCCGTCTTCGACCGGACCGTTGTCTTGGGATCGGTCACCATGAAAAAGACGAAGAGTTGGTACATCGGACCGGTGATCGGTGCAACCTCAGCCCGCCAAGGATCACCGGTAATCCAACTTCGCAAGAAGGCAAACGCAAAGAACGAGATGACGTACGTTGCGCTGATATGAAACCTTTTGGCGCGCCAAATGATAATCGAACCGAGGACCCAGATAACCAGCAACGGCCAAATGAAATTCCCCCACTGTACGCTTAGCGCGGTAACGGTGTCGGGGGCCAATAGCAGCAGCGCGCAGATGCCAAAGTTCGAAGGGTTCCATAGGTGCCGCCCTTTCACACGCAAAACGTACTTCGACATCATCGAAATGACACTGCATAGGGCGTAAGGCCAGAGGGCGGGGGAGCGAATCAGGATCCCAACGCTGATACCGCTGATGTAAGCGCTTGCGAGATTCAGCCACTTGCCAAAGAAAATTCTACCCAGGATCAATTCAGCGATGATCGCAAAGACGATTGCGATCGCAGTTCTCTCCCAACTCTCGAGGATGCCATACGAGATATGACCCACCAGCAGAATGCAAGTGATGAACAGCGGAGCGACGTACCGGTTGTCGAAGCGGATTTTTCGACGACCGCTAAGTTCCAGTGGCGATCCCACCACCGCCGATTGGCCGGTCCGGCTCATTCTTCCTCCTTGATTCGATGAACTTGTCCAACGCCCGGGGTTTCAAGCTTCTGAATCTTCCCCGACGGCCAGCGAATCTCGACCCTTTCAATACGCGGGTTCTTACCGAGCCCAAAGTGCACTCGACGTTGGTTCTGAGCGCAAAAGCCACTGCCGCCCGAAACTTGCTGCACCTGTTGTTTCCCATTCCAATGGACTCGCACCTCAGCTCCAATCGCACTACGGTTGCTGGTTCGTCCCTCAAGTTCGAAGGCTACCCAGCTGTTTTCGGGAGCTGCTGTGTTCTGATAAATCAGTAGCGGCCCTTTTTGATTGGCCACGACAATATCCAGTACGCCCCGGTTCCACAGATCAGCCATCGCCACTGAGCGTCCGTCGTAGGTGTCGGTTGCCCCAACCGCTTGAGCTACATCTACAAATCTGCCTGCTCCGTCATTGAGCCAGACTCGCTTTTGTTGGAAGCCAGACAAGCTACGACCCTCCATAGCGGGCCAATGCGCCGCATCAGAGATGATCGTGGAGTTTCCGCCGGCGATCTTTGAAAAGTCGTACCAGTAGCTGCGATTACGATCGGCCGAGATGTATCCGTTAACCAGGTACAGATCGAGCGTGCCATCGTTGTTTAGATCTCCAAATTGCGCACCCCAACTCCAACCTCCCATTTCGACGCCCATCTCACGCGCCATGTTATCGAATTTGAGCGATTCTCCAGTTGTCCCCTCCTTCGGCACCCAGAGATTGTTCCCCTGGATCAAAACCCCATCCTCGGAAATGTTCGAGACGTAGATTGAATACTTGCCGTTGTTGAGAATGTCTCCGACTGCGGCGTTCATTCCGCTTTTTGGAGAGAACCCGACGCCCGTCTGTTTGCCCATTTCGCGAAATCGTTTGGAATCATTAATGTAGAGTTCAGAAACACCATAGTCGTTGGCGATAAATAGATCAGAGTTACCGCTGCCCCGTAGATCCGCCGCTACGGCTGCCAACGCCCACCTGCGCGTGTCAATCCCAACCCTTTCTCCGATTTCTTCGAAAGCACCACGCCCCAGATTCCGAAACAGGTATTTGCGCCCACCGTTTTTAGCGTATTCGAAACTCTCCGGCATCATCTTGGTCGTCTTCAAGTGCCAGAGATCCACATCTTCGGCGTAGTAGCCACCCACAAACAGATCCAGAAGTCCGTCGCGATCATAGTCGAACCAGATAGCCGTGTTGGCATTCATCCAGGACGGTAGTCCAGCCTTGTCGGTAACTCGCGTAAATCGTTTACCCGAATCACTGTGAAATAACTCGGGTCGACCCCATTTGTAGACAAACAGATCCTCGTAACCGTCGTTATCGAAATCCCCCCAGGCTGCTCCCATGGAAACGCCTGTTCCCAACTCATTGAGGTCAGCTACTCCCATTTCTGCTGCGACGTCTTTGAAAGATCCGTCAGTCATATTCCTGAAGAGAGCATTCTTGCTTCCCTCACCACTGTTCGTCACATAAATATCAGCCCAGCCATCACGGTCGAAATCCGCAATTGATACTGCGGCTCCCATTGACGCGACCTGCGGCATGATGTGATTCAATCGGCGATCCAAGGTTGGCGCCTGGTGCATGAACTTGATGCCCGACGTTTGGGCCACCTCCTTAAGGTGGAAACCAAATCGAGCAAGAGAGGCTGTTGGATCCATCGACGCAGTAGCACCATGACCACCAGTCGAGAGCCGCTTGATGAACAGCGGCGAGACCAGTAGGGCAACGAATGTGAGAATGAGTAGCGCTCTCGCTAACTTGCCACGCCTCATTTGATCTACCTTGACCTCAATGCGTTCTGAAAAATATCAGCAGTTACATACCGCGTGTGGTAAGTCTGCCAATCGTTCGGATATCGTTTATAAACCCACTCGTCTTCCAGCCTTCCCGGCGCGGTGACGTACTTGTTTTTTTGATGATAGGGCAAGGGCAACACTGTCTTCGAGAAGGTCGAATTATAATCCCCGTCTTTGATCCAGCCATCCCCCACAATTACGTAATCACGCACCCAACCCGCTCGAGGTGGTGGCGGTGCAATAAAGCGAAGCAACAGTTCGTCGCCAGCATTCATGATGACGTAACGGTCGTCAGCGTTGTTGAGAAGCTCTCGCACATCTCCGAATCGCGTGTAGTACCCAATAAGATCCCGCCAACGCTGCTTCGAGCCGAAAAGGCGGTTGTAGTCGGGGATCTCCGGCGATGAATCATTCGCCTGATTGATGACCGAGTACCCACGGTAGCGCAGATCAGCTGTTTGTGGGTTCATGCGAACAACAATCGGATCAGATTCAGGCACGCCTGGTGACCATTCCAGCAGATCCCAGTAGACCTCAAGGTTCGTTCGCAATCGCAGACGACGCGGCGTCCCCGGCGTGAAAACACCTGTCAGGTCGAACAGGCAGATTTTGTTTCTTCCGGCCGGAAACCCCAAATTAGCCCGGGCTACTCGCCACCCTCCCCGGCCGTTAGGGACTTCCAAACTAAGCGGCTTAGCCTTCTCCTGTTGCCCCTGACTGATTGCAACATTGATAGAGGAGTCCGTGGGATGCATCCAGCCATGGGCGATCAACCACAGTGGCCCTTCCTTTAATCTATCGTCGTCGCCAAGATCGACTTCGACATAGTGATCCCGAGTTACACCCTGATACTTACCTCTTCCGAACGTATCCACGTAGTTGCCATCAAGCGCGCTCAGAACATCGGTGACGTCTTGCCCAGTGTCATCAATCGCTCGGGAAATTTTTCGTGGTGTTGAAACAGTAGTGATCGCCAACTTCGCCGGCGGAACAACAAAACGCTCATCGACAAAGATCTCAGTTCCCTCCGGGTGGTCAACGGCCATCAGACTAACATGATCGTAGTAGTACGTCTCCCAGAGCTCTGCCGTGATCCTAAGATCGTAATAACCATCTCGCGCTACCAGTTGATCTCTTCCTATCTTGAACCATTCCTCAGTGGCCTCAACACGGGCGGTTCCGAGGGTGTTGATCCTGAGACCGATTGCCGACCCCCAAGGCGCTGCATCCTTGACGAACCTCATCTCCCTGCCGTTAAAAGCAAAAAGGAAAGGACAAGAGCCTTTTAAGCGTTGCTCGGCAACTATCTCCTGATCTGCTGGCAATTCAAACTCGGCGCGAACCGATCCATTTGGCCAGACAATCCGAACGACGTCTGCGGCTGCCTGCTCCCCCAAACCGAAATGGAGCATCGGACTCGTGATCGGCTGTTTCTGCGTCAGCAAGCCCGATCGGATCTCCATTTCCCCACCGATACCAAACGAGTTAATTCGCTGGTCGCCTACTGCCTGCTTTGCGCGAGGCCGGATTACCTGCCAATGATAGTTCTTCTCTCCCTTGTTTATGCCATTCAGCAAATGACCAGATTCCGAAAGCCCAATGAGATCCAAACGGCCATCACTGTTCACGTCGGCTGTATCGAAAAACTTTATCGAACCCCCCGGATTCTTTAGAGGTTGAAATTCACCTCTTTCATCACTTAGCCAGATTGCAGTTCGAGTCCCGCTGACGAGGATCAGATCTAAGCCTCCATTGTTATCCAGGTCAGCAACTCGCAACCGTAGATCGCCTTCAGGTAAGGTGCCGACATCTTCTGCGCTAATTACTTGACGCGCCAGCCAGGTTTCTCCCTCATTGTGATCTGACAAACTGACCACCTGGTTGTCAGCCTGCACGACTACGAAGTCCAACACGCCATCCCGATCAACATCCGCAACGCTGATTGCTCGCACGGTTGAAATGTCCTTAGGCACCGCACGTTCAATAAAGATCCCTGTTCGTTCGTTTAGAAAAATGTGCAGCCTTCCGGCACCGTCGATCAGTGCGGCATCCGGATCTCCGTCGGCATCAACATCTGCCCAGGCAAAGCCCGACAGTCCACTAATATTGCCAAAAGGGTAATTCTCAACGAATGTGCCGTCGCCGTTGTTTCGCAGTACTGTAGGCGCTCCCTGCTTCATACCGAGCACGATGTCTAAATCTCCATCGGCCTCAATATCTGCAGACCAAGCGCCGTTCAGGGCTGAGCCCGTAGTCGCTGGTGAGAGTTTTGCGAGGCTCGTGACATCGGTGAAGGCGTTCGAGCGATCCTGCCGCCACAAACGCAACCCACCCGCACCCGTGAGTACTAAATCGGTTTTGAAATCGTAATCAAAGTCGATAGGCAGAATACCTTCAGGTCCCGGAGCTTCGGCTGACGGTCCACCTGGAAACCGCATCGTCACCCCGCTCGTAAGGTGCAAATCGCGGCCGCTTGCGATGGCAAGCACGGGCGCACTTTGATCTCCAAGCGATATGGCCCCTGCCCATGTCCAACGCCCATCGGGAACGTTATCCACTGATTGCGGAGTGAACGTTAGGGCTGTATCAGCAATGGCCGGCGCGAACGAAGGCGACTCTAGTTTAAGGAACGTTCTAAAAGGGGTTGCTTCGTCACCCGGAGGAGGCTTGATTGCTTCCAATGATCGCCGAAAAACAGGAACGCGAACCAGCACGTTACGCAGGAATACGGTTCGCGTCGCTGCTGTTCCCGGATCCGGACCGGCAGCTGCACTTTCAAGCGCAGTTAATTGTTCTTGAACTTCCGGCGGCCACGACGAAGAGTCTCGCGCGATTTTGGCAATGGTTGTTTTTAGAGTTGCTGTGTCACCGCGCCTTGCAGATATGCGAGCCAACTCCAGCAACGCCGCCAGATTGTCTGGCTGCGCTGCTAAGATCTGCTTTATCAGAGACTGATATTCGGCTTCAGAGTTCTCGTCTGCTTGACGCTCCACCTCTTCGGCCAAGCGATAAATCGCTTTGAGGTGTTTGGGATCAAGTTCGATAGCCTTGCGTAAAGCCGATATCGCTGGAGAAGACTGGCCTCGACTACTCTCAAGCAAACCGATCAGGTAGTAGATCTGAGCATTGTCCGGAGCAAGCGAACGGGCACCCTCAAGTCTTTGGCTTGCGGCGTCGTAGTCTCGTTGGCGAAGAGCCAGCAAGCCCCAATTACCCCAGCCGGCTGGCTCATTGGGGGCCAGCTTCACTAACTCGGATAATTTCGCATCTGCTCGGACATCATCCCCCACTTCAAGCGCTGCCAGACCGACGTAAAACGCCCTAACGATGTTTTTATAACCTTCAGAAGGCAGCGACGTACTCTGGCGGCATCCAATAATCGCCGCAAAGGACATGAGCAAGATGACTAACCTTGCGAGTCTGAAAACAGTCCGCAACGGAGGGTCCATGTAATGCTGGCGTTTAAACGCTTGATGAAAGGGAGACGACACGATCCGATGACGTGAGCAGATAATACGATTGCAGATTGTGGATTGTCGATTGCGAATTGCCGATGGCCAATTGGCATCTTGTCAGTGACACTCAACCGAGGGCCCATCGATAACTGCAATCGTCAATTTTCAATCGGTAAATTTGCAATCCTGAACCGCTCGCCCCTATATTCAGAAGGCGTCTTCCATTTCTCCAACTTGAATCAATGTTCTAAAGAACAGCTCGTACTATGAAACGACTTGTCAAATGTGCAGCCGTGGTGATCTCTACATTGATGATTCTTTGTGTGGGAACGCTAATACTGAACACGACGTCAGCGCGCCTGCTGCAGGAGAAAGCTCAAATCAACCCTGCTGAGGAAGCCTACCGGGCCAATAACATTGGCGTAGCGCTGCTCGAGCAATTTAAGCACAAAGAAGCCGCTGACTCATTCCGACGCGCGCTTCAACTCCAACCAAAGCTAACCCTTGCACGTATCAATCTGGGCATCGCACTCTTCAACATACCCGATCTGCCGGCGGCACAACGCGAGTTGCGGGCTGCTGCCACGCAGTCACCGTCATCGCCGCAGCCACACTATGTACTTGGTTTGATGGCGAAGACGCAAACCAGAACCGAAGATGCCATTTCTGCATTCCAACACGTCTTGCGAATCGACCCAAATGACGTTGGCACGAATGTAAATCTGGGACAACTCTACGGACAACAGCGGAAGTACCCAGAGGCGATCGCCTCCCTTCGTACAGCTCTGGCAGTCGAACCATACAACGCCACGGCACTCTACAATTTGGGTACTTCACTCATACGTGCCGGTAACCGTAACGAAGGTCAGAAGATTATCAAGCAGTTTCAGGCATTGCGCGAAAGCGGTTCCGGCACAACACTCGGAATGAACTATCTTGAACAAGGACGCTACTCAGAGGCGTTGGCCTCAACCGGCGTCGAAGCGGGCCTCGTGGACAAACGCACTCCGGAGGTTGTCTACACCGATGTCACGACTGAGGTGCTGCCACCGGCGGGCGACTGGCCGATCACGGACGCCTTTGTAGAGCAAGATACGGGCGCTGTACTGCTGTTCGACTACGACCTTGACGGGGACCTTGATCTGCTTGAGGCAGCCGGAAGTAGACTGAGGCTCTTACGAAACGATGGTGGGAAATTTACCGATGTGACGCCACAGTCGGGCGCTCTGTCCAAAGACTCCCCGGGTGTAGCAACAGCAGTAGTTTCAGGAGACTACGACAACGACGGCCGCCCGGACCTGTTTGTTCTCAGGTATGGAACGCCAACTCTTTACCACAATGACGGGAACGGCAGTTTTTCAGACGTCACCGCCGCAGCCAAAATTCCCGCTTACCCGTACCTTTCAAAGTCAGTAGCCTTCGTCGATGTCGATCACGATGGAGACTTGGACATTTTCATCGCAGGCTTCGGAGATATAGCAGAAGCGAGGAAACAAGGACCGCAGACCACGTCTCGACAGAATCTACCGCCGGCTCCTAATCTGTTGCTACGGAACAACGGCGATAAGACCTTCAGCGATACAACCTCGGCATCGAAGTTGTCGAATGTCGTCTCCGCCAGCTCGATCGTACCAACCGACTTTGACAACCGGCGCGATATTGATCTGGTTGCGGCGACCGCTGGCGGAATGTCGATCTGGCGAAACATGCGCGACGGCACGTTCCGAGATGTCGCGCAAGAGGCAGGTTTGAGTGGCGCGGAACTCAGAGGAGCAACTAGCATCGCAGCCGGCGATGTCAACAAAGACGGATTCACAGACTTCTATATGTCCCCCGCTGGTGCCTTCCCGGGTTTCCTGGCACTAAGCGACGGTAAAGAGCGATTTGAGGTGAGGCGAACTTCCGGATCTCAAACCTCCTTTGCGACTGACGCTTCGCAATTCATCGACTATGACAACGATGGCCTCCTCGATCTCATCACGGCCGGAACGACAAGTGCGGGGCAGATTCAACTACGAGTTCTCCGCAACGTCGGGGATGGGTGGATTGAAGTCAGCGAAAAAGCCACTCAAAGCATGACGGCACCAGTTGCCCAACCTCGGACCTTGATTTCGAGGTCGCGAGTGATGGCCAGCGGCGACCTCGACGGCGACGGCGACAAGGACATCATATTCGGTGTTCCTGGCGGTGGATTGCGCGTCGCCCGTAACAATGGAGGCAGTTCGAATGGCTCACTGCGAGTAAATCTCATCGGTAGGGTCGGAAACCGGAGTGCAGTAGGCGCAAAGATCGAGATGCGCTCCGGAAGTCTGGCCCAAAAACTCGAAACGTACTCGACCTCGCCAGCGGCCGCGCCTGCAGATGTCGTTTTCGGTCTTGGTAGAAGGACCACAGCAGATGCTGTCAGAGTCTTGTGGCCAGCCGGGATCGTTCAGGCAGAAACAACAATTGGACCGACCCCGGAAGCCGGTAAAACCGCGTCTGCGCTGACACTTTCCGTTACGGAGCTTGATCGCAAACCATCATCCTGTCCTTATCTCTATGTCTGGAATGGTGAGCGCTTTGAATTTGTGACGGACTTCCTTGGTGGGGGCGAAATGGGGCACTTGGAGTCGCCCGGCGTGTTCAATACCCCTGATCCTGACGAATACGTGCGCATTCCTGGCGATCAATTGCAACCGCGCAATGGCCGGTACGAACTGCGGGTGACCAATGAATTGGAAGAGGCACTATTCCTCGATCAGGTGCAACTCGTTGCTGTGGCCCACCCAAGAGGTGTCGAGGTTTTTCCGAATGAGGGTTTGATCGCTCCACCCTTTCCGCTATTTAAGCTTTACGCGACTCGTGGCGCAAAACCACCGCTTTCGGCTGTCGACGAACACGGCCACGATGTCCTTTCACGAATTTCGCATCTCGATCGCCAATATCCAGACGACTTCCGCACTCATCAGATTCGTGGGTATGCCGACGAACATTTGCTGACGATGACCCTAGACGAGGCGACGGCCTCGCGCACATTACTGTTGCTAACCGGCTGGACTGATTATGCCTGGTCCAGCGACAACCTTGCTGCCTCACAAAGCGAAAAGGTCCTTAAGCCGCCCGCTTTGCAAGTGAAGAACGCCCGCGGAGAATGGACAACGGTGATTGAGAATATTGGTATTCCCGTAGGCCGGCCGCAGACCGTTGTGGTCGACTTGAGTGGTCAGTTCTTGAGCTCCGCTCGTGAAGTCAGGATTGTTACAAACATGCGAATCTACTGGGACCAGATTCTGGTGGACACCTCTAGTGGAGATTTCAAGGTAGAGGCGACCCGCCTTAACCCTGATATTGCCAGTCTGCGTTGGCGAGGTTTCTCACATGAGTTCTCCCGGGATGGACGACAGCCGCTAGGGTACGACTATCAAAACGTTTCGCTCACCTCACCGTGGAAAATAATGACCGGAAGATACACTCGCGAAGGTAATGTTCTTCCGCTCTTGGTAAAGTCCGACAGCATGTTCGTCGTTTCGCGGCCCGGCGATGAGATCAGTATTTCGTTCGCTGGCGATAAGCTGCCACATTTGCCGCAAGGTTGGACGCGGACCTTCCTCTTATATGCCGTCGGATTCAGCAAGGAGATGGACATTAATTCTGCCAGTCCGGACGAGGTGGGCCCACTCCCCTTTCATGGAATGAGGAAGTACCCATATAGCTGGCCCGAGCGTTACCCGCTAACCAGGGAGCGAAGCAGATATTTGGAACAATACAACACTCGTGTGGTCACATCACCGGTACCGAGGCTTGAGACAGAACTCCTCGGCGGGACGTAAATTAGAGAATTTTTTCACTGGGAATCAGATGCAACACATCAGATACTCTGTAGCGGCGTGCCAGACGGACATGGCAAACCCACTCGATCGAAGGGCCATGCGGCCAAACACTGATCGCATGCTGTCGATGATCGATTCGGCAGTTGCTGGCGCAGCGCCCTTCCTGCCCGTTCGCCTGGTCGTCTTTCCCGAGTTCGCTCATGCCGCGCCGGTCTTTCCCACCGCACAAGAGCTAATTGAGAAACTCGCGGTCACGATTCCAAACGAGCATACTGAACGGCTGGAACAGAAGGCTAAAGAACTCAATATCTATATCCAGTCTGGCTCGATGCTGGAGGTTGATCCTAAGTGGCCGGGTCATCTGTTTAATACTACATGCCTGATTGGTCCAGCGGGCATTCTCTACAGGTATCGGAAGGTTAACACCTGGATTCCATACGAGGTTCACACCAGCCCTCATGACTTGGCCGGCTACGACGAACCGCTTTTTCCCGTCGCGGACACGGAACTAGGAAGGATTGGCTGTGCTATCTGTTACGACTGGTTATTTCCTGAAGCGATGAGGCAGTTAACAGCTAATGGTGCGGAAGTGTTGATACGGGTATCGGCCTATATGGATCCCTGGGGTGCGACAGAGCCGATGGCCTGGTGGACGGTAGTGAATCGAGCCCGCGCGTTGGAGAACATGGCTTATGTCGTAGCTGCAAACCAGGGCGCGAGCCTGAAGCACTACCCACCGTATTCTTGGCCCGGCGGAAGTCAGGTTGTGGATTTTGACGGTCGCATGCTGGCCGAAGCCAGTCCAGGACCGGGAGAAAGAATAGTGGTTGCGTCTCTCGATATTTCAGCGCTGCGTCACGAGCGGGCCACTCGTCGAGGACATCACATGTTGGCCCATCTGCGGACAGAAGCCTATCCAGTATACAAAGAGCATCGTTATCCACCGATGGTTACTAGCGAAGAGGGATACAACGAAGTTCGACCTCTCGATTACGACAGGAATAATCTTCTGATTGACAAATCCAAACGCCAGTTGAAATAGTTTTTAGTGTTGTTTCGTGTCGCGAAACTCACTGCTCACACTTTGATGAAGATCTCCCGTCGGTAAAGAATCCACATCAGGCCTAACCACACCAAAACAAAAGCAATGGCAAAAGCCAACGAGGCGTTAATCGGCGAGGCCCACGAAGCAAACAAGTTTAGATAGATCCATGCGCCGAGTGAACCCTGAGTCCCATCAGGCCTGGTGATCTTAATGACCCCCAGAAGCTCGGCCATCAACCCCGCACCGACATATAACGCAATTGCATTGACTCCAAAAACTTCAAATGGCTTGGCCCACTTGCGCCAGCCTTGAATATCGATGACCCAGTAGCAGAGCGCCAGGAACTGAAGTGCTAGACCGCCTGTGAACAAGACGTAGGAACTGGTCCAAAGCGCCTTGTTAATGGGAAAGAAGAAATTCCAGGCCCAACCGAACGCAACACAAGCGGCGCCCGCAACGAACAATCCCGCAACCTTCTCGTACGCGCTGTTCTTCGTCCGGAAGAGGTGTCCCGTCAACACTCCGAGCAGCGTGGTTGCCAAAGCCGGAATTGTGCTCAGGAGACCCTCTGGGTCGTAGACTTTTGCCTGGGCCCAAACGTGTTTGCCAAAGACAACGCGATCGATATAAGAAGGCAGACTTCCTTCTTTAGAGAGATCGCCCGCAGCAAAACCTGGCGCTGCAATGAATTTCACGATCATCCAATAACCTATGAGCAGCACAACTGTGATCACCACCTGAGTTCTTATTTTGGTGTTGAGAAAAATAAGTGAGGCGAACAGATAGCAAACCGCTATGCGCTGTAGCACCCCGGGAATCCGAACCTCAGCAAAATTGAAATAAGGGAATGCGTTGAGGAATAAGCCAATCCCGAAGATTATTAAGCTGCGTTTAATGACTTTCAAATAAAGGTCGCGCTTACTGCGCCCACTCTCCACGCGACTGCCGAACGCGAGGGCGATAGCTACTCCAACTATGAAAAGAAAAAAGGGAAATACCAGGTCCGTCGGCGTCCAACCATGCCATTGGGCGTGTTGGAGAGGACCATAAACATATGACCAGGTGCCGGGGTTATTTACAAGGATCATTCCGGCGATCGTGATTCCGCGAAATACATCGAGAGATACCAGGCGCTCTTTAGCGGTTCGAGTAGGATTTGCCATTTGATTCTGGACCAGAGTGGTCAAAAGCGGTGGATTGGGAAATTTCGGATGACATTTAACCGAAATCCTTTTCTAATACAACAATCAACACGCGTGCGAGATGTGAAATCGCGATTTTCTTCTCTGCCTTTATGGCTCTAAGCGAACACGAGCATTGAAGGAGCACGACCCTGAGTACTGCTGAAAATCCAAACATCGTAAGCGCGGAGTTTAAGGCCAACCCGTTCTCGTTTTTGGCAAAACTTCGCGCGGTAGACCCCGTCTATCGTACCGCTCTGCCCGACAAAACCACGGTTTTTCTCTTAACCCGTTACGAGGACGTGGCGGCGCTCCTTCGCGAAGAGCGCTTCACGAAAAACCGGCGAAGCGCCCTTACTCCGGAACAGGCGCGCAACCTGCCCTGGATCCCGTCAATGTTTCGACCGCTGGAACGAAACATGCTCGACCTTGATCCCCCGGATCACACCAGATTGCGCACGCTGGTGCATAAAGCCTTCACACCGCGTCTCGTGGAGGACTTGCGAGCCAGGGTTCAGACAGTTGCAGACGAACTGCTCGAAGCAGTTTCTTTGCGCGGCCAAATGGATGTAGTTAATGATTACGCGCTGCCCCTGCCGATCACGATCATCACGGAAATTCTAGGAGTGCCGAGCCGTGATCGGCATAAGTTTCACAAGTGGACACAAGCAGTTGTTTCCCTGACCTCCCCAAGCCCCACGTTGCGCGTCCTTCCCGTAGTCTGGCGATTCATTCGTTACTTACGCCATTTTCTCCAAGGTGCGGCAACGCGATCCCCACAACGACTTATAGGCTCTGCGAACCGCGATGAGAATGTGTTCGCTTGTCCGGACGAATTGGATCTTGGACGCGAACCCAACAGGCATCTTTCATTCGGACATGGAATACACTTCTGTCTGGGTGCGCCGCTGGCACGACTCGAAGCTCAGATTGCATTCAAGACGTTGTTGAGGCACATGCCTCACTTGCGCTTGAATGCTTCACCAGACTCTTTGCGCTGGCAACCCAGTATAATGTTGAGAGGGTTAAAAGCCTTGCCCGTGAGATTCCCTTAGCACATTGAGTGATGCTCGACGAAATCTAAAGCGACGGCGCGGGCTGGGCCCTTGGCGCCACACTCCAAATTACGCCGCACTCCAAATAATTCGGTTTTCAAAGCTGTTCAGCGAGGAGTACTATGCGCGCGCCAAAACCATAAGGAGGATTAAGCGATGACCAAGAAAATCATCCTGGGGGGAATTGTGGCAGGAGTGCTGATCTTTATCTGGAGCTCACTCGCCCACACGGTTCTACCAATTGGCGCGATGGGTATCTCAACAACTGCAAACGAGGACGCCGTGTTGGCCACGCTGAGAGCGAATTTGTCCGGGCCAGGCTTTTACTTCATCCCAGGCCACCAAATCATGCAAATGGAGCAAGCCTCCGGGTCTGATCGACAGAGGCTAATGGACGATTGGCAGACCAAGTATGGAGGCGGGCCGTGGGCCACGATGGTGTATCACCCGAGCGGCGCCAGCCTGATGGAACCGAGACAACTTGTCGGTGAATTCCTCTCCGATTTGGTTGCTGGTTTAATCCTCGCTTTCGCGCTGCTAATGGCGGCGACACGGGTACGATCATTCATTGGACGTGTAGTTTTCGTCTTACTGCTGGGGTTGCTACCCTGGATCATCGTAGATTTTTCAAACTGGAACTGGTATGGCCTCCCCTTCAAGTACGAGATAGGCCAACTACTAGATCAGGGCATCGGCGCCGCGCTGGCCGGTGTCGCTCTAGCCTGGATATACCGAAAAGACTGATTTTTTGGAGTGCGGCGGGCAAGGGCTCTGCCCGCGCCGCCGCTCTTCCGCTAACGCCGACTTCCTCTTCGGGCGTGGCAGAGAAGTTCTGTCCGCCCCCTTGAAGTAATGCCTTTCAAGCTACCGCAGCTGTTGATCAAACAAGTAATTCGTTTGGTGGATAAGACAGATGACAGTGTTTGCCGCGGTCTCGGCATAAGTATTTACTACTGACAGGATGCGATTTTTACTCGTCCGCCATTATTGGTTGGCAGTTCTGTCCGCGGTCATGGTGTGTTCAACTTCAGCCGTGGGCCAGTTCAACACCTTTATCCGAATTAATCAGGTTGGCTATTTGGTAGCAGACACCAAAGTCGCAATCGCATTTTCCAAGACCCCATTGAAAGGCGATTTTGTCCTGCTCAACGAATCTCAGCAGGTCGTTTTTCGAGGACCGCTGCGATCAACTAAAGCGCCCGGTTGGGGTGGGACCTTTCCTAATTACTATGAACTGGACTTCTCGTCTTATAGAAGATCTGGAATGCACAACCTCCGATTAGAAGAGGGCGGAGTAACCTCAAATCAGTTCACAGTCGGCGCTTATCCGCCTCATCAGGAAGACCTGCTGTTGTTTATGCGTCAGCAGCGTTGCGGCTACAACCCGTTTTTGGACATGGTCTGCCACAAACGGGATGGCCGCACCGTCTATGCTCCCCTTCCCGATGGCAGCTTTATCGATGCTAGCGGCGGCTGGCATGATGCCGGCGACCAATTGAAGTATCTGATCACAGCCAGCAACGCAACCGCGCGAATGCTTCTCTCCTTTGAAATGGCCCGAGACAAGTTTATGGACACAGTGGATGACTTTGGCCGACCCCACCCTAACGGAATTCCAGACGTGCTTGACGAGGCGAAATGGGGACTTGACTGGATTCACAAACTTCACCCTTCGGCTGACCAGCTGTTTCACCAGGTGGCCGACGATCGTGACCACCGCGGTTTTAAGCTACCCGATCAAGACAATGCTGACTACGGATGGGGCCCGAATAGTTATCGCCCGGTCTATTTTGCTAACGGCCAACCGCAAGGACTGAAAGAATGGAAAAGCCAGGCCACCGGCATCGCAAATATTGCTGGCCGATCAGCCGCCGCGATGGCGATGGCCTATCGCATTTGGAAAAACGATTTGAAACAGACGCTCTTCGCTCAGAGATGTTTGGAAGCTGCTATTGAACTCTACAAAATGGGAAAGCGACAGGAAGGTTACCAGCAGGGCAATTCCTACGGCGCCCCTTATCGTTACAACGAGAACACCTGGGCCGACGACATGGAGTGGGCGGCAGCCGAGTTGTACAAAGCCACGCGCAAGCCTTCATATCTTGCGGATGCAAAGCGATACGCAAAGATCATTGGTCCAACCTCCTGGATGCTACGCGAGACGGCCGAACATTACGAGTTTTATCCCTTCACAAATGCTGGCCACTTCGCGTTGTACCCCCTCGTTGATTCGAAAACTAAAGCTCAGCTCGCGGGCTACTACCGTGAGGGGATCGAGAGGGTCGTTGCACGTGGTCAAGAAAACCCTTATCGAGTAGGCGTACCTTTTCTTTGGTGCTCGAACAACCTCGTTGTTGCATTCATCACGCAAGTGTTGCTCTACGAAAGAATGACAGGCAACATGCGTTTCCACGCTGCGATGCTGGCCCATCGTGATTGGTTATTTGGGCGAAATCCGTGGGGGACATCCATGTTTACCGGTATTCCGGAATGGGGCGAGTTTCCCGAGGATGTGCACTTACCGACCGTGCAGCTCATAAAAAAGCCAGTCCGAGGTGGTTTGGTAGACGGTCCAATCGCGACGAAGACGTACAAGAGCCTACGCGGATTGCACTTAAATCAGCCGGACGAATTCGCCGAATTCCAAACGGAAGAGGTCGTCTATCACGATGACGTAGGTGACTATGCGACAAACGAACCGACCATGGATGGGACTGCCGACGCAATCCTGATGATGGCCTTGTGGAGTAGGTCGGCAGAAGAATTACCCAAGCCTTCTGCCAAGACCAGGAATGATGCTCGCTTCATCTATGAGCAGGGTGGGATCACGCGCGGTGATAGAGCAATTAAGAAGTTAGCCTTAATCTTTACTGGCGATGAATTTGCAGATGGAGGTGAAACAATTGCGGCCACCCTCAAGGCAAAACGGATCAGAGCATCGTTCTTTTTCACCGGCCGCTTTTATCGAAGCCCGGTCTTTGGGCCGACCATACAACGAATAAAGGGTGGTGGACACTATCTTGGCGCACATTCCGACGACCATCTCCTCTATTGTGACTGGACGGATCGCAGCAAGCTACTAATCACACGAGAACAGTTCGAACAGGATTTGCGCCGGAATTATGAAGCTCTGCAAAGCTTCGGGATCGATAAGCGTGATGCACATTACTTCCTACCGCCGTTTGAGTGGTATAACCAACAGATAAGCGAATGGATCGCGGCGCTTAACCTGCAGCTAATTAACTTTACCCCAGGCACGCGATCACACGGTGACTACACAACTCCTGACATGAAGAATTACGTCGATAGCAAGGCAATAATCGAGAGCATCAAACAGCATGAGGCTAGAGACGTCGCGGGCCTGAATGGTTTCATACTCCTATCGCACATTGGCGTTGCGCCTACCCGCATAGACAAGTTCTATAAACATCTGGGAGAGCTAATTGATTGGCTAAAATCTAACCATTACGAACTTGTTCGGATAGACGAATTACTTGTTCGCATTGTTCGATAACCTTCACCGGCTTGCCCGGTGGTCCCTGATGTTCGTTGCTATTGAGTACGCCACAAAACAAAATAACATACCACCGGCTTGCCCGGTGGTCCCTGATGTTCGTTGCTACCGACGAAGCCCGGAGTTCCAGAGGGGATACCACCGGCTTGCCCGGTGGAGGCTCATGTTCATGGTTACAGAACGCGCATGGGTTTCGGAGGATAGCTACAACCAGGCAAATCGGCAGTCATAGCGGCCAACGTGAAACTCCACGGGGCCAGCCCGTGGCATCTGGTCAAAATTTCGGCGGCTTCTTTTAGCAACGAACATGAACCTCCACCGGGCAAGCCGGTGGTATCCGGTCTCTTTTAGCAACGAACATGAACCTCCACCGGGCAAAGACGGTGGATTCAGGAGACTATATGAAACGAAGAGAGTTCATAGCGGGAATGGCGATTGGCGCTGTATGCGCACCAAGATTATCAACGGTCGACGCCGCTAAGAAGAGGTTCGCACTTGAATCGCCGCTGCTTGACGGTGCTCGCGATGACGATACTGCCACTATAAAGCAAGCGGTTAAGAGGGTGTATTCCGTTTTTTACGTGGACCAGGATAAGAAAAAATATCGGTCACTCTTGACGGACGACTACCTGCTGCTCGAGAACGGCGAGATTCTCAACATTGAGGGCGATATTGGGCTAATGCCGAGTCCCGATAGTGGCTACAAGCGAACGGACGCATTCGACTTCCATTCGGTTAAGGTACAAGGGAACTTCGCCTACGCGATCTATTTTCTGAAGTCGAAAATAACGGACAATAAGAACGGGGCTCGCAATCGCGAGTGGCTGGAGAGTGCTATCTTACGTCGATCGGAGAAGGGCTGGCTGATGGCTCTCCTACACTCTACGAGGATTGTGAAGCCAGCCGCGTGATCCACCGCGTTATCTTACGCAGAAAAGCTCGCTCACCACAGGTTAAGACCGAGATTACAGCTTTCAATTATGAGTGAGTGAATCCATCAAGTGCCGCAGCGGTACGAACACAGAACTATGAAACTCTCAATTACATTTGCTACTGTCTTTGCAACCATTTTCCTAACCGCCTTCCTGACTGGCTGCTCCAGTAATCAGACAGCCAAGCCTGTCCAGACAAATACTCCTTACGTCAAGGTGTTTATAAGTAAGTCTGGAGAGATCACGGTTGATGGCAAGACCGCAACTCTTGACGAAGTAAGGTGGTCATTTACCTCTCTTAAGCAGAAAAAAGGTGTTGTGCTTTATGCTCGAGAGTCTGTAGCGGACAATGAACCGCATCCGAATGCGATGCGTGTGATCGAGCTGGTCACGCAGAACAGTTTGGCGATTCGAATGTGTATGGCTATGGATTGCTCTGATGCTTTGGACGCTAATGGCAATCTCATAATGGATAGTTGATCGTATTCATCTCCGACGAACTTCAGTTTGTCGTCATTCGTAATTTAAGAACCCTTAACGGAGGAAAAGCTAAGATGAAGCAAATCGAATCTCTGGCGGAAGAATTCGACCACGAAACGAAGACCACGCGGAAACACCTGGAACGGTTGCCCGACGATAAGATTGAGTGGCGTCCGCACCAAAAATCTTTCACCACTATTCAACTCGCATCTCACATTGTCGAGTGCATTGGCTGGACGCAGGCGATTTTCGACCAAGACGAGATTGATATCGATATGGCGACCTACAAACCTTATCAGGCTACATCGAAGGATGAATTACTGAACAGATTCGATCAGAATGTCGCAAAGGGTAAGGAAGTAATTGCCAAAGCTGACGAAGCGATGCTTGAGCGACTGTGGCGTCTTAAGATGAACGGCCAACAATGGCTTGAGAAACCCAAGTCCGCCGTGTTCCGAGACTTTGTCCTGAGTCACATTATTCATCACCGCGGGCAGTTTTCCGTTTACTTGCGCTTGCTTGATGTCCCAGTGCCCGGTTCCTATGGCCCAAGCGCAGATGAACAACCTCCGGCCGGGATCTAGTTCGCTGCGCCCACCGGCGAGTTCGTGCTGACTTCATGACATTGAGGACTTGTTCTGAGTTTATCTAAACATCCAGTTGTACTAGGCGGGAGCTTAGTGGGGATTCTCGATATCACAGCCGCTCTCGCATTCCGCGGCGCGTCCGGCGTCCCGCCGGTTCGAGTTCTGCAGGGCATAGCCAGTGGGATTATGGGCCAAGCGGCCTTCAGTTACGGCCTTGCCTCTGCGAATTCACACACGCTTCATGAAACTCAACTTAAGAGTAAATGCAGCGCGACAAACTGAAGTTTATCGAACATACATAGTTACAGTGGCTTGATGTTCTGGTTCATGTGGAAAAAGTTCGTCGGGTCGTACTTCGTCTTAATCTTTCGCAGCCGGTCGTAGTTTGGACCATACGCAGCAAGCGCCGGATCCCCGGGTTCGTCGTCACCAAGGTAATTTACATACCGTCCGGCCCCAACAAATGGCTCCAGCTTTCCATAACTAGTGCGGGCCCAGGCAGTGCAACGGTCCGTTTCTGCCGCTGCCATCCACTGCGATAGCACCAGGAGGTTGTAACCGTCAGCGCGGTGAGGAAAAGCCGTTTCACTAACGCCAACACGTGTAGCCGCACCGTGAAAGTTTTCAAGCAACATCTGGCCCATTGGCGTGGGACAGCCACTGAAGCATTCAATCATCGCTTCAATGACGTCGTCATTAAGCTCTTTCAGAAAACTTGACTTCCAATAGTTAAGCGCCCCTTTGGGATAACCAGCGTCCAGCATGCCATTGAGTTCGCTGTAAGGCATTGGCCCAATCGTATCCATCAGTGGTGACCCAAACTCCTTGATGGGCCGCATTGCCCTCTCCCCTTCTTCAAGCGAACCACAGTGACCCGCGACTATCGCACACAACTTAGCACCGTCCGGCGAATGTATGAGTCCTCCGAACATCGTGAGCTCATCAGGCACTGATGCAGTCGTGTCACGGTAGAACCTAAGCACGTCTCGCGTTTTTTCAAACGGATGTGCAACCAGACCTCCCGTGATCATGGGCCCAACCGCATGAAGCTGGTATTCAAACCAGGTTGCAATTCCAAAGTTCCCTCCTCCACCTCTTACTGCCCAAAACAGATCGGGATGCTCGTCTTTACTTGTCCGCAATACTTCACCTTCAGCCGTAACCAGTTCGACGGAGATCAGGTTATCGAGTGCCAGGCCATACTTTCCCATCAACCAGCCTAGACCACCACCCAGCGTGAGTCCTGCGATCCCGGTCGAAGAAACCACACCTCCGGTAACTGCGAGACCATGCAGTTGGGTTTCGCGATTGAACTCAGCCCAGGTAACACCACCCTGCGCGCGGGCAGTGCGACGTAACGGGTCCACGTGAATGCCTTTCATGGGCATCAGGTCAATCATCAGGCCACCATCGATCGTGGCGCGACCGGCGACATTATGGCCGCCGCCGCGAATTGCCACATCCAGGTCCAAAGCCCGTGCGAGCTTGACTGCATCAACGACATCCGCCACGCCGTAGCACCTGGCAATGAGCAACGGGCGTCTATCAATCAAACCGTTGTGAACTTTCCGTGCTTCTTCGTATCCAGTATCACCGGCCTTCAGAAGCTGACCGCAGAATCTGGCAGCAAGTTCGGTGACGCGACTGTCAAAAGAGGGGTTGGGCTGCATAATGTTCTCCTCGTGTAAGTGCAAGTTGATAGCGCGCGGGATTGTACTACCACTTCACCATCAAATTGTAACAACCAAGTGAGAAAGTGGTTGGTGTAGCACTAACAGTCTAGATTATGTTTTTAGAGGTGAAAGATGGCCCAAAGTGAATGTTAGCTTTGCCGATCCAAAGAACCAGAAATATGTCTCGGTGACTGGTCTGGCAGAGCTTGTCCGCGATCGGATACAAATCGAAGAACTCTGGAAGCCCGAGTTCAAGATGTGGTTTCCCGAAGGAAAGGATGATCCCGAAATCGCTCTATTACGAATAGCACTGGAGAAAGCCGAATACTGGGACAGTCCTTCGAGCACTATCGCCTACGTCCTGAAATTCGCTTCAGCAATGGTGACCGGTAAGCAACCTGATTTCGGCGAGAATAAAAAGTTGGAGTTAAGCTAGTTTGGCGCGCGGGGCAAGCGCTGACTTGAAAAGCGGCGGCGCGGGCTAGCGCCCTTGCCGCCGCACTGCTCTCCAACGCGTCGCTCCAAAGTCATTTCGCGCCTGCCCTGGTCAAGGTCTCAATAATCGCTGCATACTTTTCTGGTTCTCCACCATGGCTGGCAGACCAAGCCGCTTGTCCCAACACAGTCCCTCCATATACGTTCCTCGCTTCAAGCGGAGGGTCGTATTTTAAGAGCAGTTTAATAGTCTCCAACTGCCCACCAATTGCGGCCCAATGCAGCCCTGTCTGCCCATCTGCATCGTGCGCCTTAATATCGACGCCCTTCTCCAACAGGAACTGAACCACGTTGTTTCGGCCCCAGCAGCAAGCCTGGAAGAACGCTGACTTGAACTGCTCCTCAGTGGTCCTCGGTTTCAGCTTCCCTTGATCATCGAAGTAGGTCTTAACGACTTCGAGCCGGCCCAGACCAGCAGCCGATTCCAAATCCAACCGAGCACCATGTTCGGCGAGATACACGGCCGCATCAAAACAGCCATTTGCAAGTGATGCCCTGACGGCTATCTGTTGATTGCCGCCGCTA
>Ga0209341_10001552_pt1 | contig 22671 bp, 21 predicted proteins | sample RifCSP13_2_FD_184020 | JGI IMG/M metagenome (GOLD analysis project Ga0209341, IMG submission 184020) | Soil microbial communities from Rifle, Colorado - Rifle CSP2_sed 13_2 (SPAdes) (version 2) | ecosystem: Environmental > Terrestrial > Deep subsurface > Rock core/Sediment | place: Rifle... | reverse complement strand
CGCCCATCCCCAGGCTCCTCCCAGGAAGATAGCCTTCAACAAGCCAATCCACCCATCCGTGATGCCGATTGTGGAAGGTCGCCCGGCCGCCACGGACAAGGGGAAAGCCACGATGGCGATCAAGCCGATGATGATGCCAGCTGTCATCCAGCCCCAGCCGCCAGCGGCGCCCTGCGCAGTCCTTGCCTTTGCTCTCGCTCTGGTCGCTTCCAGGCTGAAGGGCCTGGCAAGCCAGACCCAAGCCACGCTAGCCACCAGGGCGATCCCGAGGGCCAGCATCCAGTACGGTACGCCAAGCAGGTTGGCCAGGGTCAGGTTGGCACCATCTGCAGTCTTAATCATAGTGCTGCTTTGCAGGTTGGTGGCAATCGGGTTCAAGAAACTTCCCTCGGTCGCGGTGTAGTAGGCAGCAACGCTCAAGCCAATTGCAGCCACCATAGCGCTAACCATACCTTCGCCGGAGCGGTAGGTTATCCCGCTGGCGCAAGCGCCAGCTAGCACCATGCCCACGCCGAAAGTGAAGCTGCCCACCAGGTTGGCGCCCCAGAAGAAGGGCTTAGGCAATGTGGCTTGGAGTCCGGTAATCTCCAGGAGGGCAAAGCCAACCATTTCCACCAGCAAGGCCACACCCACTGCCTTCAGCAGGGTGAAATCTCGCAACATCACCGAGTCGCGCGTGGCCGAGTTCATGCAGAAGCGCCCGCGCTGCAATGCGTAGCCAAACACCAGGCCTACGCCTAAACCAGAGAGAACGATCAGATCCATGAGATCTCCTATTATTTGTCGATTGGGCTCCAGCCGGCCCAATCAACCGAGCACTTATCTGGGTGCTGGCCCAGGGAGACTGGGCGAAGCTTCATCTCGCCAAGCGAAGCCTCACCTCGCATTTCACTACTTGGTCACCCAAGACCGTGAGCTTCGATGAACATGCGGTGTTTCGGGCCATCAATGCGTTCCACGCTCAACAGCTTGTGGCCCTGCTTGGTCAGATTGCGCGGAATGCGCTCCAGGGACAGGGGATAATCCAGGATGACTTCCAGGACCTCGCCCTTGGCCATCTTCTTCAACGTGGCCAGGGTGTCCATGTCCGGGTATGGGCAGATCAGCCCGCACACATCCAAGGTTTTGGTGACAGTGATCGCATTCGGCATTCTTCCTCCTTTAGTAGGAAAAGCTCAGCTTGGCGCCTTCGATCTCGAACATGAAGGATGAGGCCATCATCACTTCCACGCCCTCACGCAGGTCTTCTTGCTTGATACCGCAGATCTCCAATCCGAGTTCACACAAGATGAATCTGCCTTCCAGTGTGCGGATTGATTCGTAAAGATGAATTGGGTCCGGTTGCCCCTTAAGGCCCTGGTATTTCTCCAGCTCGTTCTTGGCCAGCATCTTGGCCCCTCCTGGCTGCACGAAGAACATCACCTGGTCCCCGCTGGTGGCAATGGAAGCGGCCATCACCAGCGACGCCATTACGGAATCGGCGTCATCGTGATTCAACGCCACCACCATCTTTCCAAGTTCGTCAGTCATGTTCCCTCAACGATCAGAAGGTGAAAGTCATCCCGGCGCCTTCAGCCGCCATCAGGAAAGGCGGCGCCTCTCCAATGGTGATGCGGCTGTCGCGCAAGTCCGCGGGGTCGATGCCCTTGTTCTCCAGGGCCAGCACGCACAAAACCACATGCCCGCCCAGATCCAACACGTCGTTCATTAGCCCGATCGGGTCCGGCAGTCCTTTGGGCTGGCCCAGCTTTTCCAGTTCGCCCTTCAGCGCCCATTTTGCTCCTGCCGGGGTCAGAAAGATATGCGTCTCGTGATCCAGGGCCAGACCCGAGGCGGCAAAGATCAACGTGGGCATGATGTTCTTGCTCTCATCCCCGTTGCAAACGATCATCAGTTTCTCAGTCATTGCATTTCTCCTTCGTTCCTAGTGGCCGGCCGCGGTTTCAACGGCCGCGAGTGCTCTCTCCGCCAGAGGCTTCAAGGCAGCCAGGTAGAGAGCGACGGTGCGATAAAAGGCATGCGCGAACTTTGTGAATGGGGCCAGCAATACCAATTCCATAGCCAGCACCACGTGCACCAGCAGCATCCAATAGCCCCACACGGGTGGATTTGGCGAGTAAAGCGAGACCTCGATCAGGAAACCGGTGACGGCAGATACCCACATGAAGGCCAGGAAGGACCAGTCTGTGAGGTCGGACCCCTTCATAGCGGGGTCGGCCTTGCGCAACCGCCGCACCATCACTACGGAGACTCCGTAAACCAGGATCAAGCCAGCCAGGGTGCCCAGTAGGCGGACGGGATACCAGATCGGCACTGGCATGCCGGTCGGCTTTACGCCCAGGATGTCCAGTGCGAAGTCCAGGATGGTCGCAGCCAGCAAGCCCAGGAAGCCCCACATCATCGAGGCGTGCAGGAACCACTTGCGCAGATACCACTTTGGCTGCACTTCCGGGGTCTCGCAATCCTTTCGGTAGCGGCGCTGCCCCAGGGCTTCCAGGCCGACAGCCTCGTACACCGCTCCCAGCCAGTTCAGCCGGGTGCCGGCCGGGAACCCGTTAGCCTTTGCCACCAGCCGCACCATGCGAATGGCGCCGGCCAGGCCGGCGATGAACACCACCGCCATCACCGCCATGCCCAGGTCGTGGATAAGGTGCGCTGGGATGAATTCGAACAGGCGGAACGAGTCGAAGGCCATATCGCCTCGGCCGCTAAACAGGAACAGGGTCAGCATAGCGGCCAATCCCAACATCACCACGAAACTCCACGTTGGGGACCCCAGCAGCAACTTCGCCAGCCCCGTCCGGTCGTAATTGGCGATGGCATAGCGCCGCGCCGTGGCCATAAACTCGCCGGGCTGGGCCTGGCGCGGGCAGGTCTGGGTGCATTCGCCGCAGGCGTAGCACATCCACAGTTCCTTGCTGCTCAGCAGGCGCTCCCCCAGGCCCAGTTGCGCATAGCGGATCATGCGCCGCGGGAAGCTCTCACTATCGGAAGACAGGGGGCAGATGGCGGTGCAGTTACCGCAGTTGAAGCAGCTCTCAATGCCCACCGTGCCGAACCTCTTGAGTTCGTCTAGCAGCCGGGGATCCGAACGAGCCGTCATTTCTTCACCTCGACCAGTCTGTAAAGCGGGTAATCCTCTTGCATGCCGTCCTCAGCAACCAAACCGTATTTCTTCATGGTGGTGAGCCACCACAGCACTTCGTGCCTAGGCGCGCCGGTGGCAGCCGCCACCTCGGGCACGGTCTTGGATTGCGCCGTGATCACCTTGGTGATCTCCTGCTGCAAATGCTTCTGCGCTTTGAGCAAGTCCTGCGTGAGAGAGAAGGTTTCCGCATGGGTCTCGCGCAGCTGCTTGAGCAATTCGATGCGCGCTTTTTTGTCTGGTTGTGCCGTCATTTCGCCAACTCCTCGAATGCCGGCAGGTCCATGGCGATGGCATCCACCATGGCGTCGTACTGACCCAGGGTCCAGCCCTGGATGTCGACGGCCCGCGAGGGGCAAGCGGCCACGCAGGCGCCGCAGCCGGTGCAATTGGCCGGGGTGACCACCGCTCGGGTGATTTCCTTGCCGTCCTTCACAAGAGTCTGCAGGCCGATGGCGCCTTCGTATTCGCATGCCTTCACGCAAGCGCCCGTGCCGCAGCACAAGGCGGCATTCACGCGGGCCACGAAGGGCGGCAGCTCTACGCGGCCTTTGCCGAGCAAGGAACTCACCTTGGCTGCCGCTGCCGAGGCGGCTAACAGGCTCTCTTTGATATTCATGGGACCTTGCGCGGTGCCAGCCAATACGATCCCATTCACCGCCGTTTCCACTGGGCGCAGCTTGGGATGGACTTCCAGCAGGAAGCCGTCGCTGCCGCGCGAGACCTTGAGCATCCTGATCAGCTGGTCCACATCCCGCGGCCGCATGCCAACGGCCAAAACCACCAGGTCCACACCGATCTCGATCTCTTCGTGATAGGTCAGCAGATCGTTTACGCGCACAAGGACCGGGTACTCGTCTTTCTCCGCTGCAGCCGAGACTGTGGGGCGCTCTTCGCCACTGAAGCGCAGGAAGCGCACACCATTCTGCAGAGCGTTGTAGTACAGCTTTTCGTGGTCGCGCCCATAGGTGCGGATGTCTTGGTGCAGGTCGTAAATGGCCACGTCCGGGAAGCGATCGTGCAGTTCGCCGGCGGTCTGCAGCGCGGCTGAACAGCACACCCGCGAGCAATAGTTGTTGACCTGCCCATCGGCGTGCGGCTCGTTTACGCCTTCAATTTCGCGGCTGCCGACGCAGTGGATCAGCGCCAGGGAACGAACTGGCTTTCCGTGCCACTCAAGTTGGCTGGCGTCCTTGTGAAGCACCAGATGGCGGATCAACTGGGGCAAGGTGACTACTTCGGAGAGCTCGCCGAAACCATATTCGCCGGTGCGTGGTGTGTAGGGGTCAAACCCGGTTGCCACAACAATGGCGCCCACGCTGAGTTCGAAATTCCTTGGCTCATCCTGCAACTTGCTGGAATATCCGTCCACCTGGATGGGCGAACCGTCGTAAAGCTCCCAGTCCACCGCCGGGGTCGGCGGGTAGCAGCCGGCGTAGGGCTGGTAGATCACCTTGCGCTGAGTTAGCCCGTAGTTGAACGGGTCGGGCACTTGCTGCGTGCATGCCGCCATTATTGCGTCGGCTTGGTCGTCGCTCACCCCGCGGCTATGCTGGCGGATTTGCACGGAATAATTGCCTACGTAGCCGCTTACCGTGGTGATCTCGGCCTGAGTGAATACGGTGACGTTGGGGTGGCCCGTTACATCGTGGATGAGGTCAGAAACCAGCGTAAGGGCCGCATCTTGATTGGGAAAGGTCGGGCCAAGTTGCGCTACTCGCCCGCCCAGGAATGGAGTCTTCTCCAGCAGGATCACGCCCAGGCCCTGCCGCGCCAGGTCCAGTGCGGCGCGCAGGCCGGCCACCCCGCCGCCGATGACCAGCGCTTGTTTCTTGGCCTCCAACCGTATCGGCTCCAACGCATCGAGGAGGCGGGCTTTGGCAATGCCGGCCGCCATCAGGTGCATAGCTTTGTCGGTGGCGCCTTCCGGGTCGTGGGGGTGAGCCCAGGAAGCCTGCTCGCGCAAGCCGACGTGGTTGTATAGGTAAGGATTCAGGCCGGCGCGCGCTACTGCGCCGCGGAAAGTCTGCTCGTGCAGCGCCGGGGCGCAGGCGCCTACGACCACGCGATTGAGGCCCAGTTCCTTGATGTCGTTCTCGATCAGAGCCTGGCCTACGCTGGAGCACATGGAAATATCGGTGCGCGTAATAGTTACACCCGGTTGCTTGCCCATGGCCTGGGCCACCTTGTCGCAATTGACGACGCCGCTGATATTGCCCCCGCAATAGCAGGTGTAGACGCCGATGCGCAGCTCTTGTTCGGGCTGCTTGTTATCAGGCATAGGCGGCCTCTTTCTGCTTTGCGCTGGGCTCGACCATGGCAGGCGCCGGGCCAAATTCTCGGATGTAAGCGGAGGCGGCGGATGCGGCTGCGCTGGCGGTAACGATGCTATCGACGATGTCCATGGGACCCATGGCGGTGCCGGTCGAAAATACGCCCGGCTGCTCAGTGGAGTTGGGCGCTGCGTTCGGCTTGGGAATATGAATGAAACCGTCCTGCCCGCGTTGCATGCCCAGGTCGAGGGAGAGATCCTCGGCCGGGAGCATGCCCAAGGAGAGCACCACCAGATCGTGGGTGCGCTCCTCTACCCGGCCCTCCTCGGTGAGCTCCACCCTGACGACCGGATTCTGATTTTCGTCTTCGCGAATAGAGGCCACTTTGCCGCGCACGAAGTTGACTCCCATGGCTTTGGCGTTCTGATAAAACTGTTCGTAGCCTTTGCCAAAAGTGCGGATATCCATGTAATACAGGGTCACGTCTGCCATGGGCAGGGCTCCATTGAGCAGCATGGCCTGTTTGATGGCGTACATGCAGCAGACCCGCGAGCAATACTCAACGCCCAGGGTGGCATCCCGCGAGCCGGCGCATTGAACGTAAGCGATGGAGGTCGGCTCCTTGCCGTCGCCGGGCCGCAGGATGCGGCCATAGGGGCCGGTTGGCGCCAGCAGGCGTTCCATCATCAAAGGGTCGATCACATTGCGCAATTTGGTGGCGTTGTATTCTTTCTTGGCGTCGATCGGGGTCAGCTTGAAGCCAGTCGCCAGGATGACGGCCGTGGCATGAATAGTGAAGGTCTCGGGCTTCTGGGTGAAGTCGATCGCATCTACCGGGCACACGGTTTCGCACTTGCCGCAGAAGAGACAATTGGCCGGGTCCAGCACAGCGGTCTGCGGCACGGCGGTGGGGAAGGGCACGCGGATGGCGCGGTAGGCGCCCAAGTTTTGGTCGAAAGCATTAGGCACCGTGATGGGGCAGGCATATTCGCACAGCCGGCAGCCGGTACACTTGGCGCCGTCCACGAAGCGCGGCTTCTGCAGCACGGTGGCCACAGAACCGGCGCCCTTTTTCCTTATGGATTGCACCTCGCAATAAGTGAAGAGCTGGATGTTGGCATGGTGGGCCGTGGCAGCCATCTTGGGGGTGGTGATGCAGCTGGCGCAGTCCAGGGTGGGGAAGACCTTGCTCAGCGTGATCATCTTGCCGCCCACGCTGGGTTCGCGCTCCACCAGCGCCACCTGGAAGCCTTGGTCGGCGAGGTCAACCGCGGTCTGCAGGCCGGCGATGCCGCCGCCAACCACTAAGGCGTCGAAGTGCATGGCGCTCATGCCGCCACCAGGGAGGTGGCCAGGGACATCTCGTCCTTGGCAAAACCTATTTCGTGGAGCAGGGTGTTCATTTGGTTGACTTCCTTGAGGAAAGGTTTTACGCACACGGTGCAGATGGCCGTCAGGCGCAGGCGGCGGATATCCAACCCGCGCGCCTTCATCAGCCCATAACTTGCATTGATTTGTTTTGCGGTGCCATCGGCTTCCACCGAGAAAGGGCTATCGGTGCCGCTGTACATCACGAGGATGCCATCGATGCCTTGCTCGAAGGCACGCAGGTAAAACTCAGGCGGGAAGAGCACCGGGCACACTACCGGCAGGATGTAGGTGTTCGCCGGATATTCGGAATGCGACTGGCCGGTCGTGTTCGCGCCGGCGTATCCGCCGGAAAACGTGCCGAGGATCAAGATCTTCGGCTGTCGCGCTTGCGCCAGGGCACTCATCGCTATCTCCACAGGATGCCGGATCCCCTTACTTCAAACGCTTGACGTACAGCCGCTCATAGCCTTCGCCGGGAGCGGACCCCAGGAATTCATGGCCCACTTTCGCACACCAGCGCGGCAGGTCCACCTTGGTGTTCTCTTCGCCGGACCAGATCTCGATGACTTCACCGACCTTGACGGTGCCGATGGCCTTCTTGGCCTCGAGCAGCGGGCCGGGGCAGGACATGGCCCGGGCGTCCACTACTTTTGCTGCCGAGATAGCAGTCAGATCTTGGGTAACCATTTCAGCCTCCAACTTGCGTAGTTAATTCGATGGTTTCCTGGCGATGGCCAGGCACGCTCGATATGGCCAGACAGCCTTCCAGCCACTCGGATTCGTTGATGTGGTAGTAGATGTGGCGGCCTTCGCGGCGCGAGCCGATCAGGTCGTGTTTTCTGAGTAAGCTGAGATGCTGGGATACGTTTTGGAGCGAACCGCCTACCCGCGCGGCGATCTCATTGACTGCCAGCTCCCCATCCGCCAGGCTCCACAGGATCATTAATCGACACGGATTGGCGATTAGCCGGCAGAGGGCCGCCTGGTCTTGAGCGCGTGCGAGCGTGGTCTGGTCCATAAGCGTGCTCTTGAGCCGCGATATTTGCGTGAGGGCTTAATCAAGAGCTAGCTTGACTATATGGGGATACCAGCTGAACCAGTAGGGCAGATTGTCCCTGTGGGTACTCTTTTTTTCTATGGCTGGGTATAGGAGAACACTATGTGTGATAAGGCCACAGGGAGCTCGGCTTCAGCCTTACTGTGCTAATCCGGGCTTAGCACCACCTACAGGCTCCCATCACTTTTTGGCTTACAATTTGGGTCGGGCTGCAGGCGCACAGTTCCGGGATAGCCTGTCCAAGTCCATTGCCGAGCCCGAATGGAAACAAAGGAGCAAGATGGAAACCGCTAAACGATTACGTGGGTCTGAGCCTCGCAGCGCGAAAGATGGGGCCAAAAAGGCCGAGCTGGGGGAATATGGCGTCTTGATCGGTGGGATCTGGTTGAAGACAGGCGATGCCATTGAGGTGCACAGCCCCTTTAATGATGCGCTGGTGGCTGTTGTCCATCGCGCTGGACCCAAAGAGATCGAGCAAGCCATTGCCACCGCGGTAGAAGCCTTTCAAGTAACCCGCAAACTGCCAGCCTGGAAGCGCGCCGAAGTCCTGATGAAGGTCAGCCAGGGCATAGCCGCCCGCCGCGAGGAGCTGGCGCGCACTATTGCCTTGGAAGCCGGTAAGCCCATCCGCACCGCGCGCTTAGAGGTGGACCGGGCCGCTTTCACCTTCCAAGTTGCCTCCGAGGAATCCAAGCGCATCTATGGAGAAGTCATCCCTCTCGATTGGCTGCCGGGCACCGAAGGCCGCGTAGGGCAGGTGATGCATGTTCCCCTGGGTCCCATTGTTGGCATCGCCCCTTTTAACTTCCCGTTGAATCTGGTGGCGCACAAAGTAGCCCCGGCCATGGCGGCCGGTAACCCTATTATTTTGCGCCCCGCCAGCGCAACCCCGGTCAGCGCCCTCAAGCTGGGCGAGATCATCCTGGAGTCCGGCTGGCCGGAGGGCGGCTATGCGGTGGTGCCCTCGGCCACCAAGCATGCGGCGCCGCTGATCGAGGACCCGCGCATCAAGCTGCTCACCTTCACTGGCAGCCCGGCCGTGGGCTGGGCGCTCAAGGCCCGCGCCGGCAGGAAGCGTGTGACCCTGGAGCTGGGCGGCAACGCCGGCGTAATCGTGCACGAGGACGCCGACCTCAAGTACGCGGCCGAGCGCGTGGCCTGGGGCGGATTCTCGTTTGCCGGCCAGTCCTGCATTTCTGTCCAGCGCGTATACATCGCTCAACCCGTCTATGAGGAATTTGCCGATGACCTTGTGCCGCGGGTAAAAGCGCTGGTACTTGGCGATCCATTGGATGAGAAGACCGACGTCGGGCCGCTGATTGACGCGGGAGCCGCCGAACGACTGGAGAGCTGGGTCCAAGAGGCTAGGGCCGGCGGCGCCGAGATTCTTGTGGGCGGAGGCCGTAAGGGGACCCTGTTTGCGCCCACGCTGCTCGCCTCCTTGCAGGAAAGCATGTCCGTCTCCTGCCAGGAGGCGTTTGGCCCAGTTGTTGGCCTTTATCCTTACACAGATGTCTACCAGGCGATAAGAAGCGTGGATAGCAGTGAGTTTGGCCTGCAGGCGGGCATCTTCACCCAGGACCTGAACACCGTCCAAAAGGCTTTCGACGAGATCCAGGTAGGCGGCTTGATGGTCAATGACGTTTCCACATTCCGCATCGACCATATGCCCTACGGAGGGGTAAAGCAATCCGGCATGGGAAGGGAGGGGTTGCGCTACGCAATCGAAGAAATGAGCGAAATGAAACTCCTAACCTTCAACCGGCGGACTACCTGAGTTCCTAGGCCCGATACAGGCATGTGAAACCTGAAGCGGACGGCCTCCAGACCGTCCGCTTCTTGTTTGCCGTCGGTTAGGGGAAAAGACCACGGCTAAAGAGGCATTTGTCCCTTTCTTCACGAACGACTTTGTCTACATAATAAGGTGGAGGCAGAGTCTAAATATGAGCGACGCGGTCAGGCAAGGCACGAATGGTTTTGTTTCCCATAATGGCAAGGTTTCTTCGGATATTGAAATTGCGCAAAAGGCCACTTTGCAGCCCATCCAGGACATTGCCGAAGCAGCGGGGCTGCTCGGCGAGGAACTTGAGCTTTACGGGGAGACAAAGGCCAAAGTCAGCCTGAGTGTCTTGGATCGCCTCCAGAACCAAAAGCTGGGGAAATACGTCTTGGTAACCGCCATCACGCCTACCCCATTAGGCGAGGGGAAGACCACCACAACGATCGGCCTGGCCCAAGCGCTGGGCGCACACCTCGGCTTGCGCAGCTTTGCCTGCATCCGCCAGCCCAGCCAGGGCCCGACCTTCGGCATCAAGGGCGGGGCGGCGGGCGGCGGGTACAGCCAGGTCGTGCCCATGGAGGAATTCAATCTCCATCTGACCGGCGATATCCATGCCATCACCGCGGCCAATAATCTCCTGGCGGCTGCCATTGATGCGCGCATGTATCACGAGGCGCGCCAAAGCGACAAGCAGCTCTTTGAGCACCTGCTGCCCAAGGCCAAAGGTGGAGCGCGCAAAGTCGCTGCGCCCATCCGCCGCCGGATGCAGCGCCTCGGCTTTGGTGAGGATGTTGAAGCATTGGTTGAGGAACAGCGCCGCCTCCTGGTGCGCCTGGACCTTGACCCGCGCAGCATCACCTGGAAACGGGTGATCGACACCAATGACCGCTTCTTGCGTAACCTGTTGTTGGCTGACCCTGCCGACGAGGCTGCGCTGACCCGCTCCTCCTCCTTTGATATCACCGTGGCCAGCGAGGTCATGGCCATCTTGGCCCTGTCCTCCGACCTGGCCGACCTGCGCGAACGCTTCGGCTGCATAGTGGTTGGGCTGAGCAAGTCCGGCCGGCCGGTTACCGCCGACGATCTGGGTGTGGCAGGCGCCATGGCCGTACTCATGCGCGACGCGGTCAAGCCAACTCTGATGCAGACCCTCGAGGGGACGCCGGTCTTTGTGCACGCCGGCCCCTTTGCCAATATTGCGCATGGCAACAGCTCGATCATCGCCGACCGCATCGCTCTGAAGCTGGCCGATTACGTGGTCACCGAGGCCGGCTTCGGCGCGGATATTGGCTTGGAGAAATTTGCCGACATCAAGTGCCGCTATTCCGATCTGAAGCCGGATGCCATCGTGCTGGTTGCCACCGTGCGCGCCCTGAAAATGCACGGCGGCGGACCTAAGGTGGTGGCAGGTAAGCCCTTGGACTCCGCTTATAAGCAGGAGAATTTGGAACTGCTCACAAAAGGACTGGCGAACCTTAGGCATAACATCGGGATCGCGGTCAGTTTCGGCGTCCCGCTGGTCGTTGCGGTGAACCAGTTCCCGACGGATACCCAGGCCGAACTCGATCTGGTGCGCCAGGCTTCCCTGGACGCGGGGGCAACGGCGGCTGCTATCTCGAACCACTGGGCTGAAGGTGGCGCAGGAGCCGTTGCTTTAGCCGAGGAAGTGGTGAAGGCCGCTGAGCAACCCGGAGAATTTCAGTTCACTTATCCGCTGGAACTGACCATCAAGGAAAAGATCGAGCGGATCTGCAAGAAGATCTACGGAGCAGATGGTGTAGATTATTCTCCGGAAGCCGAAGAAAAGATCCAGCGCTACACTCGCCTGGGCTACGATCGGTTGCCCATCTGCATGGCCAAGACCCCGCTCAGCATCAGCCACGATCCGGCGCTCAAGGGTGTGCCGAAGGGCTTCCGCGTCCCGGTGCGCGACCTGCGCGCCGCCATAGGCGCCGGCTACCTGTATCCACTGGCCGGCGAGATCTCCACGATGCCCGGGCTGTCTACCCGGCCGGTGTTCTTCGATATCGATCTGGATGTGGAAACAGGAAAGGTGATCGGGCTGTCCTAGTTAGCTGTCCCCATCGCCTCGAGCGCTTCGATCGCGGCCTGCAGCCTGGCCAGCACCTTCTCGCGGCCGACCACTTCCATGCTCTCGAATAATGGCGGGCTGATCTCCTGGCCCGTGATCACCATGCGCAAAATGCCGAAGAGCTGGCCGGCTTTCAAGCCCAGCTCGTCGGCCACGGCCCGCATCGGCTCGTCGGCGCTGGCCGCGTTGAATTCGGGCAGCACTTCGAGGATACCCATGGTCTTGCGCAGGGCCGCCACGGAAGCCGCGGCCGTCATTCCCTTGCCCACTAACATCTCCGTCGCCGGCAGGGGTACTTCCTTGAAGAAAAAACCGGCCTGCTCTGGGCCTTCGTCCAGGGTCGTCATGCGGGTCCGGATGAGTGGGATGATGGCGGCCAGCTGCCCTGCGTCCACCGGGTAGCCTGCCTTCTCGAAGTAGGGCCGCACCCGCTTGGCCAATTCCTTTTCAGGTAACCCGCGGATATGCAGCCCGTTGAAGTGGTCCAGTTTCTTGAAATCGATTGCCGCCGGAGAGGGGTTCAGTTTATCCAGATCGAATTTCTCGATCAGGTCCTGCATGCTGAAGAACTCGGTATGGTCGTCAAAGCTCCAGCCCATCAGCGCGATCCAGTTGGCCACGCCTTCGGGTAGATAACCCATATCTTCCAGGTCCTTAACGAAAATCGACTGGCCGGTCAGCCTCAATTGCTCGGTGTCCCTTTTGCTCATCTTGCCTTTGCCGCTGGGCTTCAGGAAGACCGACAGATGCACCCACACGGGTTGCGCCCAGCCAAAGGCTTCATAGATGTGGGCGTGCAGCGGCAGGCTGGGCAGCCACTCCTCGCTGCGCAAGACGTGGGTAATCGCCATCAGGTGGTCATCCACCATGGCTGCCAGGTGGTAGACGGCGTGCCCGTCGGATTTCAGCAGGACGCGGTCATCGATGCTGCGGTTTTCCACCGTGATCTCGCCGCGCAGCTTATCCTTCACCGTGATCGAGCCTTCCTTTGGCGTCTTGAAGCGGATCACGTGGCTTTCGCCCGCTTTGACCCGTTGCAGCGCCTCTCCTGGGGGAAGGTTACGGCAGCGGCCCGAATAATGCGGTGGTTGTCTGTTCGCCTGCTGCTCTTTGCGGACCCGGTCCAGTTCCTCGGGGGAGCAGAAGCAATAGAAGGCTTTGCTCTTATCCACCAACTCTTCGGCATGTTTGCGGTAGATCTCCATCCGTTCGGATTGGTGGTAGGGGGCGTACGGCCCACCCACGTCGGGGCCTTCCTCCCAACTTAAGCCCAGCCATTTCAGGCTATTGATAAGATCTTGTTCGGCGTTTGGATCGTAGCGTTTTTGGTCCGTGTCCTCGATGCGCAGAATGAATTGCCCCTGGCTCTGCTCGGCCATCAGATAGTTGTACAGCGCCGTGCGGGCGCTGCCCAAATGCGTAAGCCCAGTGGGGGAGGGAGCGAAGCGCACCCGTGTGGTTGGCTGCGCCATGGGAATTAGGAGAAGTTCAGGGCGCGCTGGCGCGCCGCGACGCTTTCCACCAGGCCGATCCCGAACATAAAGGTGAGCAGTGAGGAGCCGCCCGCGCTGATGAAAGGCAGCGGTAAACCGGTGACCGGCAGGAGTGAAATGTTCATGCCTACGTTCACGATGGTATGCAACCCGATCATGACCGCCACCCCGTAGGCGATCAGGGAGCCAAAGCCGTCATGCGAAAGCTGCGCGGCGCGCACGCAGCGCCAGATCACAAAGAAGATCACCCCGAGCACCGCCAGAGCGCCTACCAGCCCGAACTCGGCGGCGATCGCCGAAAATATAAAGTCGTTGTGCCGCACTTTGAGGAAGCGCAACTGTACCTGGGAGCTCTGTCCATATCCTTGACCCAGCAACCCGCCCGAACCGATGCTGATCAGCGATTGGGTGACGTTATAGTTCTCCTCCAACGCCGCTTCCGGGTTGGGGGCGATGAAGTTGATCACGCGCTGCTGCTGATAAGTTTGCAAGAAGGGAAAGGTGATCACGGCAATCAGCACGGCCCCAACGGCGAATAAGGCCAGGTGCTTTAATTCCAGGCCGCTGATCCACAGGAGCGCAAACCAAACTACCATGAGCACAATGGAAGTGCTTAGATTTGGTTGGATCAAGATCAGGATCACCAGTCCCAGGGTCAGCAATACGCTGCGCCCGACCCATCTGAGATCTTTCGGAGCCTCGCGGTTGCGCGCAAAGAAATCCGCCAGGATGATGATCAAAATGATCTTGGCCAGTTCCGACGGCTGGAAGATGAGCAAGCCGATGTTCAACCAGCGGGCGGCCCCAAAGCTGGCTTCTCCCACCAGGAAGATGACGAAGAGCAGCCCCGCCAAAATGACGTAAAGCACGCGGCTGATGGCGATCCAAAGGCGGTAGTCCATGGAGGCCGCCACCACGATGACTGCAAAACCGATCAAGCCATAGGTGATTTGCCGTCCAAGGATATCCAGTTCAATGAGCTCGGCGTTACCGGCGATTGAGGAGCTGATCATGGCCAGCCCAAAGGTGAGCAGGACGGCCACGGCCCCTAACAGCCAGAAATCAAAATGCCGCCAAATAGCTGTTCTCAAATGGATTCCTTTGCCGCCTTAATGAAAAGAGCGGGATCTTAGTATTCTTCGGGCAGACGGTTATCCGCCCTTTTCAGCGGGATATCCGCCAGCAACCGCTGCGAACGGCCATCTTGGGCGATCTCGAGTCGAACCGAGCTGCGGTCGACCTCCACGTGCCGCGAGATCACTTCGATAAGCTCGTCGCGCAGCTCTTCCATGGTACCCGGTGGCAGGGTGCTTCTGTCGTGGATCAGCACCAGGCGCAAGCGTTCTTTGGCCGTGTTGGCGCTGCCCTTGCGATTGAGCAACCCCATGAAATTTCTCATGATTTTTCCCCGCCGGTGCGGATCAGCTTGGACAAGCGGCCCATGAAACCGCCGCTGCCATTGCCTGAGGTGAAAGGTACCTGCTCACCCGTCAGGCGCCGGGCAATATCGCGGAAAGCCTGGCCCGTTTTGCTCTTGGCTTCCAGAGCGATGGGGGCTCCGCGGTTGGTGCTCACCAGCACGGCCTGGTCTTCCGGCACGATGCCGATCAGTTCGACGGCCAACAGTTCCAGCACATCCGCCACCGCCAGCATATCCCCGCGGTTCACCAGCTCGTTATTGATGCGGTTTACCACCAGCTTGGCCGGGCCCTTCTGCTCGGCTTCCACAATTCCTATAATGCGGTCGGCATCTCTAACCGCGGAGACCTCGGGGTTGGTGATGATGATGATCTCATCGGCGGGCGCTATGGCATTCTTGAAACCGCGCTCGATCCCTGCAGGCGAATCGATCACGACGAAATCAAAGTCCTTGGCCAGCTCCTCGCACACCCGCTTCATGTCCTTTGGCGAGATGGCGGTCTTGTCCCGCGTTTGCGCCGCAGGGAGCAGATAAAGCTCTTCCAGGCGCTTGTCGCGGATCATGGCCTGGCGTAGTTTGCAGCGCCCCTCCACCACGTCCACCACATCATAGACGATGCGATTCTCCAGGCCCAGGACCACATCCAGATTGCGCAGGCCGATATCGGCGTCGATGCACACCACCTTATGACCCAAAGCCGCCAAGGCTGCGCTAATGTTGGCGGTGGCCGTGGTCTTCCCCACGCCGCCTTTTCCTGAAGTGATGGTGATCACGCGTCCCATTTCAGCCTTCAATCGCCGGCACCTGGCCGCCAACATTCCATTCCTCGGCCACCACCTCGCCATCCTTTACGAAGGCGATCTCGGGCCGCGGCTCGCCGCGCTCTGTGGGTGGAATGGCAATGTGGCCGGCGATGCGCAATTGGGTAGGCGCCAGATCCATGGCGCACACTACCGCCCCTTCATCGCCAGCCGCGCCGGCGTGCACCAGGCCGCGCAGGCGGCCCCACACCACTACGTTGCCGCCCGCAATGATCTGCGCACCGGGATTCACGTCCCCGATAACGGATACATGCCCGGAATGGCTGAGGTTATAACCTGACCGCAAAGTCTTCCGAACTAGAAGGGCGTTGGCTTCCACCGAACCCTCTGCGGGCTCCTCGTCCACCACCTCTTCGGGCTCCGGCTCGGCGTGGTGAATTTGGGTGGCCAGGCCCATGGCCTGGGCGCTGCGTTCCGTTAGGGGCGAGCGGCTGAGCACACCCCACAGGGAGAGCCCGTGTTCCGACATCTGATCGCGCAACCGACCCATCGAGGCGGCGTTGATTTCGTGTTCATCTACGTCCAGGATCAGTCTGGCGCCCTTCAGGAAGTCTTTCTGGCGACCCAATTCTGTGAGCAGCGACTGCTCGGCCTCCAGCCAATCGCCGCTCCCCACGGAGACCAGCAAGCCTTCGCGGATGCCCTTTATTTGCACATCAGGTGACATTGGAAAAATTATAGCATCCGGGCCCTGGCGCCGCGAAGAAAAACAAGCTCGAACGTTCAGCGGTTTCCCAATTCCGTGTCGATCGTTTTGAGCTCGAAATAAGCTTCGATCATTTGGCGCACAATCGGTGCGGCCACGGTGGCTCCCTCTTTGCCGTTGTAAACGAACGCGATGACCGCGATCTCCGGGTCGTCGTAAGGTGCGTAAGCCATCGTCCAGGCATGGCTTGGCCAATTACCGTATTGGCATAAGTTCTTGCTAAAGGCAGTCTCGTCACAATACTCCGCGGTCCCCGTCTTCCCGGCCACCGCGATGGGCACATCCGCAAATTCCTTGGCCAACGTGCCGAATTGCACGGCCCCGCGCATCCCTTCTTGCACTTTCTGGATGACCCAGGGTTCTACGGTCACGATCTCGCCGGTCGGACGGCAGGCGCCAATGCCGTCCGGGTTTTCATATTTCTCGATCAGTGGGTCTGTGGTTATGTCCCAGCGGATCTCCGGCTCGAATTCACGCACCACGTTACCGTTGCCGTCCACAACTTCGCGCAACAGGGTAGGCCGCATTTGCACTCCATCGTTGGCGATCGTGGCGGCCGACATCAGGATCTGCAACGGGGATGCCAGCACAAAGCCTTGGCCTACGCTGGAGATATAGGTATCGCCGGTCGACCAGTTTTCTCCCTGAGTACGGCGCTTCCAGGTTGGATCGGGCACCAGGCCAGCCGTCTCGTAGGGCTGTTCGACGCCCAGAGGTTCCCCGTAACCCATGGCATTCGCGTAAGTGCCCAGGCGGCAGATACCCAGCCCTTCGGGCACCTCCTCCTGGAACCCGCCGCCAACTTTATAAAAGTACACGTTGCTGGAATTGGCTAAGCCCCCTACAAAATTCAACTGGCCAAAGCCAACCTCGTTCCAGTCAACGAAATTGCGCGCCCGCCCGGTCTCCCCTTCGAAGAACCGCTCGGTAACAGTGATCTGGCCTGGAGTTTGGATCATTTGCTCCGGAGTCACGACCCCTTCGTTCAATACCCCCACCGCGGTGACTAGTTTGAATACAGAACCGACCGGGATCTCAGCGCCTACGGCGCTATTGACCAGTGGGTGAGTTGCATCGGCGACCAGTTGCTCATAATAGTACGTAGGTATGAAGCGCGCAAACCGATTGTTCTCATAGGTGGGCCAGGAGACCATCGCCAGGATCTCCCCGGTGCCTGGGTCCATGGCGATCACAACTCCACTGGTCATGGTAATCGTGCCGGTGATGCGGTTCCATTCCGCGATCTCTTCTTGGAGGATAGTGGCGGCCGCCTGTTGCAGGCGCGTATCGATGGTAAGTACCAGGTTCTGGCCGGGTTGCGCGTCCACGGGAGCCTCAATATCTCGCAGAACCTGTCCACCCACGTCGGTCTCCACCACCCGCTGGCCTGGCACGCCCCGCAGCAATTCATCGAAATACAGCTCCAGGCCTCCGTAGCCTACTTTGTCCCGGTTAGGCACGAAGCCCAGCGCGCGCAGCTCGGTCTCCTGGATGGCGGGGAGCGGACCTAAATAGCCTATTACCGCCGCGGTCAGCTCGCCTGTAGGGTAGTCGCGCACCGGTTCCACCTCCACACCCACACCTGGCCAATCCACTGTTTTTTCTTTGACCGCCAAGGCTAGATTCCGAGGTACGTTGCACTGGATCTTCACCGGGTCATAAGGGGAGAAAGAGGTCTGGATGTCGACCATCTCTCGTATCCCCAGGTTGTCTCCACAGGGGATTAGAGGCTCATCGATAGAACCCTTGCTGACCGGCACGCCAGCCAGGTTGGCCAGTTCAATAACGATTTGCTCGATCTCCCCGGGATCATCCGGCAGGAAAGCCGGAGTAATAATGATGTTATAGGAAGCCACGTTTTGGGCCAGCACGATGCCATTCCGGTCGTAGATCACGCCGCGCTGGGGTGCCAGGCTGATGGTCTCTGTTCGGTTTTCGTTGGCCTGGCGCAGCCAGTTATCGTGTTCCAACACTTGAAGATAAATGAGCCGCGTAATGAAAATTAAGAAGGCGAAGCCGATCGCTCCTAGGAAAGCGTACAGACGCCAGGGTTCTAAAGTGGGCTTCGAACTGGTCTCGGATAGGCTGCTCATGCAGGCTGCTCCGTGGGACTGATGAGTTTAGACAATTCGCTCATTATGGCATGCACAGGTAAGATGAAGATGAGGTTCAAAAGCATGCTGGGGATGGTAATTACATTCAAGGCTTCTACGGCGTCTATGGGATCTGCACTCAGGAACAAGAACGACAGAGTGACCAGGTGGATACACAGGGTGCCCAGCACGGTGGCCGAAAGCAGCGCCAAAAGCTGACCTTGCCAGATCCGCTGCTTTAGCAGCTGGCAAATGCCGGCTGCTCCCGCGTAGCCGGCCAATAATACCCAATCCGGCAGCCCGCTGGCATAGCCCAACATCAGCCCGGCGGGAAGCCCCCACTTCCAATCCGGTTTGTTTCCCGGCTGCAGCATCCAGGAGATCAGGATCAGCAGGACAAGATCAGCAGAGCCTTGCAGCAACGTAATGCGCATGACGAGGGTTACCTGCAAAAGGGCTGCGCCAAGCAGTATTCCGATGCCCACCAGGACGCGCATAGCCGATTCAGCCCTAAGGGTTGATTAGCAAGGGGGTCAGATCGACCGGCTGAAAATTGACTATCACCAGGACGATTTCCAGTCGCGTGAAATCGACCACCGGCTGCACCGTAGCCGTTTGGAATAAGGCCTGGGCTTCCTGGCGCACACTGCTCACCTGGCCCACCAGAATGCTGCTTGGAAATAGACCGCCGATCCCGGAGGTAAACACCAGGTCCCCGGCCTGCAACGTGGCATCCTGAGGAATAAGGTCTACACTCAGATCGCCGGTAATGCTTCCGGTGAGCACGCCGTCCACCTCGGAAGGCTGCAACTGTATGCCTACCTGTGCCGCCGGGTCGGTGATCAATTCCACTCGGGCGGCATTTGCTGTTACCTGGGCTACCCGGCCCACCAAGCCTTCTTGCGCCACCACCGGCATGCCGCGCCGGATGCCGTCATCTGAGCCGCGATTGATGATGACATAATGCAAGAAGGGGCTGGGGTCGCGGCCGATCACGGCCGCGGCCTGGTATGCATTTTCCGGCCGCGCCCGGGCGAAATCCAGCAGGGCGGAGAGTAGCTCGATCTCAGTTACCTGTTGCTGCAAGGCAATGATCTGGGTTTGCAGGGTGGCGTTCTCCGAGCTTAGGTCTGCGTTTTCCTGCCGTAGGCGCGTAATGTCGGTCGGCGCGTTGACAAAGTCCTGGATGGCCTGGAAGCGGTCATACAGCCAGGTCTGCAGGCCATAGACTGGCCGTAACGCACTGCTGAAGATGGGGCTTAGGTAACCGCCCAGGGCCAGCAGCAGCAGGCCGGCGGCCAGCAAAACCAGGGTTATTAGCTGATAGGGATTGTTTTTGGAGAAGCGCATAAAAGATTAATAGCAGGATGATATCCCGCCCAGCTTGGGAATGCCCGCTTACTTTTAATCCAATCGCAGAAGCAAATGACGGTAGGCGTCTAGGTCTTCCAGCACCAGGCCGGCTCCACGGGCCACACAGGTCAGCGCATCGTCCGCCACCCAGCAGCGGATGCGCAATTCTTCGCTAAAACGCTCGTCGAGCCCGCGTAGCAGGGAACCGCCCCCGCTCATGCAGATCCCGCTGTCCATAACATCGCCCAGCATTTCCGGAGGGATCTCGTCCACTGTCTGTTTGAATGTTTGCACAATACTGTCAACCACCCCGGATAAGGCTTCTCGGATCTCGATGGAAGACAGCTCCAGGGTTTCCGGAAGGCCGCTCACCAGGTTGCGGCCGCGCACCGTCATGGTCTTTTCTTCCTTCAGGGGGAAGGCCGACCCGATCTGGATTTTCACCTGCTCGGCCGCCCGTTCGCCGATCAGGATATTGTATTTATTGCGGATGTATTGCAGCACGGCCTGGTCCATTTCGTCCCCCGCCATACGCAGGGATTTTGAGGTCACTACACCTCCCATGGAGAATACGGTCACTTCAGAAGTGCCTCCGCCGATGTCGATGATGACAGTCCCTCCCACCTTATCGATGGGGAGGCCCACGGCCAGCGCTGAGGCGGTGGGCTCCTCAATGAGATAAACGGCGCGGGCGCCCGCCAGCAGGGCGGCGTCGTTCACCGCCCGCTTCTCTACTTCCGTGACCCCGGTGGGCACTCCGATGACGACCCGCGGCCGAGGCAGAGGCACGATGCTCTGCTCGTGAGCCTTGCCGATAAAGTAGGCCAGCATTTCCTCGGTGATCTCAAATTCGGAGATCACGCCGTCCCTTAGGGGGCGGATGGCGATCACATTCTTGGGTGTGCGGCCGGCCATTTCCTTGGCTTGCAGCCCCACCGCCAGCGGCCGGCGGGTTTTCTTATCCACCACCACCCAGGATGGCTCATTGATCACAATGCCTTTGCCGCGCACGAAGACCAGCGTGTTGGCTGTGCCCAGGTCTATGCCGATGTCCAGGGAGAAGAAGCCCAGGATCCAGTTGAGGGGATTAAACGCCATAAGGGGCTCTGTTCAGGGCCTTAGGTGAATTGGGATGATCGGTTTGCTTCCGCTTCATTGTTTGAATCGCGTGAGCCTGCGGATAAAAATCGTGTTTAGGGGGGAGATTTCCACAAAACACGTCATTTTACCATGTGCTCAACAGTTAATGATTGTTGGCTCGCCAGGAGGTATAATTCACAATTCCTAAATCAGGAGGTTGTGCAGCCGAAATAAGTGGAGTTTGAGGGAAACAGCGCATGGCCCGGCTTCGCCGGGTGACGAGGATGAAGGTTGCTCACTGCGCAGTGAGCCTAAGCAGCCAAGCTGGCTGCGAAAATCGAAAAGCCACAAGCAGGTTAACCTGCTTGTGGGTAGATCAGCGGATGCCTTCTGGGTGCCCACCGCCCCCAACCATTTCCCTCCAAAATGAGAAGCGCTCGCGAACCGTTTTGTTCGCACAATACCGCGGGAGCGATCCTGCGGGCAAATAGAGCGCGGCGGTAAGTTCGACCAATGAGTTGGCCAGGCCAACTTAGGAGGAATCAGCATGTGTGGAATCGTAGGTTATATCGGCGGGCGGGATGCAACCCCGCTCATTCTCAGCGGGCTAAAGCGCCTGGAATATCGCGGCTACGACTCGGCCGGGATAGCCGTGTTGCAGGATTCGCGCATCGAGGTGCGCCGGGATGCCGGCAAACTGGGCCGGCTGGTAACCTTGGTTGAAAACGAACCCCTGGCGGGCAATTTGGGCATTGGGCACACCCGTTGGGCAACCCACGGAGAGCCCAGCGCCCGCAACGCTCATCCTCATATGGGAGCCAGTGGAGAGGTGGTCCTGGTGCATAACGGCATCGTGGAAAACTACCTGGAGCTAAAGGATGAATTGCGGGCAGAAGGGGTCGAGTTGAAATCTGACACCGATACGGAGATAATCGTCCATATGGTCGAGCGTTATCTCTCCCAGGACATCAGCCTGGAGGAAGCGGCTCGCAGGGCTCTGAACCAGCTGCGCGGTCACCACGGGGTGGTGATGTTCAGCTCGCGGCGCCCCGACCGCATTGTGGCTGCCCGCATCGGCAACGCCGGTGGGGTGGTGGTGGGCTTTGGCAAAGGGGAAATGTTCGTAGCTTCCGACCTGCCGGCTATCCTGGAACACACCCGCAATGTGGTTTTCCTCGAGTCCGGACAGATGGCCACCGTGACCCGCGACGGCTTGGCCTTGCAAGACCTGGAGGGCAATGAACTCGACTTCACCATGGACAGCGTGTCTTGGGATCCGGTGGCCGCCGAAAAGGGCGAATATCGCCATTTCATGCAAAAAGAGATCCATGAACAGGTGCGTTCGCTCACCGATACCATCGCCGGCCGGGTGGATTTTGAAAACGGACGCATTCTCCTCCCTGATTTAAACTTGGACGAGAAGTCGGCGCGTAAGATCGAGAAGATCTTCATTATTGCTTGCGGTACGGCCGGCTATGCGGGCATGGTGGGCAAGACGCTGATCGAGCGCATCGCCAGGGTGCCGGTGGAATTTGATATCGCCTCGGAGTTCCGTTACCGCGATCCCCTGGTCAATAAGAATAGTGTCGTGATGGCTATCAGCCAGTCCGGTGAGACGGCGGACACGCTGGCGGCCATGGCCGAGGGCAAGAAGCGCGGCGCCACGCTTTGGTCCATTGTCAATGTCATCGGCTCGCAGGCCATGCGCATGTCTGATGGTTATGTTTCCATGCAATCTGGTCCGGAAATAGGGGTGGCTTCCACCAAGGCTTACACTGCGCCCCTGGTGGACTTGTACATGCTGGCCATCCTCCTGGCCGACCTGCGCGGGGTGCTAAGCGAGGACGATCGCCACGCCCTGGTAGCAGAGTTACGCCACGCGCCGAACTGGGTCTCGGCCTGCCTGGACCGCGAAGATGAAGTGAAGGTGGTGGCAGAAGCTTTGAAAGACATTGATCACTGCCTCTATCTAGGGCGCGGCATCAAC
>Ga0209341_10001551_pt1 | contig 22680 bp, 37 predicted proteins | sample RifCSP13_2_FD_184020 | JGI IMG/M metagenome (GOLD analysis project Ga0209341, IMG submission 184020) | Soil microbial communities from Rifle, Colorado - Rifle CSP2_sed 13_2 (SPAdes) (version 2) | ecosystem: Environmental > Terrestrial > Deep subsurface > Rock core/Sediment | place: Rifle... | reverse complement strand
AGGCATCAGCTCACCAACCTTCGCGTAGGGCGTGCTCACGCCAGAGTAGATGCCAGGCACGAGCTGCTTGCTGCCGTACGACAGCATTTCCAAGGGCGCGCAGTCGCTCCATCCGAAGGGTAGTCCCATCAGCGCCTCGACGAACTGCGGGTTCAGCACCCGGGTGGGCTTCGAGATACGCTCGCCACCCATCTCGGTCTGACGGTCCTGGTGGCCAACGATGTCCGCCACCTTCACCGCCATCGTCAGCGGCACACCCGCGCGCGTCGGATCGTCCTTCGTCGCGTGCTCCGCTTTGCGCGCGAACCACGTCTCCGGGCTCTCGCCGTCGTTCGTGAGACTCGCTGTGGGCGTCGGCCACTCGGCCGACGCCGGAGTCCACCCAGCCGACTGGGTACGAAGATTCAAGCCGCCCTCGCGTGACTCCGATGTCCCGATACCCGACAGGCCGTCGCGCGTCGTCGGCGTCGCCCACCCCGCCGCCTGCCCCGCCAACTGTGCTCCGTGACCTCGACCATCCGAGACTGATGGGGGAAGCCGCGTCGTACGATTCGAGTTCTCTGATGCTGTTGGCGTCGCCCACGTCAGCGCCGCATCCAGGAGCGTCGTGCCGTCGTTGCCCTGATTCATGTAGCCAGCACGCCTCGATGACGTCGCGTCGGTCGTCGTGCTGGTTGGCCAGAGCGAGGAAGAAGACTCGCTCACGTCGATGTGGGGCACCGACGTCCGCAGCTCGGCAGAGTAGCGTCGCAGTCGTGTAACCCAGGCCCTGAAATCGGGTGACGATCCTGTCGAATCCGAACTGGGGACGAAGAAGGCCGGGGACGTTCTCTCCGAAAACGAAGACGGGGCCGGCGTCGTCGACGATTCGAGCGAAGTCGTCCCAGAGCCAGCGATCGTCTGTGTCACCGCCACCGCGACCAGCCTGCGAGACTGGCTGACACGGGATGCCCGCAATGACGCCATCCAAGAGGCCACGCCAGCTTCGAGCGTCGAAGGTTCGCAGGTCAGACCAGATAGGCGCCTGATCCAGCCGCCCCTCCGCCATGCGCGCTGCCAGTACCGCAGCTGCGTAGGCTTCCCCTTCTGCGTAAGCCACGCACCGCGTGCGAGGAGCTGCGAGACGGACTCCGAGATCGAGTCCGCCGATGCCGGAGCAGAATGAGGCGTAGTCGATGGGACGTGCAGCCACACGCCTACCCCCTTTTCGGTTCGAGTAGCTCGTCAGGCAGCGGACCTTTGATGGCGCCGACGCGAATGTAGAATCGCACGGCGCAACGCAGCGCGGTGCTAATCGCTGCCTCGTCGCCGAGGGCGTCATAACGCGTATGTGAGGCACCACGGACCAACTCAGGGAGTAGTTGCACCGCAAGCTGCACGACAGCGTCTTGTGACTCTGCGTCGAGTAGCCGCAGCCACTCACCCCAGCAGCCCGGCGCGTCAGCGATGTTGTGCAGTGTGCGCATCATCGAGGGACGAGGCAGGTGGCAAAGGGATTCAAGACCTCGATGAACGTTTCGAGACGATTACCCCAGTACGGCAAGACGCAGTGGAACGGCGGCTGCGTCTTGGCACCCTTGAAGGTGATGCGACGGCGTGGCACGAAGAGGCCGGTGATCGTCGGGTACATGAACTCCTCGTTGTACGCGGCGTTCATGCGCGCAGGCCCAAGCCCGAGCATCTCTCCACTCTCCGATGCGGCCTTCTCCAACCACGCAGCGCTGTCGCTGAATGGCCAGTTGAAGTACGTGAGCCCGCCACCAGACTCGTCGGTCCAGTCGAAGTCGAGGCCGCTTCCGTGAAGCGTGACGACGTTCGAGTCACCGAGCACTGCGAGTCGTGCGGCGAAGTCGAGACGATGCGCTTCTAGGAGACGCTCCACCGCAGCAGCGCCGCCCTTCGCGCCCACTTTGCCGCAAGCAGCGTCGTCAGGCTCTGGCGGGAGCCAGATCACCGTCCTACGCGCGAAGATGTTGCTCGGGTGCCCACACGGGTCGAACGCCACCCCGCCGATCCTCGGATCGTTGAGCAGCGTGATGAGCTCGTCGCACGTGCACCAAGCGTCGTTGGTGCCCTGTCCGCTCTCGAGCGTCGGTGTGGCGTCGCGCAGCATCAGCCCTCGTCCTCCGGCGCACTATCGACGAGCGTCTGGAACTCCTGCACGGTGTCAAGCGCACCACACTGCTCGACGAGCTGCGCGACCAGCAGCGCTGTATTGGTCAGCTCCGGGATGCTGCCTCGGTCCAACGCGCGTTCTGCGTCAGCGGCGGCACCACGCAGATGCTCGATGCCGCGTCGAATCTGCGCGACCAAACGCGTGCGCTTCATCTCAGCAAACCGCTGCACGTTGTGCTTCACGCGATTCATGACCGCTTCGCCTGCGCATTCGCGCGCAGCACATGACCGACCTCGTACGTCGCGAGCGCACCGCACTCGATGAGCGCAGAGGCACATACGAGCCACACAGCCTCGTCGTAGTTCTCGGCGTTCGCGGAGGAGCGATTCGTGGCCCACGCATCCGTGGTGCGCCAGAGCAGCCACGAGACCATGCGCGACTCGGTCACCTCGTCGAGTGGGTCGGAGGAGCCGCCCGGACGTGTCTCGTGCAGGCGCTGTGCGATGTGCAGTGGACCACCGGTCGCCGAGGCGACTTCATCACTGACGTCCTTCGACGCTCGGTACCACATATCCTCTGGCCATGACCACGACATCAGCGTCCTCCTCGCGAGCACCACTCGACGATGCGTGCGACCTCGGTATTCAGTGAATCGATCTCGTCCTCGCGAATGACGTCGGCGAGACTCGTCGGGGCGGCGTCGCCGACGCTAGCTGCGATCTCCCGCGCCTTGCGATCGATGAGCGCCGCCATGATGGCGTCCACGGTGTCGTTCGCCGTCATCCAGAACGATGTGGTCGGCCGCACTTGTGTGAGTCGATGTACGCGAGCCTCAGCCTGCAGTAGCGTCGCAGGCACGTAGTCGAGATCGTGCATGATGACGTAACGCGACCGCGTGAGCGTCACACCTGCGCCGAGCGCACCCCACGTCGCCACGAGCCCGCCGGCGTGCGCCGTACCCGCCTGGAAGGCATCGACGATGTCGTCGCGCTTGCGCTGTGGGATGTCGCCGTGGACGATGCCGACGTCGCACAGGCCGGCTGCGATCTGGTTCGCCATCGTGCGTTCCCACGTGAAGATGATGACGGGCTCGCCCTGATCGATGAGCGTTCGTGCCTGTTCGATCGTCTGCGGCATCTTCGCGCGAGCGGTGATCTTTCGTAGCCGCCCGAGGAACTCGATAGTGCGCGTGCCAGCTCGACGGCCGAGGATGGCGCGCACGAGGTCCGCCGGATCGAGCGCACCGACGAGATCGGTGTACTGCTTGAGCGCCGACGCTTCGAGATCGACCTTCACGAGCTCGCGCGTGAGTCGCGGGAGATCGATCCCGACATCGGCGAGCTCTCGTCGGAGGTAGTAGGGTGCGATCCGCGCGCGCAGCTCCGTCTCGTGACGTACGCCGGCCCCGAAGCCGTCGTTCCACATGTACCGGTCGCGAAACTGCGGCCAGAGCCCCCACGTCTGCGGCCCGGTCACCAGCTCGAGTAGCGCGTGCAGCTCCGTGACGCGATTGAGCACCGGTGTGCCAGTCATCACGATCCGCATCGACGAGATCGCAGCGACCATCTGTGCCGCTTTGCCGCGAAGCGAGCGTGCGTTCTTCACGTAGTGCGCCTCGTCGAGGATGGCGGCGCACGGCCGGCAGAGCTGCAACCACGACCACCAGCCCGCGACGACCTCGTAGTGCACGAAGATCCATCGCGCGTCTCGAACCTGCTCGACCGTGAACGAGGCCTTCGCGGAGGTCCCACCAACGATTTGCAGAAACTGCCCATCACGCACGAGCCCCAGCCGCATGAGCTCGTTACGCCACGTCCGCGCCAGGAACTTCGGCGCCACGATGAGCACCGGCCGCGTGCCCCCCGTGTCGTGCTGCCGAAGCGCCGCTGATGTCGCCGCTGCAGCGGTCTTCCCCACGCCAGGCGGATCGGCCAGCAACACGCAGCCGCGATCGGCGATGTGCCGGACTGCGTCGCTCTGATGCCGATAGAGCCGCAGTGGCGCGAGGTCCGGCACCTGACACAGCGCAGGCTCGCTGATGCTCAGCTCTGGCACCCACGAAGCGAACTCAGCGCCTGGTGGCGTCGCGAGCACGTTGCGCGGGATGCGCAGCTCTGTCGGTGCTGGTCGCCAGACACCAGGCATCGCGTCCATCGTCGGCCATGGCGGCACAGCCAACGTCGGATCAGTCGAGAGTACGTGCACCCACTCGCGTGAGGGCTTGATGACGCGCCGTGCGCCTGGCTTCAATGGAACGCACCACGTATCGCTGTCGGAGACAACACCGTAGCCAACCCGCGTGCGGCATAGTGCTCGGTGCGCTGTCGGATGCGCAGCCAGCTCCGCACGCAGGTGCCGACGGTGCGGTCGTGGAGCAGCCGCCCATCAACGTCTCGATAGTAGATGTGGAGCATCACTCACGCTCCGGGTCGGGACACTTCTCGCAAATCCACACCGTGTAACCACGTGGCGGAACGCGAACACACCGCCAGTTCGCCGGTAACGACAACACGACACCAGGCAGCGGCAGCATCACGACATCGCGTGTCGTGTGCGCGTGCTGGATGGGCTCGCTCAGCACCTGTGTTGTTGCGACACACGAGGCGCACTGAACCTGCACCGGGGTGCGAAACACGTTACGCATTGAGCCGCTCCATGTCTTTCGCGATATCCAGTTGTTGGTTGAGCCACGCCTGCGCTCGCGTCAGCGCCGCTTCGACTATGAGTTGGTCAGCATCGGAAACACCGCTCGAACGCGCCGCAACAAGCTTCGCACGCATCCGAACACGGTAGGACTCGTATCGCGCTTGCGCCTGCGCACGCCACCACGGTGCCCACGTGTGATCGCGTGTGGTGCCCCGCAGCTTCACCGTCCGATGCACTTCACGCTGCAGCACACCAGGCACGTGCGCCCAGCAAGCGGGGCACAGCAGGTGTTTCGGCGGACATGGCGCGCCGCAGTGCAGTCCGTGGCAGCAATGCGGCATCTAGTCCTTCGGCTTCCGCGGACCGAACGCCGCCGCAGCACTCTCGGGGCGAGGCGGCGCAGTGACCAGCGGCCACGTGACCACGACGCTCACGTCTTCGCGGGCGACGCGATCCCCGTACCACTCCAGCAGCACCTCGTGCGGCAGCTCCGGGAGGGTCTGGATGATCTTGTCCACGACCCACGGCAGACCAGTGCGCGGATCGCACCGCAGCTGTCCCACCGACACCGGCACCGTGGCCGGCATAGCCGGCGCAGCGGACTGCTGCGCTGCGAGTCTGTGCGCCTCATCAGTGATCAGACCGTCGTCCGAAAGCGCCTTCATGACGCGTTCGTAGATCGCTTCGTCGGACCAGAACGCTTCGATGGCGGCTGCTGCGTCTTTGCAACCCTGGTTGTAGGCGTCGCGTTCCACACAGCTCCCGTAGGCCTCGCCCACGAAGGCAGTAGGCCTGCCACACTGGTCGCGTGCGATCGCCGCGCACTTCGCCGCAGTCTTCTGTCGCTCTTTGATTCGGTCTCTGAGGTCCATGCCCGCTCCGACGTGAGCCAGAGCGGGCGTATTCATCGAACTCGACTACTCCGCGGCCTCTTCGTCGAGGACTGCGTTCTCGTCTTCTTCGACGTAGTCGGGCGACTCGTCGTCGGGGGCGGGGTCACCATCGGTCTCGATGTCGGTCTCGCGCTCGTCGAGCTCGATCTGCTCCGCGATCAGCGTGATCACGCTCTCGACGTAGGGGCGATCCATCATGCCGACGGGCATGCGGTAGAGGCCCTCGCCGAGCACCGCAGCGGGATGCTCGAACACCGCGCCCATCGCCTGCGGCAGGATGCCGAACGCGCGGCAGTGCGACAGATGGTCGAGGAAGAGCTCGGAGAGCTTCTCAGGCTCGAGCTTCTGGTGCAGGTTGAAGACGAGCACCAACCACTCGTGCGTGAGCCACGACGGATCGAAGGGCTGCTGCGCAATGATCGCGCGGAAGACGAGCGTCGTGTTCGCTGCCGCCTGTGGGTCCTGCTGTGAGAGCGCCGCGAGCAGCGCATCGAGGTCGAGCCCGACGGCCGCGGGCTGCGCTTGCTGCTGCGGCGGCGCAGGCGGCTGCTCGACCGAGGGGGCAGGGCGTTCACGCACCACAGCGCCCTGCCCTTCGACCGTCCGTGGCGCGGCGCCCTGAACCCCGGGCGGAAGCTGCGGCGCGCTGCCTGCCTGAGCTTGCCCCGCGGCGAGCGCCATCGCTTGCGCTGCGCCGCCAGCTTGCGCGAGCAGACCCATCACGGGCTCGGCCCACCACGGCATGTTGTCCGCTGGCGCGAGATCCTTGATCAGCGCCGTGAGCATCTGCAGGTAGATGGTCTGCTCGCCGTGGCTCTGCGAGCGCGCGTCGGCGAGCTTCGCGGGGTCCATGTTCGACATCCACTGCGCGAGCATAGGCGCGAGCAGCGGAGCGATCGCCGCGATCACAGGCACGAGCTCCTTCGCCATCGAGGGCGGCGGCGGAAGCGGATCCGGCTTCTGCGTCACCGTCGCGAGCAGCGTCTTCTGCGACTCAAGCTGGGCGATCGTAGCCGAGCGATCGCGCTCCGCCGACGACTGCACCCACGCCACACCAAGCGGCACGAGCGCCGTCATCAACGCCGCGTAGTCCGGACCACGCTGCTGCGAGCCCGAAGTGAGTCGATCCTCGAGCCGCGCGAGCTTCGCCTCGAAGGCCTGCTGCTCCGCCTTGCGCTGCGCCTCAGCGCGCTCGCGCTCCAACCGACGTTCGAGTTCGGCGCGCTGCTCGCGTTCCGCTTGCAGCTGCATCGCATGCGCGCGCTCGGTCGCAGCCAGACGCTCCTGCGTCGCCTGCATCATCGCCTCGAGTCGAGCGTTCTGCGCCTGCTGCTGCTGGCCACCAGCCTGTTCGCGCTGCTGCCAGCCCATTGCGATCTGCGTCGCCGCATCGGTCCCCTGCGACTGCTGCGTAGCGCCGGGGAAGAACGACATGTGCGCACGCTTGAGCCAATCCCACTGGGCGTTCACGTCACCCTTGCGGACGTCCCACGGGATCTTGACCCAGTCAACGTCGGGCGGCTGCATCGGACGCCCGTAAGGGTCGTACTGCACCGGCGGAAGCTGCGGCGCCGTCAGCGGCCCCGCCGCAACCGGAGCACTGCCCGCCGGAAGCGGCCCACCAGGGACTGCAGACTGACTCGCACCCGACATCAGAGACGCGATCGTCGATGCCACACTTCCTCCGATCAGTGGGCTGAAACGCCCTTGCGGATCTACCAGCACAGTGACCAGAGCATCGCGCTCCGCGTCGTGAGTCACGGTGAACGTCACCGCGTCCGGGATCGGGCGCGGCGGGCCCTCCACGATCTCGTACCACTGCGTCACGATCAACGGATCGCTGATCGCCGCGCCGTGGTCCTTGACCTTGATGATGTAGCGCCCACCGCCCCAGATCTCCGACAACGCCGTCGGTAACTGGCTGATGCAGCGCAACGGGAACGTAAGGCGGTTGCCACCGCGCAACGTCGCGACCTGCGTACCGGCGGAGAGACGACGCACCTGGACATCGACGAGGCGCGCCGGATTGACGGTCAGCAGCTCGGCGACCTGCTGCTCCGGCATCTCCTGCAACGAGGGCTGGCGAAGGCTCTTGGGGACAACACCCATCGACTGTGCTCCTTCTTCGCGGCGCGATGCCGCCGATCGACTACGCCGCCTTGCGCGTGCGCTCATGGTCTTCCTCGTTCGCAGCGTCAGCCACCGGCTGGTCTGCGGGCTCGTCATCGTCGGGGTCGTCGTCTTCCTCGTCGTCAGGTGGCGGACCGTCGATGAATACCGACTCGAGTGCGTGCGTCGATCCATCGAAGAGCGCTGGCCACAAAGCTCGCGCGAGGAGCAACGCTCCGACCCACCCGAACGCGTACATCATGCGATGATGGTCAGTCGCTGACGGCCAGACATCACGCGTCCACATATGCGACGTGACGAGCGCGATCCAGAACCCGACGCAGAACGGGCAGTAGATGAACATCCGGCTCCACACGCCGAATCGCGCCACAGCCACGCGCACGGGGCCGAAGAGCGAGCTCTGCACGACACCGTAGGTGATGCCGAGCACGACGAGCCCGTGCCCGATGTAGTCGAGTGCAGTCACCGGAACGGCCTCGGCTTGTGCGCGTCGCAAGCACCCGAGTTGGGGCCGACGGCGAGCTGCGTGTTCTGATCGCAACGACCGAGGTTCTCGGGCTTGTCGACGAGGTGCTTCGTCTTCCACCCGAACTCGAGCACAGCGCGAGCGACGAAGTTGCTGATCGCGGGGCGATCCTTCGCACCCTTCTCTTCGTTCGGACGGCGAAAGTGTTTGCACGACGCGCACGTGAGTCGGCGTTGATCGCCGAAGCTCTTGACCTCTGCAGCGGTGGGCGCCGCGATCATCGCGTTCGTGCGCCCGACGGTCTGCATCTCACCGGGCTTGCCGCCAGCCTTCGGCGTGCGCCACTCGATGGGCAGCGCAGGCATGAGGCGCTTGTTCTCGTCGTCGTCACTCATCGTCGCCACCCTCCTCCTCGCGTGCCTTCCGCTTGCGCACGCGACCACTCGTGATAGCATCGGATGCGACCTTCGCGTCGCCGCGGGCGTGGTCCGTCAGACGAGTACCTCGCTCGTCCTCCGCTGCGATCGGCCGCTTCATGACGAAGCGAGCCTGCTTGTCGCTGGCTTGCGGGTCTTCGTCATGGAGCATCCCGACGAGCTCCCAGCCATCGAGCCCGTGACGGCTCAAGGTCTCAGACCAGTCCGCGTCGTACTCGAGTGCGAACTCGTCGTACTCCCACTTCGTCACGGCGACACCGCGTAGGTGAAGTGCAACGCGTACTCATACGGTGTGAAGGCTGCGGGCGCTGTGAGCGAGATGATGCAGCCAGATGCCCCGCTGTTCGCGCTGACGGGCCAGCACCGACCGAGCTGCGTCAAGTCAGCCAGCACGGCGCAGGACCCCGCAGCCTTCCAGCTCGCAGGGAAGACGGTGGGCTGTGGCAGACTGACGATTGGATCTGCGCTCGGGGTCCAGCCCGGCACGTTCGGATCCCCGTAGTAGTTCCAGCTGAATCGCATGTGCCCGGCGACGGTGATCACGTTGCCGACACGCATCCACTGAAAGTCACCGATGGCTTCGGGTGGCTCCCACTGTGAACCTGCATCGAATGCGGGTAGGTACAGTCCACTACCGATCTTCGTGATCATGACTCTCCATTGAAGGTTCGTTCGGACAGCGCAATCGCGTCGCGCCACGCAGCTGCGTCTCGGTCTTCGTGATACCGCGTCTCTGCTGCCTCAGACGTGATGACTTCGGCGAACTCGTGGTCACTCGCTGAGGCGCACGCCCAGCACGACCCTTGGCGATCGTGACTGCGATACCAACCCTGTTGCAGCGCCCAACGCTCGAACGTCATCGACGCGAGACACTGCGGCAGCAGCGTGCGCGCGTACGTGATGATGTGAGCTCGACGCGGCTGCTCACCCGACTCGGCGGGTACGGGCGGCACAGGCGGACCTTCTGTCGGGCCGCACAGACAGCGCGACTCCGTCCGTCCGCACACCCGACAAGCCTGGTACATCACTTCCACGCGTCGCAGACCGCATTCGCGGCGGTGATGACGCCAGTCTTCGGGCAGCCGCCAAACTGGTCCCAACCGATGTTGGTGTCAGCGTGCCCGACGGGCTGCCCGATCTCGTCGAACTCGCCAGCCTTCGCGGCGCCCATGCGCGCGGGTGAGAGGTGCTCCGCCGCCAACGCGAAGTGCGGGAACGCCTTGAACGCTGCACGCGCCGCCTCCTGCGACCAGTGCATGCACCGATCACAGCGCTTCGTCGCGAGTCCGAGCTGTGCCGCAGCGCGCCCGATGACCGGCGCATTGAGCACACGCAGGCGCTTGAGTGTAGCACGGAACGGCGTGGTCGGAGGCGCATCTCGAAGGCGTAATCGCTCCGATGCGCGATCGGGATCTTCGCGCTTCGCCGTCGGTGTGTTGCGCTCGATCGGCTCCGCTGGACGCGCTGCCGCAGCGCGCACATCCGCGCGTCCGAACGCCTTGTCGTTGACATCGCAATCGAGCTGGTTCGGATTCGGAATGCGCTCGGTCATCGTCTGCTTCACCCCTCATCGCGAGCCACCACCACACGCGAACTAACGCATGGTGTGCCGCGAGGCTGAGTGCAGACTACGCCGGGTTGTGCCGCATCGTCAACGTAGGTGCCGAGCCTACACGTGCGCCAACTGCGTTGTCGGCACGGCGTACAGGTAGCCAACTCCGGTGTCGATGGTGACCTTCGTGCCGGATGTGTCGGTGATGAGGCCCACGCTGCCTGAGGCGGCGGCTCGAACGTAGTCGCCAACGCGGAAGACGTCGGGCTCGCGCAGCTCGAGCTCCACAGCGATGCGGCTCGCTCGTGTACCGTCTCCGTACTGAATCGGAATCTGATCGAAGCGATCTCGGTTCGCACGTACAACGCCGCTCAGTCGTGACGTCACGACACCAGTTGGCTCACGCAGGCGAACGAGGTCGCCGACCTTGAACGCGAGTGGCGCTGGCTCACCGAGTACGCGTCGCACTTGCTCAGCGACGGCGGCAGGATCGAGACACACAGGCGGCAGCACGAAGACCCCGTGCCCGTCCGCTCGTGTATCGACTGACAGCCGCCACTTGCCGTAAGCCATCTGCGACGGGGGTTCGTACGGCGGGATCGCATCGCGCCACGCCTTGATCGCACCTTCGCGCGTCGGGTGCCAGGAACGCGGACCGACGCCACGCGATTCAGAGCATGAGAAGCGGCGCTCCTCGCCCGCAGTAACGGGTCGGTGTTCGTACACCTCGTAGCGCACCGAACAACCGCAGGGCCAGAACCACTGGTAGCGCTCACCTGGGATGAGGTGTCGCGTTCTGCCACAGGCCTCGCAGGTCGTCATCGAAGCCTCCAGGCGGTGGACGAGTGAGGGTCTGCGCGATTCATCAGCGACAGACCGATTCGTGGATGCCCAGCCGCGCCACGCGGCGGTGGGTAGGCGGCGTCGGCGAGTCTCAAACTTCGCCTGGTAGGCGCCAGCGTACGCGGCCCTGCACAATGCGTTTCGCTGCGAGATGGTCGGCGATGGCGCGGCGCATGGTCACGCCCATCTCGTCGAGTTCTGACGCGTCCCACTCGGGGGTGCGGAGAACCTTCGCGTAGCGACGAGCAAGCGCCTTCTGGATGTGGCGTTTCTTTGCGACGATCCCGTCGAAGATCATCCCACCAGCTGCGCGATTGCACTCACCGCAGGCCGGCACGATCCAGGTCGGGAAGTTCGCACAACGCGGAACGACGTGCTCGCGCTCATCCGCTGGTTCGCCACAGTACACGCAGATGCGCCGGTCTTCGCAGATCGCGATCGATTCGCGATACGTCAGGCGATCCGACAGGTTCCGCTCGTGGAAGTAGCAAGCGGGGCATACGACCTCACCATCCCAAATCTGGGGTGACAGCGTTCGGACCCCGCAGGCTTCGCAATCGCGTGTTCGGTCCAAGGTGCGGCTCCGTCGGCGGATGTCGACGAGGATGCCCCGCCCCGCCACCACGTTGCGTTATACGGCGTTTCGGAATCGCGGACAGAACTATTCCCGGTTTCAGGGTCTGATGCCAGGGAGGCGGCGCCGCGTGGCGGGAATCGGGTTCGACACCGATCGTGGACGTAGCGCGCCGATTTATTACGGGACCCAAAAGAAATCCAAAAGAAATAATGGGGTGACGGCGAGGCCTGAATCAAGGCTCTTTGTGTAAGGAAGAAGATTTTTTTTTCTTTTTTCAACTTTCGCGATCCTCGATTTCGACGATCACGATCTCGAGGTCGAGTTAGCGTGGCTCGTTAGCGTCTCGTTAGCGCTCGCTCCTAACTCGACCTCGTGTTGGGGGGTGGGGGGTGGAGGGGGACAGCCCGGGACGACAAAATATAGAAGTAACGTCGCAACTATGCGTACCGACTAACGAATCTGTTAGAAATAGCCTCCGAAAGAAGTATAAACTTTGTCCAAAGTATATCGGCCGGACCCTCGAAAACGCGATCTCGAGGTCGAGTTAGCATCGGCGTTATCGTCGAAGAGCGATAAGGATCGAGTCGTGCCGACGCTGTTTCGCTATCGCGGATCGACGATAGCGCTAAATAGCGAACCGACTAGTCACGCGGAAGTGCCGCTTTTCGACGTCCAATGGATTGGACGGACGGCACCTACGCTAATAGCGCTAAGTCACCGGGCTATTCGGATACGCCACCGTCGGCGGACAGCAGCGTCGAGTGAATGCCTGGTCGTCAGGCGTCGTCGATCCACCCATGACGATCGAGATCACGGATGAGCAGGTCACTGACGCACTCGTCGAGGTGCGCCAACTTCTCACACCAGACGGCACGTGGATGCAGGACGGGTACGCAGGTGACGGCAGCGACTACACGTGCGTACCGACGAGCATCATGGCGACATGTTGGTGTCTCGACGGCGCAATGCTTCGAGTGACACAGTGCGATCGCAAGTCGACTGACAATCCATGGCGCGCGACTCTACTCGCGCGCATGACCGCGGCCGTCGCTGCGTGGCTGCATCCCGCTGACGGCAGCCGTGCAGCTGCGGTGATTCATGACTGGAACGACGCGGCTGGGCGCACACAGGAACAAGTACTGGCGTCACTCGACGCGCTTATCGCGAAGCGTCGCGCGGTACACGTCTGATGCTCGGCGCATGGTGGTGGCGCGACATCGCGCCGACGCTTCCGAGCCCGGAGCACATTCGTACGGCTCAACTCGCGAACGCACGTGCGCCAGCGATCCGTGCATTACGGGACCTGCACGTGGCGCTGCTACGTGAGTTGCAGAAGGACCCGACGTCCAAAGCGCTACGTGCTGAGGCTACGACCGTGCAGACATGGCTTCTAGCGCTGGAAGGATGCCGATGACGGTGCACGTACGCACGGGTCGCAGCTTGCCGCTGCATACGCTACGACGGCTAAGTGGTGAGCCGCCGACGGACGACTCAACATGGATGGGGCCGCTCATCCTAGACGACATGCGCCCACGCAAACCGTGGCGTGCGTACCGCTACGAAGTCCAGCGCAGGACGCTGGAGGACGGCATCGCAACGGTGTGGGATGCCAAGCACGGCTTCGCCTCGGCGCCGAGCCCACGAGAGCTTGCGCAGCGCATGCGACGGCAGTGGCGCGGCTACGCGTCGCCGTCCGTGTGCATCTACGACGTGGGTACAGGTCGCGCGGTGTGGCGTGATCCAGGCTTCGTGCCGTACGCAGAGGAGCGACTCTGATGTTCGATCAACGTTCACGCGGCACCGTGCGCATCACCACCGAGGATGGCGAGCTACTGCACGAAGGACTGGAGCATCGCGACCTGTACGCGTTCCGTGTACCCGTCTTGCCGCACACGGTCACACTGCTGTCGACGGATTACCACCCAGACTTCGGCTGCTACTTCGTAGAGGAGCCACTGACGGTACCTGGGTACCACCAGTTCTTGCAGACCATCAATCTGGTGATCTCGAAATGAGCACTCGACGTCAGAAGCGTAGGGCGACGGCGAAGCTCGCTCGTTGGCGAATGGCGCAGTACCGTCGCACAAGCGCCTGGGTCATCTCGTACCCACTGCACAGCTTCCTGGCCATCTGCTCCACAGTGCCATACGCACTGCTACGCGAGGACGACCTATGAGCACACGAAGGCCGAAGCGCAGAGCCACCGCCAAGCTCGCTCGCTGGCGCGCCGTGGACGCAGCGGCTATCGAATCAGCGGCTGGCATGGCTGCGTACGTGCTGATGAACTGGAGCGAGGTGTATATGCGCACGTGGCCAGCTGAGCAGCTCATCGACCTCTCTGGCGAACCGCGCACCACGCCCGCATACTCGCGGTATGCCGCTCATCGCGCTCGCTGAGGCCCCACAGCACGTCCAGCTCTTCGTGAAGGCTCGGTACGCCGAGGACTTCGCCACCAGGCTCGTAGACAAGGCGCCGGAGGCCATCGTGCGCCTACGCGTCGGTGGTGAGCCGTTCGCGACCGCGCTCACGCGCTGGCGTTTCGACACCGACACGAACGAGGTGGTGACCAGCAGCAACTCTCGCTGGCCTGTGCCACGGGATGCGACTGCGACCGCGCGTGACGCACGTGAGACGCTCACCCGGTACGCAGTCGATGAGACCCACACGGTGCCGGACGATGCGCCTTCACGCGTACCGCTGCCGCCTATACGCCCAGAACGCCCATGAAGATAGCTGCACCTGGCGCGACGGCGCACATCGCAGTGCGGATGGCGCAAGAGGCGACCACACCAATGCGTGAGCGCCATTGCTGGATGATCGCCGTGATCGATCTCCTCTACTGGCTCACGGGCCATGAAGAGCGTACGCGCGGCGTGTCAGTTCGGCGTGACGGGTAGCGCAGACGTCATCGGCAACGGCGCGTGCTCTGCAGCGTAGTACCGCGTGACGTGGCGTCCACGTCCGCTCATCGGGATCGCGTGGTGATCGACGATACGCTCTGAGCTCGTCAAGATCTCGAGCGCGGTATCGATCTGCTGCTTCGGTAGGCTCACTGCCTTCACGAGCTCGGTGCGCGTGACACCCTTCGACTTGCTCTTCACGATGGTCTGGTAGAGCTTCTCGCTCAGTCGCTGGTCGAGGTTCGTGCGCAGGACGGGCCGAAGCATGCCGACGCTTTCGAGCGACCATTTCACGAGCTTGATGGCCCGCCGTGCGGTATCCTCGTCGACCTCGAGCTGGCCCTGCGTCAGCGCGTAGATGCCTGCGACACGCTCTGCGTAGTTCGCCGCGCGCTGCGCTATGCCCGACATCCCGTTGTCCTCGACGATCGTCACACGGAGCGAGTCGAAGAGCTCGACGAGCGCCTGGTCGGCCGCGTCCGACACGCCGACTGAGAGCTGCCCGCCGAGGGCTTGCGCCTGGAACGCCAACGCGTCGAGCGTGCCCGACCATGCACGCCACGAGGCCAACGTCTTCGCGCGCCCGTCGGGATCCTGACGCTGTCGGTGCATCAGCTTCTCGGGCGTGATGGAGCTCGTGAACCAGAGCAGGCGTGAGCCGAGACCACCGGAGAGCATCGACTCGCGGAAGACCTCCTCGAGCGAGCCATGGGTCATCGTCACGACCGCTGAGAGCCGTGGCTTCTCCAGCTGCTTGACGGGCGCGCCGCCCTCGTCCTTCGCGGCGTCCTGGTCCTTGCGGAGGTTCCGCTCGATGTCGCGGTTGTCGTAGAGCAGACACAGCAGGTCGAGGGCGTCCTCGTGCCGCAGGACGCGCGCGAACTCCGAGTGGTAGAGCGTCGCGAAGCTCCCCTCAGGTGTGCCACGCTCTTTGAGCACGTGGATGACGCCGGGGATCGAGCCCTCGAAGGCTACGAACGGATCTTGGAAGAGCGGCCCCTGCGCCTCCTTGAGCCAGTCCTTGACGAAGTCCTGTGCCAGACCGAGCGCGGTCGTCTTGCCGATCGCAGGCCCTGCGACGAGTGCGCACCAGATGTTGTGGATCTGCCCGTCTGTGGTCCACCCGCGCCGCAGGGTCTCCGTTGCCACAGCGGGCAGGATTGAAGCGAGGTGGTTCTCGGGCGGCGTGTGCGTCAGCCCGCACGCCCATGAGACGTACTCGCGGATGACTCCGCGCGAAGGCATGCACTCTTCAAGGGTGCCGGTGATGCTTTGCGTGGGTGTCACGTCGCGCCTCCGTGATCGTCCCGGTGGGCTGCTCGATGCTGTCGGAAGTGTTGGCTGCAAAACTGCGACGACGGGCGTGTGCTGCACGAACGGCGGAGGGCTCGCGTACATCGCACCGGGTGGTGGCGGCCCCAGCGCCACAGGTGCGGCCTGCGGCACCGCGGGCTTCGCTGGTTCCCGGTTCGCCCGCAGATACGCGGCGAAGTCGGCCGGCGTAGCTACAGGTGTCAGATCTTCCACGATCGGAGGCGGTACGAAACCGGGCCGCGGTAGAAACGGCCGATTCGTGCCACCCGCCGGCCCCTTACCGTGCGGATCGCTCATCAAGGTCCCCTTTGACGCACCCCGGCCCCACCGCTGCACGCAGAAGCGTGGCCGGACCGTCGTTGTAGCAGCCACTTCGTGTGGGTGGCAAGTGCTTGCACAGCGCTCTTTGCTCGGGTAGTACTGGGTCGCCAGGGTCTCATCCCCCCAAGAGCCACGGCGCACCGAGACGCCTGCCGACCCCCATCGGCAGGCGTTTCCCTTTGTGGGTCCGGGGCGCTACCATTCGATCTGCGTGGTGCGCCCCAGCCCCTGGGACGAGGTGTACTGGTGCGTCTGGCCGACGGTCGAGCAGAGCGCTGGCAAACCTCCGACGACATCGCGGAGCACGCTGCGCTATTGCGCAAGCAAGTGCAGAAGGGCTTGGACGATCCCGCGACGCGCATGCTCGCGTCGGCGATCGTCTCCGGCAACTTCGACAACGCCGTCAGTATGCGAACGAAGACCGAGATCCCGGTCGTTCCGTTCCACGGGCGCCTGTACCACGGCGCGCGTTCGTGGGAGGCAGCGGCGCAGCTCTGCGGGATGCGCGACTACAGGTGCGAGGTCGTTGCGATCTGGGACTTCATGGTCATGAACCTGCGGTACACGCAGGACCAGAGCGGCGAGGACACCTACGCGACGCTTCGCGCGAATCTCGAGGCCGGCGGAGGCGACTGCGACGACTTCACGGTGTGCTTCGCGACGTTGCTCAAGGCGGTTGGCTTCGACGACGTAGTCGCGCGCATCATCTCGCTCCACGGCGACTCGTGGGATCACGTCTATCCGGTGGTGCTCGTGCCGAAGGTCGGCTGGATGGCACTCGACGCGACCGAGAAGGGCGCACTCCCTGGCTGGGAGTTTCGCTCGTATCACAGCAAGCGCGACTTCGCGCTCTGAGGGGCTCACCATGTTCGCCTTCTGGAAGACCTTCACTCGTTGGGCGACTCGGCCGGGGCCGTGGGATGCCAGCGCATCGAAGTGGAACGCGCCGGTGCAGCTCCAGCAGGCCAACTTCGAGGCGGCGCGCTCGCACGCGTGGCCGGCGATGGGTCCGCAGTACGGTGTCGATCTCGAAGACGGCGGTCCGCCGCCGCGCTCGTGGGTCTCAGCTCCGCAGGGCCACGGCGGCTACGCTGCTGAGGGTCTGCGTGCGATGCACGCCGAGGAGGACACGTTCAACGCCGCGATGAACGAGGCGATGCTCAAGTACACGAACGGCGTTCCGCTCTCGCGGATGGAAGAGCAGCTACTCCTCCACGTCGAGCTCCCGGATGTGCAGATCTCGCGTCCGCGCACCGGTGTCGGGCTCAACGTGCACAGCTACGACGTCCCGTTCTCGCAGGCGACGGATAGCCTGCCGTATATCGAAGCCAATCGCGCACAGCAGCTCGAGGAGGCGCACACGTTGCGCGCCGACGCTGCGTCGTTGCGTGTGCAGAACATGCGCTCTGCGCTCATTCGACGCTCGCAGACGGGAGACTGGTGATGCGTGACTACGGCTTCGTCGGTGATGTGAGCGTGCCTCACCAGAACCGATACAAGAACGGATACGGCGGCTGCCCGGGCGCCGACTGCGGGGCTCGAGCTGTGTCGCTCGGTGCAATCTCTCCGCTCCCTGCGGGGAGCTACATGGCGGCAGTCGGCAAGACGGTCGCGATGAGTGGACTTCGCGGGCTCGGGATGATCCAGACGGAGGCTGTTGTGGCACGACCCAGTCCGGTACTTCGTGGTGCGGTTGCGATCTCGCAGATCTCAGGGCTTCGAGGTCTCACGGGCGCGCAGCGCATCATGCTTGGTGACGCAGCGAGCGATCGGCAGACTTGCCAGGCGATTAGCGGCGCGTTCGGCGGCGCGGCGCAGCTCGGGCAGACGATGCACACGGAGTCCGGCGGCGGCGACGCAGGGTGGACGACGGCGCTCGGCATCGCGCAGGCTGGCTCGACGATCGCCGGCGCGATGTGCGGCATGATCGGTGGCACGCAAGTCACGCCGCAGACGACTGGCTCGACGTACCCACCGAACTACACGCCGTACACGCCGCCGATGTACACGCCGCCGCCCGCTCCGGCGAGTTCGGGCGTGCCGACGTGGGCGTGGATCGTTGGTGGTGTGGGCGTCATGGGCGCCGCGCTCTTCGTCGCATTGCGGAAGTGAGCGTGCGGCATGGTGACTGACGCACAGGGCTGTTGGATCGACGACTTCGGGCGTCGCATCTACCCAGAGACGTGTACGCCGCCAGCAGCGACGACATCGATCTTCACGGCACCGCTGCGGCTCAGCGTCATGTCATCGACGGTGATGGCTGCGGTGCGCGACGCGTACAGCGCGGTGCGTGCACGCGCAGCCACGATGCCCGACGAGGTCTTCTTCAACTGGGATGCTGGCTACGCGGCGCGTTCTGAGCTGCAGGACATGCGGCGGCAGGCTGCGTGCGGCGGTGGCGGCTGCAACGACTACTACTGCAACTGGCAGATGTGGGCGGTGCTCGGCGGGATCCCGTGCGACGCGGTGACCTTCTCTACGATCATGTTCCAGATGGAGCGGTACATCGCGGCGCAGGAGCGGCTCAAGCGGCTCATGGCGAACTGCCCGATGACGCAGCCACGAACGTGGTGGGAAAGCGTCTCGCAGCGGCCGTGGACTGAGCAGCTTGCACGTGCTGCGAACGACGGGGTTGGGCCGCTCACGCCGCTCCCGGATCACCGCGGTGCGTTCGCGACGAATGCAGTCCGCATGGCGGACTGGTGCATCGAGGTGATGCGTACCGTCGCTGTCGCTCGCTGGGCGAGCAACACGCGCTGGTCTGACCCGTTCTGGGTGAACGTCGGGCTCTCTGGTGGCGCGCGTGGTGCGCTCCACTACTTCGCACGAGAGCGATACAACTTCAGCGTCGTCTCCGGCGTCACCCTGAGTCGAGCAGGGCAGACACCGATTGATCCGAACGACCCCACGCAGGGGTATCGCGCCGTGACAGCCGCCGAGCTTGAAGCGGGCGGTGGTTGGACGATTGGTTGGCGGTATGTTCCACCGGCGCAGATCACGACGGCGACACTCGGTTGGGATGTCGACTCACACACGGTCAATGGCTTCGCGCGCTATGGCTATGTGCGTGGCCGGTCGCCGTACGGAGTCTTCGCGCCGGGTTCGTGGCAGCTCGACCTCTTTGGCTTCCCTACGGGAGACCTGCTCTCGACTACGCGTGTCTACGCGCTGACTCCGTACGTGTACTTGAGTCCTGATGTCGCGTTGCGTTGGGCGACGGACTCGCGTGGCACGCCGTACGCGAATGCGGGTGGAACACGACTCTACCCGCCTGGCGTGCCCGTGACTCGAGGTGAGTGGGATCCCGAAGTGATGGCGGGCGGTATGCCCGATCGCACCTGGGGTATGGGCTACGCTCTGCCAGCTTCGGGCAACGTGCGTGACGTGTTGATCGCGCTCTTCCGCGGAACACGCAACACGGATCGCTCGAACCTCACGCTCGTCGAGCACGCAGCGAAGCGCTGGGATCTACGCCTCACGCCTACTGCTGACGGGGCGTATTACGCGTCGCCTGGGCCGTTGCGTCAGACGGTGCTCTGCATGCAGCTCGCGAACGACATCATCGGTCGCGACTGGGGTGGGATGATGGCGGACTCGTTTGGCGACTACGTGCGTGCTGTGAGTCAACTTCCGCCGGTGATGCGCACGCTGAGCCCTGAGCAGATGGCGCAGGTCGGACGCGCGATCACACAGGCGAACGTGGACGCGATCGCAGCGCAGATCGATGTCGCCGGCGGTATCGCAACTGGCGTTGCGACGGCTATCAATCCGATCGTCGGTGCTGTCGTCGCAGCTGTGTACGCGATCATCTCCGCGCTCGTGCACACGATGATCGACACAGGGCTTGCGCGTGTGTCGAACCCTGCGTGTCTGCCTGCGCCGGTGCTTCGAGCTTTGCCCGAGCCCGCGGAGGGCAACGCTTGTTGGCTCGTGCCAGATCAGACTGGCGCACGCGGTGGAGCGAGCTCGATCCTGCAGCGCGCAGGCGCTATCGAATCGACGGCGCGCGACGTGACGGATCCCTCGCAGATGCTTGGCGTCTACCAGGCGACCGAAGCTGCAGCACATGCGGAGATCGGTTCGCGTGGCGGTCCTCTGTCGCCGCCACCGCCACCGGATGACAGCGCGTCGAGCGCAACGACGGGTGTGAAGGTCGCTGCCGCGGCTGGCGGTGTCGGCGTCGGCGTGTTGCTCGCTCGACTTCTTCTCGGAGGCTGACTCATGGACCCGACGCTGTTCAACTTGCAGATCACACCCGAGATGCTGACGCGGATCCGTCCGGCGCTACAGCCCGGTCAGATGGATATCCCGTTCACGACGCAGCCGACCGACGAGTCGGTGCCGTGGACGCTTTCACAGAACACCGCGCCGCGGCGGATCGGCGCAGCCGTCATCGGCTTCGTCGGTGCGCTGCTGGTCGTCTCGCTCGTTGGGAGGAAGTGATGCCTGGAGTACGCTCGAGTCTCTACACGATCGATCACCGGCATCGCGGCTTCTCCGAGCAGGTCGTGCAGTATCGTCGGCCCGGTCCCGGGCTCGGCGCTGCGCAGACGACGGCGGTGCAGCCCGTTCCGACGAGTCTCAAGCTGCAGATCTCGCCGACGCTCTACACCACGACGATGCCGAAGATCCCGCTCTTGGGCTTCGGGCCGACGGGTGGGACTGACGCAAGCGATGCAGGCTCCGAAGCCGTCGAAGAGGCGGTGCAGAGCACGACCGAGGTGCTCGAGCCTGGCGGTGGCATCTACCCCGATTTCCACCCGATGCAGATGCCCTCGGTGTCCGCGGACACGGTGGACGCGATCATCGGTCGCACCGAAGCCGATGCTGCGGCGCTCGAGGCCGATCTGCGTGCGACGAATCCTTGGGTGCTCGCCTTCGCAGGCATCGCCGGGGCCACGCTGGGCTTCGCGCTCTTGCGTCTGGCGCGGTAGCGCACGAACCTAGGGTTGTAGGGAGAGGACCCACACGCATGAGCATCATCGTTGCAGAGCGCCTGCGTGGCGGGGCCGAGCAGGTTCTGAATCCGCGTAGCCGTACGCTGGGTTACGGGCCGAACCGTCAGACCATCGCGACGCTCAAGTCCGACACCTCGCAGCGCGGCCGTCTGGTCAGCACGCGTCTGGACGGTCTCGGAGCGGTCGACGTGCCCGACTGGGCCTGGTGGCTCGGTGGCGGTCTCGTCGTCGGCGCCGCGGTCGGCGGTCTCGCGCTCTACATGAAGCGCAAGCGTCGGTGATCACGTGACCTGCCCCTGCAACCTCGCCGGAAAGAAGGCCGCCGTGGCGAAGAAGAAGTCCAGCAGCCGTGGCGGCTCGAGCGCGCGGCGGTTCGAGCCGAAGTGCCCGGCCAAGTACTCGCTCGCCGCCGTCAATCCGATGACGGGCAAGCGCTACAAGCGTCCGGTGTGCGTCCGTGCTGCGGCTCGCAAGGGCAAGGCGGGCGTCAAGCTCAAGACCACGAAGCCGCGTCGTGGCGCCGAGATCATGCCGACCGGTTGCCGCGCTGGCAAGCTCGTGAAGTTCAACCCGAACACGGGCAAGGCGCTCAAGCGCCCGATGTGCGCGACGGCCTTGAAGTCCGGCCGCGCGAAGCTGGCGAAGCCGGTTCACCAGTCGGTGAAGGTCCGCAAGATCATCGCGGTCAGCGGGCGTCGCTGATCGTCAGGTAGGCGGCCGCGTCGCGCGGCGCTGAGTCGCAACAACGAGGGATCCCATGGCGAAGAAGTGCCCGTGCAAGAAGGGTTCGGCCCGCAAGAAGGGTCGCTGCCGCTCCACGAAGACCGGCAAGGTCACGAAGGTGACCAAGTGCTCGCGCAAGAAGGCGACTCGTCGCCGCCGAGCGAAGCGCTGATTCATGACGTTGCGAGTGCCGTCGCAGGCTGAGGTGGTTCGGGCGAACGCGTCCGGCATCACAGCGCAGCGGCGCCTCGCACGCAAGTACCGACTCTCTGGTGCCGTCGCTGCGGCGGTGGGTCTCGGACGAAAGAGTGATGCCATGGCGAAAAAGCGAGCGAAGAAGCGTGCCTCGAAGAAGGGCTGCGGTTGCCCCAAGGGCGCGAAGCGCGTGAAGCGTGGCGCGTGCCAGAGCAAGCGCACCAAGAAGTTCGTCAAGAAGGTCTGTCGGAAGCGTCGCTGAGGAGCTGAGCCGTGAGCACACCCGCCACTGCGCTGGGAACACACCAGCGACTCGCATGGGCCTACCTCGACCGCATGGCGGCGGGTGACTACACGCGAGCGTCGGTGGTGCTCTCTTCGATCGCGGCGCTCTACCCGGCGACGCGTTCGGATGTGATTTCGATCGTCGCGCCGTCGCAGGCTGGCGCGTTCCCTCGGACGTTGCTTGCGTCGTGGGGTGGCGATACGGCGTCGTTCGTGTCGATCGTGCTCGACAGTTACTTCCGCGGCGTCGGGGATACTGCGCGCTCGAACGCAGCAAGCGGGCTCGACACGATTCCCGCGGCGAACATCGGTGCAGCGGCTCC
>Ga0209341_10001550_pt1 | contig 22696 bp, 19 predicted proteins | sample RifCSP13_2_FD_184020 | JGI IMG/M metagenome (GOLD analysis project Ga0209341, IMG submission 184020) | Soil microbial communities from Rifle, Colorado - Rifle CSP2_sed 13_2 (SPAdes) (version 2) | ecosystem: Environmental > Terrestrial > Deep subsurface > Rock core/Sediment | place: Rifle... | reverse complement strand
GTAGGTGACCACGTCGCCCGGATGCAGACGCCTCCGGACGGCGTCGGCAGCGCGTCCCAGGTCGAACAGCGGGGGTTCCCGGAGGAGGAGCACCGCGTCCTCGACGTTGCCCCGGTCCTCCGCGGCCCTTTCGAGCGCGTCACGCCAGGAAAGGGTGGACGTCACGCCGTTTCGCCTTCCGGCCACTCGCGGACCACGTTGTACAACGTGTCGCGCTCGACCGGGATCTTGCCTGCCTGGCGGATCATGGAGACCAGCCCGGCAACCGTCATCTCCTGCCCCGTTTGGGCGCCTGCGGCGTGGGTAATCTTCTCCTCCACCACCGTTCCGTCGATGTCGTCCACGCCGAAGTGGAGGGAGATCTGGGCGATCCTGGGCCCCACCATGATCCAGAACGACTTCACGTGGAGGAAGTTGTCGAGGTAGATTCTCCCCACCGCGAGGGAGAGAAGGTCCGTAAGGCCCGTCGTGTACCCCTTTGCGATCTCCGTGTTCTTCGGGTGAAACGCCAAAGGGATGAACGACTGGAAGCCGCCGGTCCGGTCCTGCAGCTCCCGGAGGCGGCGCATGTGGTCGACGCGGGACGCAAGCGTCTCCACGTGGCCGTACAACATCGTCGCGTTGCTCCGCAGCCCTGCGCCGTGGACCTCTTCCATGACCTCGAGCCACCGGTCCCCCGAGATCTTCTCGGGGCAGATCCGGTTCCTGACCTCCGGGTCGAAGATCTCCGCCCCCCCTCCCGGCAGGCTCCCCAGGCCTGCCTCCTTCAGCTGGCGGATGACCTCCCCCAGGGAAAGCCCCGTGATCCGGGAGAAGTGGTCGATCTCCACGGCGGTGAACGCCTGGATGTGCATCCCGGGAAAACGCTCCCGGATGATGCGGAGCATACGGAGATAGAAGTCGAACGGCAGGTCCGGGTGGAGCCCGCCGACGATATGCAGCTCCGTCGCGTTCTGGTACCACGCTTCTTCCGCGCGTACGAGGATCTCCTCCATCGTCATGGTATAGGCGAGGGGCTCTTCCCTGCCCTTGCCGAACGCGCAGAATTTGCACCGGTTGACGCAGAGGTTGGTGGGGTTGATATGCCGGTTGACGATGAAGTACACGCGATCGCCGTTCACGCGCCGGTTGACGAAGTCCGCCATCTCCCCCACCGCGTGGATGTCCCGGCTGCGGAACAGGGCAAGGGCGTCCTCCTCGGAAAGCCTCACCGCGGCGGACACTTTATCCCGAATGCTCTCCAACGAGGGTTCCATTTCTTCCGCCTTTCCGCATCTGTTCCAGGATGCGTCCCCCGGTCCCCTTTTCCCTCGGCACCCGGGGCAGGAAGACCGAGAACGTCACGCCCTCGCCTTCCCGGTTGTCCAGCTGGATCGTCCCCCCGTGGTTCTGGACGATGGCGTGGACGATGGGAAGCCCGAGGCCCGTCCCCTTCGGCTTCGTGGTGAAGAAGGGGTTGAAGATATTGTGCACCACGTCGTGGGGGATGCCCCCGCCCGTATCGCCGACGAGGAAAACCACGCCGTCCCCCTCCCCCCCCGAGGCCGGCCGGCTGACCATCGTGAGCTTCCCCCCGCCCCCCATGGCCTGGACCGCATTGGAGACGAGATTCCAGAGCACCTGCCGGATCTGGTCCGGATCGACGGAGATCTCGGGAACCTTTTCCGAGAGGGTCACCGCCCTCTCGACCCTGGCCTCCTCGAGTTCGTCCCGGAACATGGCCAGAACCTCCCGGATCTCGGCGTTGATGTCCACCGGCTGGAAGGCGGGCACCACCTCCCGCGAGAAGTAGAGCGTCTGCTGGATGGTCCGTTCCAGCCGCTTCACCTCCTTGAGGATGATCTCGGCGTACCTCTCGGTCGGCACGTGGTCGGGGGGGCCGCCCTTTTCCCTGCGACTCAGGCGCGCCGCGAACCCCCCGATCACGGTGAGGGGGTTCTTGATCTCGTGGGCGATCCGGGCGGCCATCTCCCCGAGCGCCGCCAGCTTCTCGCTCTGGACGAGCCTGTCCTGGGTCTTCCGGACCTTCTCCAGCGCGTCCTCCAGGCTCTCGTAGAGGGTGGTGTTCTCCATGGCGAGGCACGCCTCGGAGGCGAACATCGTCAGGATCTGGATGTCCTCCTCCGTGATCTCCCGCTCCCGGAACATGTTGTCCACATAGATGGCCCCCCTCGCCTCCCCGTGGACGACGAGCGGGACCGTCCCGAAGGAGGGAGGATGGCTGCCGCAGAGTCCCTCCGAAGGCCCCGCCGCCTTCGACCCGCAGCCGGAGTCCGTCCGGACGGATCGCCTCTCCCGGACCGCCTTCGTCACGAGGCACAAGGAATTGCCCATGGGGAGCGAGAGGTGCTCCATGTCGCGCCAGAGCCTCTTCCCGAGTTCTCTCGCGCCTGCCTCCGTCCCCACCTCCTGCGGCAGGACGCGGCCGGGCAGTATGGCCTTGCGGGCCTCCCTGGCGTCCCTTGGCCCCATCCCCATCCGGGCATGGAGCGTTCGGCCGTCGTCGGAAAGAAGGAACAGGATCGCCCTGCTGAAGTTGAACCCCGTGGGGGAGGTAAGCGCGTACAGCATGATCTGGAGAAGCCTCTCCGTCTTCACGGTGGACATGAGCGCCCGCGCGACGTTGTACAACGTCGCGAACCGCTGGGCCCTGGCCTGGTTCTCCCGGGCGAGCTGCTGCGCTTCCCCGAACATCGCCGAGTTCTCGATCATGTTGGCGAGCTGGCTGCACACCGTCTGCATCAGGTGCATCACTTCCATGTCGAAGACGACGTTCGACGAGCAGGAGTAGTAGTTGATGACGCCCAGGGCCTTCCCCTTGGAGACGATCGGAAGCCCGAGGAAGGAGGTGACCCCATGCCGCGAAAGGGCGAGGTACATCGAAGAATCCTCCGGCCCGTTGATGAGGAGAGGTCTCTTTTCCCTGTAGATCTGGTTGGCAAGGAGCCTCCCGTGGGCACGCATCTCCTTCTTCAATTTCGGTCGTTCGTAGCCTTCGTCCACCATGACCTTGAGGGCGGACCGGTTCTCCCCAGCAAGGCGGACGGTGCACCCGTCCGATTGCAGGAGACGGGAGGTGGTCTTCGCCACGTATTCGAGAATGTCCCGGACCTGGAACGTGGAGGTGATCGCACGCCCGATCTCGTTGAGCGTAATGAGCTCCGACACCCTCTTCCTGGCGTCGTGATAGAGCTTGCTGTTCCGGATCGCCCCGGCCACCTCCGTGGCTATGGCGCGCAGCAGCCGCACGGTCTCCTCGGAAAACGTGACGGGGGATCGGCTGGAGAAGTTCATCGCCCCGTAGAGGTAGACGTCGTCCATGATGGGGACGGACAGAATCGACCGGAAGTCCCGGATCTCCCTGGCAACCGACAGGGGCGGGGGGGAGGTCTGCACGTCGGAGAAGAAAACCGGGGCCCGTTTCTGGACCGCCTTTCCGGCCACTCCTTCCCCCGGCCGGATCCGGTAATCGAAATGGCTGCACTCCTCGATCTCCAGGCAGGACGATACCCAGGGAATAAGGTCCTCCTTCCGCGGCTCGCGGCGATAGACGCAGACACACTCCGCCCCGGACTCCCGGGCCAGAAAGTCGCAGATGTACTTGAGGCGGTTCTCGATCTGGATGTTCGAGTTGGAGATCTCGACCACCCGGGAGAGGAGGACGAACTTCGCGTCGGACGGGTTGTCCATGGGACCGGTCAGATCCGCACGCCCCTTTTTTGCAGCGCCTTCTCGTACACGGAGACATACCTCTTCGCGGAGGCATCCCAGGAGAAATCCATCTCCATCCCCCGCTTCACGATCGCCTCCCACCGGGGCTTGTCCGCGTAAGCGGCTACGGCTCGCGACAGGGCGTCCTTCAGATCCCCCGTGTCGTAGCCGTTGAACTTGAAGCCCGTTCCGCCGGCAGGGTCCCCGTCGGCGTCCACCACGGTGTCGGCCAAGCCCCCCGTGTTCCGGACGACGGGCACCGTTCCGTACTTGAGGCTGTAGATCTGGTTCATGCCGCATGGCTCGTACCGCGAGGGCATGAGGTAGATGTCGGCCCCGGCCTCGATCTTGTGCGCCAGCCGGTTGTCGAAGGCGAACCGGAGGGAGATCCGGTCCGGGTTGCGGCGTCCGAACTCGGCCATCGCCTCTTCGTATTTCCGCTCTCCTGTCCCGAGGATGACGACCCGCACGTCCTGCGTCGCCAACCATTCCCCGATCTGCTCGATCAGGTCGAAGCCCTTCTGGGCGGTGAAGCGCCCGACGACCCCGATGATGGGCTCGGGCATGGGGCCCGCCCACCCGAACTCGGCCAGGAGGTCGTCGCGGCAGACCTTCTTCCCCGACAAATCCTTTCGGGAGTACCGGGCGGCGATCAAGGGGTCCGACTCCGGGTTCCAGTCGTCGTAGTCCACGCCGTTCAGGATTCCGTACAGGTCGGCCCGCCGCTCGTACAGTACGCCTTCGAGCCCGTGGCCGTATTCGGGCGTCTGGATCTCCCGGCTGTACGTGTCGCTTACCGTGGTGAGGATGTCGGAAAACACCAGCCCTGCCTTCAGCACATTGAGCTTGCCGTAGAACTCGACCCCCTTGGGGGTGAACAACTCCCAGCCGAGCCCCGTGAGCGGGAGGTCGTGGTTCCAGAACAACCCCTGGTACCCGAGGTTGTGGACGGTGAAGACGGTCCCGGTGGACCGGAACGCCGCCTCGTGGGAGTAGAGCGTCTTGACGTAGGCCGGAGCGAGGGCCGTCTGCCAGTCGTTGCAGTGGAGGATGTCGTAGGGGCGCCCCGACCGGACGATCCACTCCATGATCGCCCGGCAGAAGAAGGCGAACCGCTCGCAGTTGTCGACGTAGTCGCCGTCTTTCGTCCCGTAATAGAACTCCCGGTCGAAATACCGGTCGTTGCGCACCAGGTATCCCCTGACGCCGCCGCCCGCATCCGTCTCCATCACCACGCCGGTCTCCTCCCGGTGACCCAGGGGGACCCGCACGGGGGGCCCGGACTGCTCGAGGGGGAACCGCTCCCAGCCCACCGTCCGGTAGAGAGGAAGGATGCAGTCGGCCTCCACGCCGATCCTGCGGAGCGCTTTCGGCAGCGACCCGGTGACGTCGGCAAGACCTCCCGTCTTGGCAAACGGGACGATCTCGGAAGATGCGATGAGAACCCTCATGGCGGCCTCTGTCTTCCCCCTACCCGGGCAGCTCGCGGAGAAACTTGGCAGCCTCCTCGGGGGGAGTCGGGTTGATGTAGAACCCGGAACCCCATTCGAACCCGGCGACTTTCGTGAGCTTCGGCATGATTTCGATGTGCCAATGATAGAACTCGGCCGCCCCGGCCTGGAAGGCGGCACTGTGGACGATGAAGTTGAACGGGGGGTCCTCCAGAGCAAGTTTGAGCTTGCGGAGCGTACGCCGGAAAATGGCCGCGAGCGACCGGATCTGTTCCTCCTCGATCATCTCGTACGCGCACTGGTGGCGTTTGGGAACGATCCATGTCTCGAACGGGAACCGGGGCGCGTACGGGGAGTAAGCGAGGAACTCCATGCTCTCCTCGACAATGCGTACCTTTTGCTCCATCTCCTGCACGATGATGTCGCAGAGCAGGCACCGGTCGCGGAACCGCAAGTAGTCCCGGCATCCGGTCATCTCCTCCATCACCCGTTTCGGGACAACGGGGAGGGCGATCAGCTGGGAGTGGCTGTGCGTGAGGGAGGCGCCGGCGGCCGATCCGTAGTTCTTGAAGATGATGACGGACTTGAAGCGCTGGTCTTTCTTCAGGTCGAGGGTCCGCTCCCGGTAGGCCCGGAGCACGTCGGCAACCCTCTCCTCCGGGAGGTCGAAGAAGTCGATATCATGCCTCTCCGTCTCGATCACGACCTCGTGCGCCCCGATGCCGTTCATCTTGTCGTAGATTCCCTCCCCCGCCTTCCCGAGGTCCCCCTCGATCCGAAGCGCCGGGAACTTGTTGGGGACCACGCGAAGCGTCCATCCCCCGCCACCGGCCGGATCGGCATTCTGGTAGACGAGGATTTCGGGAGGGGTCATCCGTTCGCTCCCCGGGCACAGGGGACAGAACCCCTCCTGCCGGACGATCTTCTCCTGGGGAAAATCGTGGGGGCGGCGTCCCCGCTCCGTGGAGATGATGACCCATCGGCCCACGATGGGGTCTTTCCGCAGTTCCGTCATGTTACCTCCGGTGATGGCGTGGAAGGAACGATAAGGGTCGGTATCGGGTGAACCCGTCGACGGGGGTCGTTCGGCGAATGGCCCCCTATCTGCCTTCCTCCTCGGCAACCGTCTTGCAATCGATGCACAATGCGGTAACCGGCCTCGCGACCAGCCGCTTCTCGCCGATCTCCCCGCCGCACCCCTCGCAAATTCCGAACGTGCCGTCGTCGACCCGCTTCATTGCCTCCTTGATCTTGGCAAGGAGCTTCCGTTCCCTGTCGCGGAGGCGGAGGGTGAAGTTCCGGTTCGATTCCAGGAGGGCCCGGTCGGTGGGGTCCGGGAAGTTATCCTCGGTGACCGAGGTCATGTCGGAGACCGTTTTCCCCGCCCCCGCCAGCAGCTCGTCCATCTGGCGCTGGAGCTCCTCCCTGCATTTTTCCAGGACGGCGCGGTCCATCCATCCCCCTTCCGGAGCTGCCACGAAATCATTATAGAGTATATTTTTCTGCCGGAAGAGTAAAAGAGGGGGAGAGGGGGAGGCAACGGGGGGCCACCTACCGGAGCCGGAAACGGACCGGCACTTCCACCCACCCAGGGGCGGACGGAAGCGGCGCGGCGCGGACCACCCCTTGTCGCGCGGCCTCGTCGAGCAGCAGGGCCCCGCTGCTCCGGGCGACTCGGATCTCCCTCGGGACGCCGCCCGCCCCGATGCGGATGCGCAGGATCACCTCTCCCTGCTGCCCCCTTCTCACGGCTTCCTCGGGATAGACGATCCGGGACTCGATCCTTTCGCGCAGGAGGGTCGTCCCTGGGCCCCCGCTTCCCGGATCGGACAGGTTTCCTCCTCCGGAAGGACCCTGTTCCGACGAACGCAACGGGGTGGCCACCCCGGAAACTTCCGTGGCCGAGACCGGCGTCCCCGGGGGGGCCGACGAAGGCCGCCCGTCGGGGGCCGGGAAGGAGGAGATCGGGCCGGGTTCCTCCTCCCCGGCGATCGTTCCCTGCGCCCGTGGCGAAGGGAAAGGAGCGGAAGGGGCTACTTCCGTCGTCCCGGAAGGAACTCCCGGGGCACGCAATCCCCCGGTGGACGCATCGCGGACCGCTCTCTTTTCCGCCCCCCGTTCCCCGTCCGCTGCACCCACCAGGAAGACATCCACGATACCTCGGAAGGAGACGGTTCCGGAACGTGTCCCCAGGAGGAGCAATGCGGAAATCGACAGGAAATGGGCGGCCGCCGACCAGAAAAGGGGCCAGCGGATCCGCGTCGTCTCCCCTGCCGCCGCATTTGCGTTCCTGAGAGTCATGGCGTCCTTTCCTCCCCGTCCCCGGTTTCTTTCAGATCCGCGCCTCGGCGCCCAGAAGGAAGTGGAACCCGGGGGACGGAAAGCCTTTGCGCTCCTCGTAATCCCGATCGAGGAGATTCTCCACCCTTCCGATCAGATCGATCTCCCGGATTTCGGCCCCTCCCCTCTCCCATCGGTAGCGCGCGAACAGGTCCACCCGCGCATATCCGGGCCGCCGGATGTCGCCCCCGTTCGGAGGGGAATCGAGCTGGTCGCTCTCCACCCGCCAGTCGATCCGCCCTTCCCAACGGGGAGAGGGAGAAAGAACGAGGGAGAGGGTGCCGCGCTGCGTCGGGACCCCGAGGATCCTGCGCCGGTTCGCGGCATCCCACGTGTCCGAGTAGGTGTAGACCATAAGGAGCGACGCCTCCGGCAGGAAGCGCGCCTCGCCTTCCGCCTCCACTCCCCGGGAGAACGCCCTCCCGACGTTGCGCAGCTGCCCGAAGCCCGCCGGGCCGGGCACTGCGGCGTCGAACTGGATCAGGTCGCGGAATTCCTGGTAGAACCAGGTCGCGGAGAACCGCCCCCTCCGCTCGAAAAGTTCCGCGTCCGCCCCCACCTCCCAGGAGACCACCACCTCGGGGGAAAGGAAGGGGTTGCCGATGAACGGATCGGACTTCTCCGAAAGAGTGGGGACGCGGAATCCCCTGCCGGCGGCGGCCCTGACTCTTGCGCCCGTGCCCGGGATCTCCTGGTAGATACCGACTTTCGGGTTGAACTGCGTCCCCGCCTCGGAATTTTTGTCCAGGCGGGCACCGAGACTTATCCCCGTCCCCTCCCGCACCCTCAGCTCCTCCTGGAGGTAGACCGAACGGTTGAAGGTGGAGGAGGCCTGGCGAGTATCCCCGAAATTGGACGCGAGGTCGTCGGTTCCCCGGTCCTTCTGGTACTCGACGCCCAGGAAGGTCGTGGAGCGGCGCCCGGCGACAAGCCGGCCCTGGAGGCCGAACGTCATCTTCCGGGTTTTTGTCGTGTCGTCGAACTCGAACGGGAAGACCTCGCCGGCATCGGCCGGATCCTTTTCATGGAAGAACTCGTCGAAGACGCTCCCGGAGGCGGTTACGGCGACCGCCTCCGACGCGAAGATCTCCCATCGCGCCCCGGCCAGGAATCCGCGCCGCGTCAGATCGTGGTTCCCGTCGCGCGGGGTCCCGAAATCGACGGGCACCTCTTTCCGCTCCTCCGTGGACAGCACGAGGGCGTGGAGTCTGCCCCACCCCCCGGTCCCGATCTCTCCCGAACCCAGAAAGGAGAAGAGGGACGTGCCGTCGTTCTCCAGGATCCCGTCGCTCTCGAAGCCGTTCGCACCCAGGTAGAGGTTCCCCCTCTCCCCCGCCCCCTGGGCGAATCCCTTCCATGCCAGGGTATTGTAGCCCCCCCCCGAGGCTCCCACACCGTACTGCCTTCCCATCTCCCCCTTCCGGGGGAGGAAGTTCACCACCCCCGTCATCGCGTTGGATCCGTACAGGGCGCTCTGCGCCCCCCGGACGATCTCGATGTGCTCGAACCCGTCCACGGGGAGCGAGGAGATGTCGAACTGGCCCAGGGTGGGGCTGTTCACCGGGAACCCGTCGATGAGGACGAGCGTGTGCGTCCCAAGACCTCCCCGGATCTTGATGTTCTCCCGGTTCCCCGCGCTGCCGCTGCGCTGCACGTCCACCCCCGGGATCCCCTGAAGCGCATCCCCGGCCAGGACGGCGCTCTTCTCCTCGATCTCCTCCCGCGTCACGACGCTCACCGAGGACGCCTGCTCGGACACCTTCTGCTCGACCCTCGTCGCGGTGACTACGATCGGCTCCAGCCGGATCGCCTCTTCCGCCCGCGGGGCGCCCGGCACCGCGGCGGCGGCCGCGGCGAGAAATATCACGGCGGCTTTCCCCCGGTTCGCACGATTCACGGTTTCCCCTCCCTTCCCTTCCTCACGGGGGTCACGCGCACGGACCCCGTCACCGGGTTCCTGTCGCACACGGCGTCTACCCCGAACGCATCCCGGATGTTGGAGGAGGTCAAGACCTCCCCGGGCCGCCCTACGGCCCGGACCTTCCCCCCCGCGATCAGGATGATCTGCTCCCCGTACTCTGCGCACAGGACAAGGTCATGCGAGGCGATCAGCGCGGTGACGCCGCACGACTCCGAGAGCCGCGTGACGACCTCGTAGAACGCGACGCGGTGGTAGATGTCGAGGAACGCCGTCGGCTCGTCCAGGAGCATCACCCTCGCCCCCTGGGCGATCGCCCTCGCGACGGCTGTCCGCTGACGCTCCCCCGCGGAGAGTTCGCCCAACCCCCGTGTCCGGAGATCATGGAGGGAGGTCATCGCCATCGCCCGGTCGACCTCCCGCCGGTCCAGGGCCGTCGCCTGACCGAAGAACCCGTGGTGGGGAAACCGGCCGAGCATCACGTACTCTTCCACCGACATCGGGAAATCGAGGGGAGGGTCCTGCCCCACGACCGACAGGATTCTGGCCATCTCCCTCCTCCCGTACGAGGAGGGGGGCCGGCCCAGGACGGCCACCTCCCCGGAACGGGGTCGTTGCAGGCCCGAAAAGATCTTCAGAAGCGTGCTCTTCCCTGCGCCGTTCGGCCCCAGCAGGACGGCCACCTTCCCCTCCCCGACCCGGAGGTCGACTCCGACCAGCACATCCCGTTCCCCGTACCGGAAGGTGACATCCCTTGCGGTCAGGAGGTCGTCTCTCACGGCTTCCCCCCGTTGCGGCGCAGGAGATAGAGGAAAAACGGCGCCCCGGAGAGGGCGGTGACCGCCCCCACCGGAAGTTCCCCGGAGGGACCCGCGGTCCGGGCCAGCACATCCGCTGCGATGAGGAACGTTCCGCCGAGGAGGAAGGCGGCCGGCAGCAGGCGCCGGTGGCCGGAGCCCACGATCGACCTCGCCCCGTGCGGCACGATAAGCCCCACGAATCCGATGAGGCCCGAGACCGCGACCACGGAGCCGGCGAGAAGGGAAGCGGTGAGGTACACCGCGGTCTTCACCCTTTCTACCGGCAGCCCGCTCTGGAAGGCGGCCTCGTCGCCCAGGAGCAGCAGATCCATCCCCCGGGAGAGGAGAAACAGAAACGCCACCCCGGCCGCCACGTAGGGGGCGAGCAGCCCGACCCTCCCGGGCGTGCCGAGGCTTAAATCCCCCATGAGCCAGTAGACGGCCCCCGGGATCCTCCCGGGGGGGGCGAGCGCGACCATCATCATGATCAGTGCGTTGAGAAACGCGCCGACGATCACCCCCATCAGGATCAGCCGCTCCCGGGAGACCCCGCTCCTGCGACGGGCCAGGAGGAAAACGGCCGACGCCGCAAGCGCAGCGCCGAAGAATGCGCACAGCGGCAGGGGCAGGAAGGAGTCGCCCGGGAGCAGGAGCCTGGCGGTCATGGCGCCCACCGCGGCTCCCCCCGAGACGCCGAGGATGTACGGGTCGGCCAGCGGATTGCGCAGAAGAGCCTGGAACGCCACGCCGGAGGAGGAAAGGGCGCCGCCCACCAGCGCCCCGAGAAGGGCCCTCGGCAGCCGGAGCGTGAGAACGACCCGCGCGGCCGTTTCCCCGGCCGGCCCGCCGGCGTCCCCTCCCGCGAGTGCCCGAAGCGCCTGCCCGAGGGACACCGGCACGGGGCCCGTCAACAGGGAGAGGGCTACCGCGCCCGCGAAGGCGGCGGCCAGGAGCGGGAACACGAGCGCCATGCGCTTCATCGCGTCGCCCCCTTTCCCCCGCCTGCGGACCCGGCGTGCCGCTCCCTCCATGCGGAGAGCACTTCGGCCACCTTCTCCAGCGCGGCCACCATCCGGGGCCCCGGCCGGGTGACCAGGTCCCCGTCGAGAGGGACGACGTCTCCGTTGCGGAAGGCGGGGACCTCCACCCAGCGGGTCAGGTCCGGGGAGAATCCCTCCATCCCCGTCATCCTGGCCACGAGAATGATATCGGGGCTTGCCGCGAGGAGATCCTCCACGGAGAGGCGGGGATACCGCCCGGCGTACCCCGCGGCCGCGTTCCTCCCCCCCGCGGCGCGCACGATCTCATCCAGGAAGGTCCCGCCGCCGGCCGCGATGACGGGGGAGGTGGAGACGACGAAAAGCACGCGGGGCGAAGGGTCGCGGTTCGTCCGGGAGGCGCGCTCCGCCCGGGCGCGGAGGGCGTCCGCCTCCTTTTTTCCCCTTTCGGGTACGCCGAGGAGCGCGCCGATCCTCTCGATCGTCCGGAAGACCGCGGCCAGGTCCTGCGGCCCCGCCGCGAAACAGGGGATCCCCATCTCCTCGAGGAGCTGCACCCTCTCCCTCGGGTTGCCGTCCGTCGTGCACAGGACGAGGCCCGGGGCGGCGGCCACGATCCGCTCGACGTCGGGATCCACGATCCCGCCGACCCGGGGAAGCTCCGCCGCCCGCGGCGGATAGTTGCAGTACCTCGTCACGCCGACGAGTCTTTCCTCCTGCCCGAGGAGGAAGACGATTTCGGTGAGGTTCGGAGCGAGCGAGACAACTCGTCGGGGTGCGACGGCCAGCCGTACGGATACGCCGCGGTCGTCTTCCACCGCAAGGGGGAAGGAGGAGGCCCGCACCCGCGGCAGGGGCGCCAGCAGGAAGAGAAGGGAGACGGCGAAAAGGAACCGGCAGACCCCGCCCGGGCCCTCCCCGTTTCCCGCGGTGACCGGCAGACGCTCCAAAGAAGAACCCCCAACGCTTCCGGGGAGGAAAGGTTGGGGGGATCGATCTTGCCGGCCCGCCTTCCCGACCCTTCGCCCGCGAAAGGTGATCCGGGAAAACTCCCTGTCGGGCCGGTCTCCTGGCTTCCGGTTACGAACCTACTCTCCGCGCCTTCCCGGGGTGTCTTCCCCAGTGGCCTGGATGCGGATTTCGTCGCCGGTTACAGTTGCGGGGCAGCGATGGACTTCCACCATCTTCCCGATACCCACGATCGGGCGCCCGACGGGATATTCCATTCTGAACGAACGATCTACTCGTTATTCTGGCCTGCCGGTGGGGGGGGAGTCAAGCAGCCAAATCCGATCGGGCGGATTCGCAATCCGGTTATCGACCCCAGTCGCGGAGATGATCGGCGACCAGCCGTTCCCGGTCCGGATCGCGCCCGGCCGACGCGGCGAGGAAGTCGGAATAGGACTGCGCCGCCCCGGCTCGGTCTCCCCTGCGCTCTTGCACCGTGCCCAGGTGATAGAGCGCATCGGGATCGGAAGGGAACACCCGCAGAGTGGCAAGCAGGGTGGCTTCCGCTTCCGCGAGACGGCCGAGCCTCGCGTGGGCGATCGCCAGGTTCACCCTGGCCGTGGGCTTGCCCTGGTCGATGGCGGCGGCACGCTCGAACATTTCGGCGGCTTCCTTGACCCCCCCCATCCGCATGCGAAGAAGACCGGCGTTCACCAGTGCCGCCGCGTAGTCGGGATCGAGGGAAAGAGCCTTACGGAACGCTTCTTCCGCTTCGGCGGTCCTTCCCAGTCCCATCAACGAGACCCCGAGGCCGTTCCATCCTTCGATGAGGGTGGGCTTCGACGAGACCAGTTCCCGAAAGAGGCGGACGGAATCCTCCCCGTCGCCCGCCCGCTGGGCGTGGATGGCGCTGTTGTAGTTCGCGATCCATCCGGACTCCGCGCTCCGCGAGACCGGCATCGCCGGTGAGGCAGAAGGAGGGATTCCTTGGGAATCCGATGCGTGGGACGCAGGCGTTCCGCGGGAAGACCCTTCCGGAGGGGAGCTTTCCCGGGAATCCGCGGCCGCCTTCCCTGCGGCGGGCTTCCGGGCGGACACCGGCCCGGAAGCGGTTGGCCCCTTACGGGGTTTCGATGCGGGGGGACCGGCGTCCTTCCCTTCGCCGCCCGGAACCCTCTGATCGGAGGAAGCCACAGGGCCGGGGGAGGAGGTGAAGGTGGGCGATGGTTCGGCAACAGGCGGGACGGCAGGGGGAGTTTGCCCGCGGGGCGCGCCCTCGAAGTGGGAGCGCGCGGCGAAGTAGACGATCCCTGCCACCATCAGAAGCACCACGCCCGGGACCGCGACTGCGGTTACACGCCGCTTCCTTCCCGGCGGCGACCCCGGCTCGTAGGGAGGGGGGGAGGGGATGCCCGGCGGAGGCCCTCCTGGCGAACCTGTCCGCGCTTTCCGCAGGGCGTCCTGGAGAAGGCTCATACGATCCCCCCGGATATCGCCAGCGCAGCGAGGAGGATATCCATATGCGACACCCAGGCGACCAACCGCCAGAGCCGCCTGGCCATTCCCGGGTTATCCGACAGCGACTCCTCCGCCCGGCTTACGTCCTTGCGCCCGATCTCCGCTCCTCCCCGCAAGTAGGCGGAAAGGAACGCCCGGTCGCAGAGCATGTTGATCCTTCTTGGCACTCCCTTCGAGCGCCGGAAGATCGCCCTGGCCGCCCCGGAGGAAAGGAAGGTGCGTCCCGCCCCTCCCGCCACCCCGAGGCGATGGTCGATGTACCGCGAGGTTTCCTTCAGGGTAAGCGGCAGAATCTCCGCCCGCACCGTGACCCTCTGACCCAGCTGGCGCAGCGAAGGAAGGGCAAGCATCCCCCGGAGCTCCTTCTGCCCGATGAGCACGATCTGGAGGAGCTTCCGCTTCTCCGTTTCCAGGTTGGACAGGAGCCGGACCTGCTCCAACAGGCCGGCCGACAGGTTCTGCGCCTCGTCGATGATCAGGACGGGGCATCTGCCGCTTTCCGCCTCGGCCAGGAGGAACCGGTTCAGGGCGTCGAGGCAATCCTTCTTCGTGCCGTGGATCGCCTCCACGCCGAAATCGTCCAGGATCCCGCGTATCAGTTCCTTCTCCGTCAGCATGGGATTCAGCACGAGCGCCGTGCTGAAGGCGCCGGAGACCTTTTGCAGGAGAGCCCGGCATACGGTGGTCTTCCCCACCCCGATGTCGCCGGTGATCACGATGAACCCCTCCCCTGTCTCCAGTCCGTACAGCAGGTGCTCCAGCGCCTGCCGGTGGCTCCCCGACAGGAAGAGGAAATCCGGGTCCGGGGTCAGCGAGAACGGCCGTTCCTCCAGATGGAAGTATCGTTCGTACATGTCATTCCCAGGGCGTAAGCCCCTTGCGTTCCCCTTCCGTTCCGTAGACCCACGGTCTTCCTCCGATGTGGAAGCCCCGCTCCGAACGGCGCAGCCTGTCTTCCTCCCCCGCCGAGATCTCCGCCGTGCTCCCTCCCCGGAGGATGCGGGGCGTGATCAGGATGACCAGCTCCGTCTTCTTCTTCTGCTGGTCGGTGGACCGGAACAGCAGGCCGAGGAAGGGGATGTCACCGAGGAGAGGCACGGACCGGATCGTCTCCTGCGTCCGTTCCTGCATCAGGCCCCCGATGAAGACGGTCTGTCCGTCGCCTACGGAAACCACCGTGTTGGTCTCACGGACGTCCACGATGGGCGCGGTGTTTCCGTCGGGGGCGGTCGCCTCCCCGACCTTCTCCGTGATCGACGGATGAATGGCAAGCATGATGTTCCCGTCCCGCCCGATCTGCGGGGTGACGCTCAGGATGATCCCCTCCGTGAGCGTGTCCGGGGAGAAGGTCACAAACGCCGCCGAGGTCGTGGAGGCGGGCGTGACGGTGGCCCGGAAGAAAACATCCTGCCGGCCGATCCGGATGATCGCCCTCTGGTTGTTCAGGGTGGAGACTTTCGGCGCCGAAAGCACGTTGACCTGGCCCTGTCTGGCGAGGGCATCCAGGAACGCGTCGAATTTCGTCCCGGCGACGCCGATCTGGAAGGCGGTGTTTCCGCTCGGGAGCGTCTGCCGGACCGCGGCGCCGCCCGTGAGGGACCCGGACAGGGAAAGAGAGGAGAGGTCGGGAAAGGCGGTCCAGTTGATCCCGTACTGCGATGTGTCGTCAAGGGTAATCTCAAAGATGCGGGTTTCGATCATGACCCCCGCTCTCGACCGCGATTCGAGAGCGGCAAGATACTCCCCGACCTGTTGCACACGGGCGGGGGAATCCGTGACCGCGAGTGTGCCTGTCGCCCGGTTCAGCACGACCTTGCCCCCTTCGGCGGATAGCAGCGACTGCACCTCCTCGACGATACCGGACCAGAAGTCGAACTTCTCTTCCGTGTTTACCGTGTTGAGGCTCTGGCTTTCCCCTCCTGCGGACGACGTCCCGCTTGCCGACCCCGAGGGGGAGGAAGAAGAGGAACCCGAGGTGGAGGTCGAGGCGCTAAGCGACCCCGAGCCCACCCGTGACGTGAGCAGATAGTCCAGGTGGAATATGCGCGTGATCCGGTTCGCGGGGAGGACCCGGACGGTCTTCCCGGCAAATTCGAGCCGGCAACCGAGCATCGAGCAGACTTCCTTCATGATCTCGGGGGCGCTCACCTCCTTGAGGTCCATCGTGACCGCGCCCGAAACCTCCGGGGAAAGAACGAGGTTGAAGTCGTTCTCCTTCGCGAGGGAGAGGAAGACCTCCCGTGCGTCCGCCCCGGCAAGAACCATGGTGTAGCGGGGCGCGGGCTTCCGGAACTCCCCGGGCGACTGTTTTGCCCCTTCCCGCGCCTGGACGGGAACGTCCGGGAGGGGAACCGCGGGGCGCTCCGTGTTTTCCGGCACATCCCCACGGGGGCCCGGGACCGCCCCGGGGGCGACGGTCACGACCGGCGGGGAGTCCCTCCGCACCATCTGGGGCTTGGCACAACCCCACGCCGACAGACAGAGAACCGCGCAGGTGATCGCCCCCATCGCACGGATATGCACATTGTGCAGCGCAGACACGGATATCACTGTTTCCCTCCTCTCCTCTCTGCACCCGACATCGCGGGTTTGAACATTTCCACCACGCGCGTTTCGCCTCCCCTGCGCACCGCTATACGGTAAGGCTCCACCCGTTCCACGGTCCAGCCCCCGATCCGCTCGCCGACTTGCACCAGGCGGCTGCCGAAAATCGCCATTCCGACCCTTCCCGCCACCACCGTTCCCCGAAGGTCGTCGGGCATTCCCTTCCCCCCCCCCGGGTCGGTGGGTCCCGCGGCAATCCCGGACCCGCCCCCCTCGGGAACCGCGCTCCCCGCGGGGAGAAAGGGGTTTCTCTCCCAGGACCACGCGACCTCCGGCTCCGTGCGGTCCACGCTGCGGGGAGAATCCGGAGTGTGCTGCGCCGCCGGAGGCGGTGCCGACACTTCGGCGGGCATTCCCTCCCGATGCTCCCCGGCCGATTTGTTGGCCGGGCGATCGGTGCGGGTCTCCTTCCCCCGAAGCGGAAGGAGACGGGACCCGACGAGGAGGAGAGCGACAACGGCCAGTGCTCCCGCCACCCTCTTGTCCCGCATGATCTCGCGCAACCGGCTCATCGTCCCGCAGGCCTCCGGTAGAACGCGGACAGCTCCACGTCGGTCTCCATCTCTCCTTCCTTCTCCCGGATCGCAAGCGTGTTGACCGACAGGAGCCGGTTCATTTTCGGGATGCCGTCCAGGAACTCGGCCATCTCCCGGTAGGTCGAGAAGAAGGCCAGCTGAAACCTGACTTCCCCCGGGCCCGTTTTTGCCCCTTCCCCGGGGGGTGCGGACGAGACCGGTGGGCCCGCAACGGCACTCACCGAGGCGGACGGTCCTTCGGCGGGAGCGGAGAGACGGAAACTTCGCAGGCGATGACGGGCCGCATGCCGCGCCAGTTCTTTCAGCAAGCTCTCCGTGTCGGGGGACTCGGGAACCTTGCTTCGCCACTCCGCGACCCTCATCTCCAGAATGTCGATGTCGCTCCGGGAAGTCTGCGACATCTCCTCCCACGCCTTCAAGGAGGTCTCCATGTCCGCATTCGCAGCGGCCACTTCCGCCTCAATCCGGCGCACCTCGTGCACCTTCGGCGAGAAGACAAGGAAGTAGGACAGGGCGGACAGCACGAGGAGAGCGGAAAGGAGAAGGTGGATCTCCTTGATCTTCGCGAACCTTCCCATGGGCATCTCCGCTACTCCCTCTCCTGCAACCGGAACGTCACGAGGAACTCCTGCTCGTACCCCATTTCCTTCTTCCCATCCCGGAGGGGCCGGATATCGACCGGGACGTACTCCACATCCGACAGGATCCCTCCCTTCCGGACCGCCATGAGGAACCCGTTCAGTTTTTCCTGTACCTCGGTCAGCGTCGCACCGCGGACCCTCCCCTTAAGCTGCGCGCGGAACCCCCCGCTGTCGCGGTCAAGACCCAGGTTCGAGAACGTCATCGTTCCGGGGACGGACACACCGAGGCGCGCGAAGAAGGGTGTCCAACGGGTGAAGGGCGTCCGAAGGGCCTGTTCCCCCGCCGATGCCTCCCGAACCACCTGCCGCAGATTCCGCCAGCGCAGGAACTCCTCCTGGGAGGAAGGGTTCAGGTTCGTCCCTGCAGCAACGGAGGCCAACACCTGCCGGTACCGGATTTCCGCATTATGAAGCCCCAGGTAGAGGCCGGCGTTTGCGGCAAGAAAGATGGCTGCGATCACGGCAACCGCGACCAGGGTCTTCCAACGTTCCCTTCTGCCGAGATACTCCGTGGGAAGGAGGTTTACCCGGTCCGGCTCCTCGCAAAGGAGAGCCAGCCCGATCGGCACGCCGAACCCTGCGGGGTCGGCGGGGGTCCCGTCCCGCATCCGGACGGCCGCAACCGCCGGGTGCGGGGCGATCTCGAGGTGCAGGCGCTCGGCGACAAGCTTCTTCATCGCGTCGGACGGCGGCAACCCGCTCCAGTAGATCGCGGAAATGGAACCTCCGCGGCTGAGTTGGCGGTAATACAGTACCGTCCGGGTCAGCTCGGTGATTACCCGTTCCGCGGTGATCTCCTCTCCGGATTGCTCGGCAGCCGTCTCCGGGCCGCCTCCCTTCCCCGGATCCATGAGCCGGTACTCGGGAACCGCGGGGGCGGGACTCCGGGCCTCCCGGAATTCCGCGGGGAATTCCCGGGCAAACCGGAGTTTCCCTCCGCCCGACACCCCGATGACCGCGCGGGACGGGTCGGCGTGGAGAAACCCCACCACGTTGTCGGCCTGCTCCCTGGGGTGCATCGCGGAAAGAGCCAGGGGCACGGAGGTGACGCGGACGGGCGTGATCCCCGCTTCGATCAGCAGAAACACCAGCCGGCGGATCTCGAACTCGGGAATTACGACCGCGAGGACCTCCTGGCGTTCGACCCCCCGCTCGACCTGTTTCCCGATGACCTCCCCCGTCACCCGCAGCTCGGATACGGGAGTGGAGATCTCTTCCGCGACCTTTCCCCGAAGCAGGGCATCCCGGTCCTCGCCGGTCGCAGGAGGGAGGATGTAGATCCGGTGTTCGATCAGCGGCCCGAAATAGCTGATGACCGCCCTCTTCGCGGTGAAACCCCGGTTCGACAGAAACTCCCGGAGGAACCGCCCCACGCGCACCGGCTCGCCCCCCGGCCAATCCGTCGCGGCCGCCAGGGTGACCTCGAGCGGGCGGGTTCCGGGGACGTATTCGATCGCCCGGATCACCTTCGGGGAGATCTCGAGAGCCAGCATTTTTCCCTTTTCGCCCATTCCCGTCCCTACCGCACGTACAGATTGAGTTGGGCCTGCTGGTTGTTCCCCGGTACGTATACGACCGCCTGCCCGGTCACCGGCGGGTTCGGGGGGATCGTACACACTGCCGTCACCGCATGGAACCCCTCGTGGAACCCGACCGGGATGCCGAACATATACGGGGGGGCCGCGGGCGTTCCCGCATTGGCGGGCGCCTGTACCCCGTTGTTGGAATAGTTGAACGTCACCGTGGCTGTCATTCCCGGGAACGACGCCGGCTGCGGGTTGAGGACGAACTGGCTCGCGGTGTTGTCCGTGTACCACACGTAGAGGTTGACCAGGAGAGATCCCCTGTAGTTCGCCGGGTTGGGCGGGTAGATGATGTCGTCCGCCGTCCCGATCGTCCTGTCCTTCCCCGCGCTCCGGATCTGCCCGGCCCCCGGGTTCCCGTAGGCGTATGGGGTCCCCCACGGGTCATTGAGGTACCCGTTGGCATCGAAGCCGGTGTTGATGTAGGGGCCGAACCATCCGAACCTGACCCCCAGAGTCCCGTTGGTTCCCCCCGGCTGGCCTGCCTGCACGTTGAGTTGCGTCAGGTTCGCCGGCAGCCTCCCCATGTCGCCCGCGAATCCGGGGGTGGAAACGGAGGGGTTCCCCATGATGGCCCCGTAGAGTTCCTCCATCTCCTTCCGGGCGCTCCCCTCACGGGACTGGTTGATGATCTGCGCCGCGTACGGGACGGCGACCGAGGCCAGGATGGAGATCACCGCAATCGCGATGACCACCTCCAGGAGGGTGAATCCCCGGCGGCCCCTCATTGGCTCCCCCCCATCGCCCCGACCATCTTGTAGAGAGCCAGGAAGAAGGAGAGGGCGGCTCCCAGCACCACCGTGGCAAGGAAAATGATGATGGCCGGCTCCAGAATCGCGAAGGTCTTCTTGATCGTCTTGGGAACCTCGCGGTCGTAATGCTTCGACACGTTCTCGAGCGTTTCGTCCAGCCGGCCGGTCGACTCGCCGGCCGACAGCATCCGCACGACCATCGGCGGGAACTCCCCGGATTTCTCGAGCGCCGCCGAGAGGCTTCCCCCCGCGGTCAGCTCCTCCCTCGCGGTGCGCACGACGTTGGCGATCACCCGGTTCCCGATGACTCGTTCCACCACCCACAGCGAATGGACCGTCTCCACGCCCGCCCGGAAGAGGAGACTGAAGAAATGGCTGAAGCGGCTGATCTCGATGGCCCGGATCAGTTGCCCCACGAGCGGGATCCGAAGCTTCCACGCGTCCACCCGCAATCTCCCCGCCTCCGACCGCCGGTAGAGACGGAGAGCGGCGTAGGACAGGGCGAGGCACGCGAGCAGGAAAAGACCGTAATCCCGGAAGAATGTGCTGATCGCGATCACGATGCGCGTGGGGAGAGGGAGCTCCACGGCGGCCGCCTGGAAGATCTTGATGAACCGCGGGAATACGAAGGTAAACAGGATGAAGATCAGCCCCATGACCGCCGACACGACGGTCAACGGGTAATAGGTGGCCTGGCGGATCGTCCCCATCAACTCCTCCTGCCACGTGAGGAACCGGGCCAGGTCGGCCAGGACCCCCTCGAGGTTCCCCGTCGTCTCCCCCGCCCGGACGATGCTCACGTAGCTTTCCGGAAACGCTTCGGGGTGGAGGGCGAAGGATTCGGAGAGCCCCGCCCCCGCCTGGACGTTGCGGCGGACATCCCGGATCACCTCCTTCAGCGCGGGGTGATCGGTCTGCTCCGCGAGGTCGCCCAACGCCACGACGATGGAGATCCCGGCGCCCAGGAGCGTTTTCAGGTGGTAGGTGAACGAGATGATGTCTTCCCGCCGGATCTTCCCCCGGAAGGAGAGAAGGCCCGCGCCCGCGGACCGCTCGACCGCCTGGAGGAGGTGGAGCCCCATGGAGGCGAGCGTCTCCCGGATGCTGTTTTCGTCGGGGGCCAGAAGCGTCCCCCGCACCTTCTTCCCGTAGTCGTCGATCGCGTTGTATTCGTACCGAGGCACGTCCCTTCGCTCCTTACGTCACACGCACCGCTTCTTCCAGTGTGGTGGCCCCGGCCAGCGCCTTGCCCACGGCATCCTCGCGCATGGTGGTCATCCCCTCCGACCGGGCCACGTCGAGCAGTTCCTGCGTGTTCGCCCGGCGCATCACCAGGCGGGTGATCTCGGGAGTCACGTCCATGATCTCGAAGACCCCCACCCGGCCGCGGTAGCCCGTCTTGCCGCAATGGGCGCACCCCTCCCCCTTGAGGAACGCGCCGTTGTGCGACCCCGGGGGAATGCCCGCGCGCCCGAGTATCTCCTCCGGAGGGGTGTAGGGAACCCGGCACTGCGGACAGTTCGTCCGCAACAGCCCCTGGCCGATGATCGCTCTCACCGACGAGGCCACGAGGAACGGCTCCTGCCCCATGTTGATGAGCCGGGGGATCGCCCCCGCCGCATCGTTCGTGTGAAGGGTGGAGAAGACCAGGTGGCCCGTGAGGGCGGAACGGATGGCCAGCTCGACGGTCTCCGCGTCCCGCATCTCCCCCACGAGGATGACGTCGGGGTCGTGCCGGAGGACGGCGCGAAGCCCCGAGGCGAAGGTCACGCCCGCCTTCACGTTGATCTGGCACTGCCGGATGATCGGGAGTTCGTACTCGACCGGATCCTCGAGCGTGACGATGCTCCGGTCGAGCGTGTTGATGTAGGAGAGCGCGGAGTAAAGGGTCGTCGTCTTCCCCGACCCAGTGGGACCGCAGACCAGGATGATCCCGTTGCGGCTCTCGATCGCCCGTCGGAACCGGGCAAGAAGGTTTTCGTCGAACCCGAGCGCGTTCAATCCCATCACGAGCCGGGACCGGTCCAGGAGCCGCAGGACCAGGTTTTCCCCCTGCACCGTGGGGAGGGTGGAGACCCGGAGATCGACCTTCCTCTTCCCCTGGAGAAACCGGATCTTGCCGTCCTGGGGCTGCCGGGATTCCGCGATGTTCAATCCCGCGAGGATCTTGATCCGGGCCGTGACGGCGGGCTGGAGGCTCTTTGGAAGGGAAGGCCCCTGCCGCAGCTGCCCGTCGATCCGGATCCGGATCCGGAGGATCTTCTCTTCCGGCTCGAGGTGGATGTCCGTCGCGTCTTCCTGCACGGCCGTCAGGAACAGCTGGTCCACGAGCCGCACAATCGGGGCCCCGGAGGCGAGGTCGGCCTCCGTGACCCGGCCGGCCTCGACCTGCCGGACCGATTTCTGGATGATCTCCTCGAGGGAGCCGCCGCCGGTGTAGTAGTGGTCGATCGCCTGGAGGATGCTGGACTCCGTCGCGGACACCACCTCCACGGTGTGCCCGGTCGCGCGCTGCACCTCGTCGATGGCAAGGACGTCGAAGACGTTCGCCATCGCGACCGTCAGGCGGGGCGGGTCCAGGTGGATCGGGATGATCTTGTACCGCCGCGCCATCGCCTCGCTCACGCACTTGATCGCGGCAGGGTCGATCAGGGAGTTGTCGAGCTGCACGAAGGTGACGCCGGCCTCGGAGGCCAGGACCGACGAGATCAGCTCCTGGGTGACGAACCCGAGGTTGATGAGGATCTCCCCGATCCGCTCCCCGGTCCGTTTTTGTTCCCGGAGGCCCAGTTCGAGCTGGTCGGTCGTGACGAAACCCGCCTCGATCAGGCGTTCCCCCAGAAGCTTCCGCTTCGGGGCCGTCTTCGCCGTCTTTTCCGCCTCCGCCGTCTTCATC
>Ga0209341_10001548_pt1 | contig 22729 bp, 19 predicted proteins | sample RifCSP13_2_FD_184020 | JGI IMG/M metagenome (GOLD analysis project Ga0209341, IMG submission 184020) | Soil microbial communities from Rifle, Colorado - Rifle CSP2_sed 13_2 (SPAdes) (version 2) | ecosystem: Environmental > Terrestrial > Deep subsurface > Rock core/Sediment | place: Rifle... | reverse complement strand
GGGCCGGACATCATTATGTTGAGCCTGGATATGGCTGAACAGGACAATTTGCTTGAATATCTCGCAGACCAGAATTCGCAGTCTACAATCATCCTGTTAAACAACATGGATGAAGACGAACTCTACAGTTCCGAAATAGTTGGCCAGGTATCCCGGTTAAACATAGGTGGATTTCTCCACAAACCGATTGAAATCGATGCAGTCAGATCAACACTGGAAGGACTCAGGGGAAAAGGGACGGATACTATAAAAAAAAGCCAGCAGTTAAGTGACGCATACCGCGTACATTATTGTTGCACACCAACATTGTAATGAACAACAAATCAATAACGATAACAGCCACATTGATATGAGAAAAAATCCAGCTATATTGATCTAAATCAATATAGTAAATTCAAATTACTCATATTTTATGAATAAACTAAAGTTCAGCGAAAAGACCCGATTTTAATGAATCTTTGCATGACCACTTTGGAGACACATTTATGAACAGTATTCCGGGACATTTTGCAATCAATCAACCAGGGTTTCTGGAAAATATGAGAGTGGTCAATGCAAAGATCTTGCAAACCCTGATTTTCCCGCTGTTTCTGATAACGGCCGCCTTTTGCATACCCGGCGCCAGCGCTGGAGAGCCGGACTGGGGACAGGTGCCGGCAACAACCTTAAAGACATTTTACCCGGGCGTGGCCTCATGGGATTTCATGACGGGGAAAGACCACGGTACGGGTGGTAATGTCGTCAAGAAACAGGAAAAGTCCTGCGCGGATTGCCATGTCGGGAAAGACGGTGCCTATGATATCAAGTCCGACAAGATTATTACCGGGGAATTGAAAAAGGTCGCCTCGGGTGAACCATTGGAACCTGAGCCACTTTCAGGCATGCCGGGATTCAAGGATATATCAGTACAGGCGGCCTATGACGCAGAAAATATCTACCTGCGGATCCAGTGGCCAGGCACGGGTGCGAGTTCCGCAAAAGAGGAGGATGCCGACCGGGTATCGATACAAATCTCCGACAAGATAAAAACTTTCAATCTGTATGGCTGCTACATCTCCTGCCATGACGACCAGACCGGCATGCCGGAGAACCGCGGTGAGGAGAAAAAACTCTATGGTTATTACGCCGCAGACAAACCCCAGGACAAACTGGATGAGTATCTCTCAAAAGGGCAGTTTATCGATACATGGGTAGTTTACTTTCTCGGCAACGAGGTCAAAGCAGAGGATGAGTATGTCCTCGAGAGCCGCCACGAGGACAAAAATGACCTGACAGCCACGGGCGGTTTTGAGGGCGGAAAGTACACAGTAGTCATCACCAGGAAACTGGCCACCGGTGATAAGGGTGATATTGGTTTAAAGGACGGCAAGGCCTTCAGTGCCAGCATTGCCATACACGATAACAAGAACAAGGGCAGGAAACATTACACGGCCTTTCCAATTACCATTGGATTATCGGCTGGAGGAGATGTTAGCGCCAAGAAATTCTAATACTTGGGTTTTACAAAGGGGAGCGTTATGAATACAAGGTACTTTAAGTTACACCTGATGGTAGCCGCAACCATCCTGCTCCAGTTGAGTGCCACCAATGCGATTGCGGAGGATAAAGGCATAATCGACTGGGCGGCCATAAACCCGGATGTCAAAGGGGCGACTTTTGTTAAAAGCAGAGAAAAGTGTGTCGAGTGCCACGAAGAATACATCCGGACCTTTGTTACTACCAAGATGGGCATGGCCCTGCCCGATGGCGGCTGTGAGTCCTGCCACGGCCCCATGAGCAAGCATCTGGATGCACCACGGCAAAAACCGGTGCTGGTGGTTTCCCAGAAAAACCTTACACCCGAGCAGGGTAATGCCATTTGTACGCAATGCCATCAAAGTGGTATCCAGTCGTATTGGCAAATGAGTCCGCATGCTGCCGCGGATAATACCTGCACAAACTGCCACGATATAATGAGTGTAGAAGATCCGGTCCGCAAAAAGGCCACCCAGGCCAAGGTCTGCTTTACCTGTCACAAGGAACAAAGAACGGACAGCCGTAAAATTTCGCACCATCCGATCGGTGAAGGCAAGGTGGTCTGTGCCGACTGCCACAACCCGCACGGTTCGGCCGGTCCCCATTTGCTGAAGAAGAGCACGGTCGTGGAGACCTGCTTTATCTGCCATGCCGAAAAGCGCGGCCCCTTCCTGTGGGAACATGAACCAGTGGCGGAGGACTGCACCAATTGTCATACCCCGCACGGATCCAATATTACGCCGCTGCTCAAATCCCGCACGCCATTCCTGTGTTCCGAGTGCCACGACGGCCCGCATCACACTGCAGATCCGGCTGGGACAAATGTCGCAGGTTACCAAGGCGGGCTAACTGCCATCCCCAGCGAGAACTATACCGGCCGGGCTTGTATGAATTGTCACAGTATGGTTCATGGTTCGAACAATCCTGCTGGCGCGCTTCTGCATCGCTAATCTAAGAGACAATGGGGGATTAATACCATGAAAACACGTAACAAAAAAATGCAAGACACTATACTGAGTACTGTTATACAAGGCGCCTTGGTCGCGATGTTGGCCATGCCAATGGCAGCAGCGAGTGTGTTCGCTGCCGGTCTGGCCGCTGCGGAAGAAGAAGGGATGGCGGAAGAAGAAGGCATGCTGGAAGAAGAGGCGGAGGAACTCCCCCCGCTCTACACCAATAAAATCGAATTGGGCGTGATCTATATCAGCGAGGACTCCTTCAAGTTCGGTGAATATAGCGGCCTGAACGACTCGGGGGTTGAAGCTTTAGGCAACCTCAGTGTGCTTGGCAACGATGGAACGAGGCGTTGGAGTCTCTTCGGCACCGATCTGGGCTTGACGTCCCGATCAGTCAGTGGCTCGTTGAGCATTCCGGGCTTGTGGGACCTGAACGTCGGCTACGACGGATTGCGCCATAACATCTCGGACACGTATCAAACACCCCAGCAAGGGAACTTGGGGGGGAACATTTTCACCCTGCCGGCGGATTTTGGTACGATTAACGGTGCCACGCCTAGCGCGAGAGTGCTGACCCCGACCCAGCTCAGCGCCTTTCATACCGAAGAGATTCATAGCGACCGCGACAATACGTCATTCGGAGCGGGCTACCATTTTAATCAGCAGTGGAGCGTGAAGTTAAACTACAATCACCTTGACCAGTCAGGCGCCAAGCTCCTCGGCACCGGCTCGCAGGGCGGGATAGCGCTCGTTGGTGGATCTACCGGTCGCGCCGAAGCCGTTAACATCATCATGAATCCGACCGAGTACACCACGGACACCATCAATATGGCGTTAAACTGGCAAGGGGACAAGGGGCACCTGAGCGTTGGCTATTTTGGCTCGTTATTCGATGACAAGTACAACAGCCTGTCCTGGCAGGGTGCCATGGCGACCGGTGCAAGTGCTTGTGTCGGTGTAGCCTGTTATATCAACAACACCATGAGCACCGCTCCGGATAACGCATTACATCAAATGAATCTGAACGGTGGATACCTCTTTTCACCAAGCACGAAACTGGTCGGCGGCTTTTCCTACGGCGTCAATACCCAGGACGATGCTTACGCGCCCACCCTCATCCCGCAGGCAAGCGGCACGCCTTATGACATGATGCGGCCAGGCGGATTGCCTCAGTCGTCGCTCGATGGCGAGGTGCATACCATGCACGGCGATCTGAAGTTGACCCATCAGATGACCAGGGATCTGATGTTGAGCGGGGCGTTCAAATACAACGAGCGCGACAACCGTACGGATTCCAATATCTACCTTTACAAACCGCTGAATAATGCTAATTACACCGGGGTGAATTTACCGTACAGCAACAGAAAAATACAGGCCGAGGCTGCCGCAGATTACCGTGTGACCCAAGGGCAGAAACTGCACCTGGGTTACGAACATGAGTACATCGAACGCTGGTGCGATGGCGTGGTTGGCGGTTTCGAATGCGTTGCCAGCCCTGAGAGCGACGAGGACAAGCTGGAACTCGCCTATCGCGTAAAAGCGGGTGATACCGTCCGGCTCAATGCCGGCTATACCTTTGCCCACCGCAACGCGGAGTTTGATCGTGCCCATGTATCAAACATAAGCACCCCCCCCAGCGGCTACCCGGGTATTAACTCTGGAGACGATCTGCGGTTCAACGCTTATATTTATGACGATCGTACACAGCATATGGTGAAAGCGGGTATCAACTGGCAGGCGACCGACAAGCTGGACTGGGGGTTGAATGGACGCTACTCATATCTTGACTACGGCGATGGACTGGGTAGGCAGGACAGTCACAACGCAAGCATTAATCTGGACGCCACCTACATCTATAGCGAGGATTCCAGCGTTTCCGCATATGCGAGCTGGCAGAACAGTGAGCGGGAAATGCGGCTCTGGGAAGATGGCCATCCGCTTACGGATATCTGGGCCAACCAACTCAAGCAGGACAGCTATGCTATCGGCCTGAACACCCGGCATGGCGGTCTGATGGGCGGCAAGCTCGAACTTATGGGTGATGTGTCTTACTCATTCGACACATCGCATTATTCGACGCAGATACCGTACGAGGCTGCAACTTGCGTCCTACCGGCCAGCCTTGAGTGTGGCGACACACCCGATATCAACACCAGTCTGTTCACGCTTAAGCTGGATGGAACCTACCAGGTTAACAAAAATGGCAAGGTTGCGCTGGGGTACCTCTTCCAGCTCCTGGATAGCAACGACTATTATTACAACGGCTACCAGTACGGTTTTACACCAAACCGCGTACTGCCGACCAATGAGCAGGCGCCGAACTACTCTGAACATGTGGTCTTCTTGTCTTATATTTACGAGTTCTAGTCAGGACGCTGTAGGCTATGCAGAGTGATTGTACTTACGGGATAACAAATAAATATTATATTAGATGAATATATATTTTCTTATAAAATATTAGGTCATCTTGACTGGAGAAACATTATGAAACTATGCTGTCAGGCCCGATTTGAGCGAAAATTCCTGCTGAACTTGAGGAAACTTAAGTCCTCAATTACATCTTTTACATCTTTTACATCTTTTCCATTTCTGACTTCACTGCTAACACTGATTGTTTTTTGTGCTGCGCCAACCGTCAAGGCCGCTGACATCGACTGGGGTCAGGTCGGGGCAAAGAACATAAAGGTCTTTTACCCCGGCGTGGCTTCATGGGAATTTTTAAAGGAAAGTGACCACGGCACAGGCGGCCCACCGGTAAAAACGATAAAAAAGGCCTGCGCGGATTGCCATGTTGGCAAGGACGGCACATACGATATCAATGCCGACAAGATCATTGCAGGGGAATTGAAAAAGGTCAAATCAGGGAAGCCGCTTGAACCGGAGCCTATCGCGGGTGCGAAGGGTTTCAGTGAGGTTGCATTGCAGGTGGCCTATGATGCGGAAAACATTTATCTGAGACTCCAGTGGGCAGGTTCCGGTGCAAGCGTTGCGGACCCCGCCCTGGCAAAAGATGACAAGGCGGACCGGATTTCCATACAGATCGCCAACAAGATAAAGACCTTCCAGCTTTATGGGTGCTTCATCGCCTGCCATGACGACCAGACGGGCATGCCGGAAAACAGCGGCGAGGAGAAAAAACTCTACGGTTACTACGCCGCGGACAAACCCCAGGACAAACTGGATGGCTTTCTCTCGCAAGGGCAGTTCATCGATTTGTGGGAAGTTTATTTTGAAGGTCCTGAAGTAAAAACGAAGGATGGGTATGTCCTTGAGAGCCGGCATGAGGATCAAAATGACCTGTCAGCAGCGGGCAGTTTTGAGGGTGGAAAATACACGGTGGTGATCACGAGGAAATTGGCCACCGGTGACGCCAGGGACATTACCTTGCAGGACGGCAAGGACTTCAGCATAGGTATTTCCGTACACGACAACAAGAACAAGGGCAGGAAGCATTATACTTCCTTCCCGCTGTCTGTCGGGTTATCAACGTCTGGGGACGTTGCTGCCAAAAAATTCTAAATTCAGGTTAAAGAGGGGAGCATCATGAACATACGGTTTTTCAAGTTACACCTGTTAGTAGTCGCAGCTATCCTGCTCCAACTGGGTGTCACCAGGGCGATGGCAGAGGATAAAGGCATCATTGACTGGGCGGCCTTGAACCCGGACATCAAGGGGGCGACTTTTGTTAAAAGCAGCAAGGAGTGCGTCGAGTGCCACGAGGAATATATTCGTACCTACGCCATGACCAAGATGGGCAGGGCCCTGCCCGATGGAGGCTGTGAGTCCTGCCATGGCCCCATGAGCAAGCATCTGGATGCACCGCGGCAAAAACCGGCGCTGGTGGTTTCCCAGAAAAACCTTGCACCCGAAAATAGTAGTGCCATTTGCACGCAATGCCATCAGGCTGGTCCCCAGGTAAACTGGAAGACGAGTATACATGCTGCCGTAGGTAACACGTGCACAGACTGTCACAATATAATGAGTATGGACGATCCGGTCCGCAACAAGCTCACCCAGACCCAGGTCTGTTTCAAGTGTCATCAGGACAAGCGGGCCGCATCCCTCAGGCGTTCACGCCACCCCGTCCGTGAGGGCAAGGTGGTCTGCTCCAATTGCCATAACCCGCACGGGTCTCCCGGCCGCACTAACCTGGCAAAGAATACGGTCAACGAGACCTGCTATCAATGCCATGCGGAAAAGCGCGGGCCGTTCCTGTGGGAGCACCAGCCGGTACGGGAGGAATGTACCATCTGTCATGACCCGCACGGCTCTACGCACTACCGCATGTTGAAGGTCGCACCCCCATACCTGTGTGAGGAGTGCCATAACCCGGGGCCGGGCGGCCACCCGGCGCAACTAAGATCTGGCGCTGAGGCCGTGCCGCCGGGTCCAACAAACAACTCACGTTATACATTAATCAAGGGCTGCGTGAATTGTCACTCCCAGATTCATGGTTCGAACCATCCCTCTGGCGTGAGATTAATGCGCTAAGCATGGGTGCAACATAACCATGAAAACAGCTAAGAGAACATTTATAGAGAATTTGAAGGGGGAACCACGAGATGAAATCTAGACATGCTTACCTCAAGATCCTGGTGACAGCAACAGTGTGCTTGTTTACAGCAGGCCTGTATGCCGCCGAAGAAGGAATGGAAGAAGCCGTGATGGCGGAAGAGGAGGAAATGGCGGCAGAAGAAGGTTTGGAAGAAGAAGGAATGCTGGAGGAAGAGGCGGAGGAACTCCCCCCGCTCTACACGAGCGAAATCGAACTTGGCGTGGGCTATTCCAGCGAGGACTCTTTCTGGTTCGGTCAGTATAACGGCCTTGAGGACGAAGGTGCCTTTGCGATCGGCAATATCACGCTCAGGAAACATTCTGTTATCGGTGACGATGATAACGATTATTGGGAGTTGTCCGGGTCGAACCTGGGGCTCGATCCCAGATCCCTCTATGGAGAATATAGCCATGATGGGACCTACGGGAACTATAGCCAGGACCGCGCTTACAGTTTATTCATCATGTACGACCAGATACAGCGTAACCAGTTGGATGATGCACAAACGCCATTCGCCGGTGCAGGGACTGCCAACCAGACACTTCCGGCTGGTTATGCCAACCCGGGCAGTGGTACTGCTGGCATAGTCTTCGGCGGCACGCTCCACCAGGTCGATGTTGAAACCGAGCGGGAGACCCTCGGCGGCGGGTTTTCCTTGATGCCGGCCGATGGCTGGAAGATAGCCGGGAAATACCACCACCAGTCCAAGGAGGGGACAGATACCACCGGGATTTCCACTTCCGCATTCACGAACGCTTTTATCGGCATCATGCCGATTGATTACGAATTTGATGAGTTTGACCTGAGTATCGCCCGTGTCGGCAAGAAAGGCCATTTTGAACTGGGTTATCATCTGTCCCTGTTTGAAAATGATACTCATGGAATCATGTTTGAGAATCCTTTTAGTAATGGCGCCAGTGTCCCCCTGCGTCAAATTGAACAAATCGGGCAAGCCCCGGATAACACAGCGCATGCGGTAAGATTCGCAGGCGGTTATAACCTGGGCCAGACGACACTCGCCACGGCCAACCTGTCCTATCAGCGGATGTCACAGGATGATACGTTTCTTCCCTATACTGTTAATACGAGTTTTCTGCCGCTTCCTTTTGCCGAGTTACCAAGAAACTCACTCGACGGCGTGATCAATAACTGGTTTGCCAACTTGACACTGACCGGGCAGCCCACACCAAAACTCAATCTCACCGGGCGTTATACCTTTGACTACCGGGACAGCGATACACCAGCCAACACCTACCAATATATCCGGACTGACGCCGCTGCCCAGCAAGACGTTGACACATCGCGGGCGCGGGTCAACCCCGTCTATGACTTTGAACGGCACAAGGCCGGACTGGATGGGAGTTACCGGCTGATGCCGCACGCCACGCTCTCGGCCGGTTATGAATTCGATTATGTTACCCGGGATAATACTGAGGTCGAACACACCTCTGAGCATACCGGTAACGTAAAGCTGACGGGTTCACCCACCGACCGTACGCATGGCTGGCTCAAGTACCTGCATGCGGAGAAGGACGGCTCGACCTATGACAATACCGTGCCGTTTTTTACCGGCTTTAGCCCGGAACACGTTGCAGACGTCATTGTCAATGACTGTGGCGACCCCCTCGGCGGTCCATACGATCTGACTTGTCCGGATTATTACGAGAACAATAGCTATATGCGGAAATATTATCTGGCCGACCGCAGCCGCGACCAGGTCGCAGGTAACCTGAGTTTCTTCCCGAACGACAAGTTCACGGTGGGTGTCTCCGGCCGCTACACCACGGATGATTTTGATGACACAAAAATCGGTCTGACGGACCGGGACGTCGCCAGTGCCACACTGGATGTGTCCTACATCCCCAGGGAAAACCTCACCACGTATGCCTATTACACCCATGATTACATCAATAACGATCAGGTCGGCTGTGAAGCTTGTACCCCTGAACTGGGCGCTCCCATACCTGTTACTAATAGATGGGAGGTGTCTAATGTAGACCATGTGAACACGGTCGGGGCCGGTTTGGAGTGGCTGAATGTGATCGAAAACAAATTGGATCTTACCCTGGATTTTGCCTATACAAAGGCGAATACCGAGGTGGAACCCATAGTCTCAGCCACCTTCGTTGATCCCGGAATACTGCCTTTCCCTGACATCGAAACAACGATCTACAGCTTGAACCTGCGGGGTGACTACCGGCTGAACAAGCAGACAAGACTGAGATTCATGTACATGTATGAACATTTTAAAAATGTCGACTGGGCCTTCGATAATGTCAACCCAACGACCATAGACGTAATACTCGCAACAGGTGAAGATAGTCCGGATTACAACGCCCATGTGTTCGGGCTATCGCTCATCTACGATTTTTAATGACTGGATGACAACTGTTTTTAACAGAGCCAATGATTGATGCAAGTTTTCGGGATACTGTCAAAGCACCGCCGTATTGTTGCCGGGATCATCGCCGTGCTGGCGGTCGGCTGGTGCTTTGCCTATGAACCGGTAACCCGTAATTACATCGCCCAGGATGCGCTCTGTACTTACTGTCACTTGGAGCGGGAATATCTGCACACGGCCCGGATGCCGTTTACCAAGCAGCATCCCGTCGAACTCAAGGAAGGGGAACGAATCGCGCGCTGCGTAGACTGCCACCTGCCCGAGGGGTTCTGGGCCACGACTTTCGCCTATACTCACTTTGCCAGTGCCACGGATCTGTTCGGGCATTTTCGTGACCGCCCCGCGGAACGGGCCGGCGACTGGATCCCCCTGAGCGCTGCGCGCGCCTACCGGGTGCGTGACCGGCTGATGGAATACGACAGTGAAACCTGCCGGACCTGCCATATCGAGGCAGAGATTAAACCCAAGGAACCGCGCGGCCAGAAGGCGCATGAAGACGCCCTGCGGGACAAGGACACCTGTGTCAAGTGCCATACCAACACCGTCCATCGTTATGTAGAAGTACGTACCACAATCGCAAAAGCGGATACTGACGAAGAAGGCCTGGATGAAGGAATGGATGAGGGAATGGATGATGGCCTGATGGATGAGGGCATGGATGTAGAATCTGAAGAACTGGAGGATTTATAGATGGCAATAAGTTGTCATTTCGAGCGTAGCGAGAAATCCTTGTTTCGACCGGAGGGAGAGATCTTCATAAGATCCCTCATTGCGTTCGGGACGCCTGCGGCGGATTTCTCCCTTCGGTCGAAATGACATTAACAACTTATTCAGAGATTCCCTAATAAAATGACAATATGACAGAAAACCATAATACAGATAACAAGACTGATCAAAAGCAACTGGATCAGGACAGCAGTAGTACGGCTGGACCCCTGCCATGTCAGGCCATGTCCTTACAGGAGACTGAGGGCCACGACCGGGATGAACAATCCCCTGCCCGCCGGAGTTTTCTCAGCGCTGTCATTGCGGGCCTGATGATGGCCGTTGCAGGCATCGTAACCTCCCTGGGGGGCAAGTTGACCCTGGCCAATGTAAACAACGGCCCGAATAACAACCGGCGCAAACAGTATGGCATGGTCATTGATGTCAGGCGCTGCATCGGCTGCCATGCCTGTTCAGTCGCTTGTAAAAGTGAATTCGATGTGCCCATAGGCGAGACCCGGTCATGGGTAGAGTATGTCGAAAAGGGCGTCTACCCTAACGTCAGCCGCAGCTTCCTGCCCAGGCTGTGCAATCATTGTTCAGAACCACCGTGTGTGTATGTCTGTCCGACCAATGCCACTTACAAGCGGCAACAGGACGGCATCGTGGTCGTCGACCAGGGTCTCTGCATCGGCTGCAAATATTGTCTCCAGGCCTGTCCCTATGACGCCCGTTTCCTTAATCCCATAACCGGCTGGGCCGATAAATGCGATTTCTGCACCCATCGGGTAGCAAAAGGCCTTGAGCCTTCCTGTGTCAGCACTTGTGTGGGTGCTGCCCGCATCTTCGGTGATCTGGGTGATCTCGACAGCGAAATATCGAAACTCATTGCCAAGAACCGGGTGACGGTCCTCAGACGGGAGATGGGGACATTTCCCAACGTCTTCTATATTGCCGCCGATCATACCGACGAACTGGATGCCAGACGGCCCGAAGTGCAGACCGTCCGGGTGCTCACAAACCGCCGGCAGCAAAAGAGGAAATAGCGATGGAACATGAACTGACCTGGGGCCTGCCTGTTATCCTGTACCTGTTCCTGGCAGGGCTGGGCGCGGGCGCTGTAACCGTAAGCGCCGCCATTCTACTGCGCACCGGTGAGTATCACGGCGGCAGTTACTTCAAACTCGCCCGCTATGGTGCGCTGATCGGGCCTATTCCGGTGATACTCGGCACCTGCTTTATCATCCTCGAGCTGGGCCGCTGGGACCGGGCATTCAACCTGTACAAGGTCATCAACCTGTCGCCAATGAGTATTGGATCGTGGCTGCTTGCACTGTTTATCATTTGCAGCCTCTTATACGCATTGGTCTTCCTGCCGTCATTCCTGCCGCGGTTTGAACGGCTATCCAGGCGCATATTTCCTATCATGCATACCCTGTCCTGGGTCAACGTCCCCTTGGGGATCGGTGTCGCTGTCTACACGGGCATACTGCTGGGTGCCATGCCGTCGCGGCCCCTGTGGAATTCGCCCATCCTCGCTATGCTGTTTCTGGTATCCGCCCTGTCCACTGGCATCGCCGTGATTATCCTGGCGCAAACACTTTCCCACCTTGTCCACGGGAAAGACCCCACCGTTAAAACCGAACGCCGCAGCAGTGAGCATTATCAGGAAGCTCCCCTGTCGAGTCTTGGACACCGGAACTATGAGATCAGCTATCTACTGACCGGCTCCGACATGCTACTGATCATCATCGAACTGATTGTAATATTCTTGTTCGTCATGTTTGCCCACTTGACGGTCGGCAACCTGAAGTACGCCATGGCCATCATCCTGCCGGGCGGTGAGATGGCCGGTATGTTCTGGGTCTGGGTGGTACTGGTCGGTCTGCTCATACCGGGGCTGATGGAAATGTTCTATATCATCCCCAAGGTCGTTTATGGAAGGGAGTTCAGGATACACGAGGGGTCTGAGGTCATGATATCGGTTGCGGTATTGGTTGGCGGTTTTATGCTGCGCTACATCGTCGTCGTTGCTGGCCAGGTTACGGGACCGTTGGGACTATGAAGGTAATGGGAGGTCAAGATGATTAACCGGCGAAATTTTCTCAAGGTGGGCGCCGCCACGGCGGCCGGAGCGTCCCTGCTGGTGAGCAAGGAGGCAGGCGCACAGACCAATGAACTGAAAAAGGGCGGCAAAGATTACTCCTACCTGAGCGGTACGGAACGCGATTCCGTCGCTACCGCCTGTGCGCTCTGCGCCAGCCGCTGTGCCGCCATCGGCTTCCTGGATGGTGGCTATGTGGTCAAGATGGAAGGCCAGCCTGAATCGAAACGGACTTTAGGCAAACTGTGTGCCAAGGGACAAGCGGGTCATACCCAGGTCTATGATCCGGACCGGATCCTCCAGCCCCTCAAACGGGTTGGTAAACGGGGCGAGGGTAAATGGGAAAAGATATCCTGGGACGCCGCCCTGGGTGAATTGACCGGGCGCCTCAAGAAACTGCGCGATGAGGGCCACCCGGAAAAATTCATGTTCCACTACGGCTGGATATCGGCCAGTGCCGACCGGTTGATCAACCGGGTTTTCCTCCCGAGCTATGGCACCGGTACCATCGCCGATAACTCCTGCCTCGGTCAAAGCGCCCGTCTTATGGCCCTTGAACTGACCTGGGGCGGCCGCGACGATAGCTGGGATTTCGACAACACCCGTTACGTCCTGAACTTCGGCAGCAATGTTATGGAGGCCCATACCAATCATGTGGCGCTGGCCAGCAGATTATCGCTGGCCCTGACTGATCATAATCTGAAAATGGTGACTTTTGACGTCAGACTTTCCAACACGGCTGCCAAGTCACATACCTGGATTCAAATCCGGCCCGGCACCGATACCGCCGTTGCCCTCGCAATGTGCAATGTGGTGATGACCGAGGGACTGTACCAGGGCCAGGGCGAGCAGTTCCTGGCTTTCTGCCAGGTCACACCCGATCCGAACGCTTCGACCGAAGAGAAGATCACTGCCTTGAATGAGTATCTCACCGATTACACGCCGGAATGGGCAGAGAAAATCAGTAGTGTCCCTGCCGGTGACATTCGGGCCATTGCCATTGAATTCGCTACTGCGAGACCGGCCTGCGTGATCAGTTCCCGTGGCGCCACCGCAAACCATAATGGTGTTGAAACCGAACGTGCGATCCAGATGCTGGCCGCCATTACCGGCAACATCGACAACCCGGGTGGCAGATGTAGGGGTGTAGTTCCAGAATGGAAATACCCGGCCGGACCGGAGGACAAGCCCGCACCCAGGCGACTGGAGATCCTCGAGGGTTTCGAAGGTGAAGTCGTTTTGCCGGTTCATAGCGTCGGCCACCAGGTACTCAGAATGATCAAGGACGGCCGTGCCGGCCGGCCCGAGGTGTATCTGTGGTATAACTATAATCCGGTGTTTTCAAACGGGAATTCCCAGGGGAATATTGACATCCTTAAAGATGAGTCACTCATCCCCTACACCGTCGCCGTCACGCCATTCTATGATGAATCAGCGGCGCTTGCCGACCTGATCCTGCCCGATGCGATGTATCTGGAGACCTACGATTTCGAGGATGGAATATCACCGGCACAGATACCCGAGTATTACATCCGCCAACCGGTCGTGAAACCACAGGGCGAGGCCAGGGATTTTAAGGACGTTTGCTGCGAACTGGCGGAAAGAATGGGGTTCCCGCTTGGTTTCAACTCCGGTGAGGAATTTCTCAAGCAGTCCTGTGAACTGACACCGGCCGTCAAGGAAAAGGCCGGCGGTTTCAACGGCATGAAAAAATGGGGGGTGTGGTATGACAAGAAGGCCGAGCCTGAATATTATTCCTACCGGCAACCGGTGAGCACTGATTCTCTACAGGCTGACGGGGTCATCCTGGATGAGGTGACAGGGGTTTACTGGAACTGGAAAATTGCCGGTGTCACCAGCGAGGCAGAAGCCCGCGGTAAAGGTTACCGGCATACACCCGGTGCCTATAAAGGTTATGTTGCCCAGAAATTCGGAGGTACCGTTTATAAAGGGTTCACGCCTGACAAGATCAATAAATCAGGATATTTCGAGTTGTACTCACCCATCCTTGCGGAAAATAACCTGCCGCCACTGCCTGGCTACATTGCCATACCGGAACATCAGGACCTCAAGGAAAATGAATTGATTCTGACCACCTACCGCGTCAACGTACAGACCCTGTCCCGAACCCAGAACTGCCGCTGGCTGGATGAAATCTACACCGGTAGTCCTGCCTGGATCAATCCGAAGACCGCGGAGACTATGGGTATAGGCGATGGTGACAAGATCAAACTCAAGACCCGGCTCGGTGAGATAGAGTCCACGGCGAAGGTGACCCATAATGTGGTCCCGGGGGTCATTGCCATTTCAAGCCACGGCGGCCATTGGGAATACGGGCGGTATGCTTCGAGCAAAAAGGCGCCTTACAGCCTTGACGAAGATTCGCCCTACGAAGAACTCAAGTGGTGGACTAATAAAGATGTCCACCCCAACTGGATCATCGACAACGTATCCGAACACATCAGTGGACAACAGCGGTGGATGGACACAGTGGTTTCAGTGTCCAAGGTGGCAGAATCTACGTGAGACCCTTCCCCTCTGTTCATCTGGCCAGCGTGTAAATGTTAATATGAAATAAAACCTACCAAAGGAGTATACACATGGTTGCTGAATCACCCAGGGCACATCCTGAGCCACACAAGAAAAAGCAGATCGGATGGTTTCAACGGGCGCAGGAATTCTGGTACAGGGAATTTCGCAGGATTGTAGGCGCATGGATCTTTGTTGTTGTTCTCGTTACTGTCGGCAGTATCTTCATTGTTATGTCGGATTTCACGGACTTTATTTTTTCGACGCAGACCTTCTGCGGGACCGCCTGCCACGTGATGGAGATCAATGTTTACAAGGAACTGAAAGAATCCAAGCACTGGACCACTCCGACCGGTGTGCGGGCGGAATGCAAGGACTGCCACGTCGATGGGCGCTTGAGTTATGCCATGCTGCAACACTTCGTTGGTACGGGTGAATTGTTCGTATGGCTAACGCATGATCTTGACAAGCCGGGGGCGTTTGAGCAGTTGCGGCCAGCTGCCGCAGACAGGGTGCGTTTCAAGATGATCGAGGATGACAGTAGAAATTGCCGCAGTTGCCATCACATGGAGGCGATAAAGCCAAAACGCATACGGGGCCAGAAACAGCATGAAGAAGCGCTGGAGATGGGTATCACCTGCATCGTCTGTCATTACAACCTGGTGCATAAAGAGGTCGAGCCGTCGCCGTCTTTCGCGAGAGCAATCGAAGAGGCCAGAGGACTGACCACTACTGAAGAAGATGAAACAGAGCCTGCGGCGGGAGAAGAAGGCGAAGAAGTGCTATAAGTTAAATTAGACATATCGCTAACCAGCACAGGACAAGTTAAATTCTGCGCGTGCAGAAAGCCACCCATCGCCTGTACCGGCTTATTCCATGAAGTTGTCAAGGGTGGCCGGATGGAGGCTGTTCAGCAACGCGCAATAATTCCCTATAATACTTGTCTTTCCACAACACGAACATCAGGATTTACCTATGACAATTTTAACAAAGAGATTTTACTTGATTTTGATTGCCGGTCTGGCCGGTGGCTTGTCCGAGATTTTCTGGATCGGCATGTACAGCGCCATAACACATACCGGCGGACTGGAAATTTCCCGCCAGATCACCGCCACTCTGATCCCGGTATGGGCGGGTTTATCGATTGCCCCCCTGCTCGGCGTGGTCATCCATCTGGCGCTTTCCGTGGTGCTAGCCTTCCTTTGTTGCACTGTTTTCATTGAGCCTTTGGGCCAGCGCTTCGGCCATGCGGGGATACTTCCCGGCAGTATGGCCGTTCTTGCGGGCGTCTGGGTGATCAATTTCCTTGTCATACTGCCGGTCATCAACCCTGCTTTTGTCACCTTGCTGCCATTTTTGGTCACACTCGCATCAAAGATGTTGTTTGGATGGACCATGGGTAGTGTTATAAGCCGCGGATTAAAAAATTCAATGACCGGATTACTTCCCGATTAAGGATCGCTGTCTGTATTTTTACAGCCATCCTTTCAGCGCTGCACTATCCATGCACCGCTTGACAGTCCGCTGCGAACTTCCTGATAAGTGATTAATGTTATTTCGACAGAAGGGAGAAATCTTGTAGTTCTATGATTTTATTTTGATAATAACCAGAATCTATCTCAAAATTATTTTCCGGCTTTGTTGACGGGAAAATTTGCAATCACTCCTTCCCCCTGGCAGGGGGAAGGTTGGGATGGGGGTTGAGTTTCAGCCAATCCAGAGATTTCACCCCCACCCTTGCCCTCCCCCTCAAGGGGGAGGGTATTTAATTTCATGTAAATGTCACCTAAATGAGATGCTGTAATCAAAGATGGAAATACCTGAAACAAACCAGCCGGCCCGAGCGATGAATTCTTTTTCGGCAAACGCACTGACCTGTATGCGTAATGATGTGGTTCTGTTCAGTGGCCTGGATTTCAGACTGGAGGGCGGTGAAATCCTGCAAATACAGGGCCCGAACGGCAGCGGGAAGACCAGTCTGCTCAGAATGCTGTGCGGACTGGTACTGCCCGATGCAGGTGCCATCCTCTGGAATGAGAAAAACATTTACGACCACCGTCAGTATTTTTTTAAAGAGATGAGCTACATAGGCCATGTCAACGGTATCAAAATGGAACTGACGGCGCTGGAGAACCTGACGATTAGCGGGGCGCTGGCAGAGACAAATAACAGTATTTCCCTCCCTGATATACTGGAAAAGATGGGGCTTGCAGAGTATGAAAATACACCGGCGCGAAAATTGTCGTCCGGGCAACGCCGCCGGCTGGCGCTGGCGCGCTTGCTCATCACCAATACCAGGCTATGGATACTGGATGAGCCCCTGACCTCGCTTGATGACTATGGCAGGCAACTGATGCGGGACATGATCACGGCACATGCCGCGGGCAACGGCATCACGGTGCTGGCGACACATGATCCCGTGGATGTCCAGCAACATAAAATAACGATGATCAATCTTTAGTAATGACTGCAAATTCAACATTCGCTGTCTTCCTTGCCGTGCTGAGGCGGGACCTGTTGATCGGTCTGCGGCACCGGAGCGAACTATTTAATCCCCTCGTTTTCTTTTTTATCGTGGTCACCATGTTTGTGCTGGCCCTGGGCCCCTATGCAGACACACTGAAACAGGTGGCGCCTGCCGTGATCTGGGTTGCCGCGTTGCTGGCCTCCACGCTCTCGCTGGACATGTTGTTTCATTCGGATCTCGATGATGGCAGCCTGGAACAGTTTTTGTTATCACCACATCCGCTGATCATCATTGTTACTGCCAAGATCATCGCGCACTGGCTCCTGACCGCAGCGCCGCTGATTGTTGCGGCCCTGTTCCTGGGACTGATGGTCTATCTGCCGCAGAGCGCGATCGTGCCGTTGCTGTTGACCCTGTTGCTGGGTACCCCCGTACTCAGTCTGGTGGGTGCGGTGCTGGGCGCCTTGACCGTCGGCCTGCGTGGCAGCGGTATTTTGCTTACATTATTGATATTGCCCCTGTACATACCGGTACTTATCTTTTCCGTGGCAACCGTGGATAATGCAGCGAAAGGATTGGCGATTACCGGCGAGCTTTATTTTCTGGGGGCCATGCTGGTTCTGTCTGTTACGCTGGCGCCGTTTGCTACAGCCTCTTCACTGCGTGTAAGGTTTGGTTAAATCAATGTTTGAATATTTTTATAAATACGGCTCACCCAGACATTTTTACGATTTGTCAAAAATGTTCGTCCCGTGGCTGGGAGGAATTTGTCTGATCCTGCTGATTGCCGGATTGACCGGCGGGCTGCTTTTTGCCCCTCCGGACTATCAGCAAGGCGAAAGTTTTCGCATTATTTATGTCCATGTGCCGAGCGCCTGGATGTCATTGTTTATTTACGTCGTTATGGCAAGCGCCGGCGCCATCAGCCTTGTCTGGAAGGTAAAAGTGGCAGATGCACTGGCCAGGGCCAGTGCGCCGCTGGGTGCGTCGTTTACATTCCTGGCGCTTGCAACCGGATCGCTCTGGGGCAAACCCATGTGGGGCACGTGGTGGGTATGGGATGCCCGCCTGACTTCTGAACTTATCCTGTTATTTCTTTATCTAGGCTATATGGCCCTGCAAACCGCTATCGATGATCGACGTACTGCCGCACGGGCAGGCGCGATCCTGTCACTGGTGGGTGTAGTTAACATACCTATCATTCATTACTCGGTAGAGTGGTGGCATACCCTGCATCAGGGACCGACAATAACCAAGCTGGATGCGCCTTCAATTCACCCCAGCATGCTTGTTCCGTTGTTGATTATGGCTTTTGCCTTCATGTTTTATTATGCGGCTGTGGTGTTATTACGGGCACGTTATGAAATTCTGGAGAATGAACGTAACAGTGCCTGGGTGTATGAACTTACCGAACAGAGGAAAGGATAAATATGTCGTCATTACAATCATTCCTGCACATGGGTGGATATGCCATTTACGTCTGGCCGGCATATGTTCTCACCTTTATTGTACTGATTCTCAATGTAATTTTACCGCTTAAACGTGAAGGCCAGTTTTTCCGTGCTCTCGTTGAACGCAAAAAACGCCTGGAGAAGGCACAATGAACCCGCGTCGCCGCAAACTTCTGTTAAGCGTAATTTTCATCGTCGCTGGCATGGGCATCGCCACTGCGCTGGCACTGAAGGCCTTTCAGGCAAACCTGCTCTATTTTTACAGTCCGATGCAGGTCGTCGCCGGCGAAGCGCCAACGGCAAGACCTTTTCGGATCGGGGGACTGGTGGTCGAAGGTAGCGTGTCGCGTAACCCGGAAAGTCTCGCTGTAAAGTTCACTCTCACTGACACATTGGAGGAAATTAATGTGACCTACGACGGTATCCTGCCGGACCTGTTCAGGGAAGGCCAGGGCATAGTTGCCAATGGCCAGTTGCTACCTGACGGGACTTTTGATGCATTTGAGGTCCTGGCCAAACACGACGAGAACTACATGCCGCCGGAAGTTGCAGATGCCTTGTCCAAGGCCGGGGTAAAATTACCCGACAGCTCCCACTATACACCGCCATGATCACAAAACCCGGTCGCTTCGCCCTTGTTCTGTCAATAAGGTGAAAATCCTGTGATTCTGTAACTTATCCATGCCCTGGCGGTCTATGCTTAAATCATGAACACTTCGCCACAGGAACTGCTGATTACCCATACTTATAAGGAGATCGATGCGATCATCGCGGCGTCCAATCGCATCATCCTTGGCAAGGAACATGCAATCCGTCTGGCACTGGCCTGTCTCTTTGCCCGCGGTCATCTGCTGATAGAAGATCTGCCCGGTGTCGGCAAAACCACCTTGTCCCATGTGCTGGCCAGCACCCTGGGGTTGGGTTTTCAACGTATTCAATTTACCAGTGACCTGCTGCCTGCGGACATTCTGGGTGTGTCCATCTACAGCCGCGAAACCGGCGCCTTCAGTTTTCATCCGGGCCCAATTTTTGCCCAGGTGATCCTGGCTGATGAAATCAACCGTGCCACACCGAGGACCCAGAGTGCACTGTTGGAAGCCATGGAAGAACAACAGGTGACGATCGAAGGCGAAACCCGCCTATTGCCTGAACCGTTTTTTGTGATTGCCACACAGAACCCGTCACATCAGGTAGGCACATTTCCATTACCAGAATCACAACTGGATCGTTTCATGATGCGCATTGAACTGGGTTATCCGGACAGTGGTGCGGAACGTGAATTATTGATGGGCAGCGACCGGCGTGAATTACTGAAACATATCAGGCCGGTAATCAAACCGGAACGCCTGATCGAGATACAGCACCTGGCCGGCAAGATTCATGCGTCATCTGCCCTACTTGATTATCTGCAGGACCTGCTGGAATACAGCCGCAAGAGTAATGAATTCCAGAATGGCCTTTCACCGCGCGCGGGGTTGGCCATATTACACGCGGCAAAATCCTGGGCGTTGATGGAAGGCCACGCCGAGGTGCTGCCGGAAGATATCCAGTCGATACTGCCCGGAGTAATTGGTCACCGTCTGCATAGTTTGGAGAACCTCAATACTTCTTCTAAAGGTCTGGCTAATCATTTAATCAAGCAGGTGCCCATACCTTAGCAAAACTACTACACTCGGCATGACTACGTTGCTCAGGACCTCAAAATCCTCATGTACTATCTTGTACATTCCGGTTTTTACTCCGGACTTCCTGTCCTCCGCCCTGCGGGCCAGCTTCGCTGTTCAAAACCGCTCCCGGCGATTTTGTCACCCCTTCGCGTCTCGTCCTGCCTTCGCTCGTTACGTTTTACATAAACCTTTTAACAGTTACTGGTAATGACGGAAAGCATCGTCCTCGAGCGTTTATCTCCGGCACGGGGCGATCATGCCAGTGTTTCCAGTCTGATACGGCAGCGGGTCTATATCCTGCCCACCCGTCCGGGTTTTTTACTTTGTGTGGCAATGTTCACCATGTTGCTCGGTGCGGTCAATTACAACAACAGTATGGCCTATATCCTGACCTTTCTGCTGGTCAGCGTGTTCATGGTTTGCATGCTGCACACCTATCGCAATCTTGCCGGTTTGGTTATCAGCGGGGCCAAAGTAAAACCGGTATTCGCCGGAGAGATGGCCGGGTTCCCTGTCATCATCGATAACCGAGATGGCACGCCCTGCCCCGCCTTGAAGCTTGTCTGTCACCCGTCGCGCAAAGCCAAACGTGCAGCTCAACAATCCTATCAACCCGTGATGGTCAACCTGCAAGCCAGCCAGTGGCAGCAGGTGGAGATCCCGGCGCCAACAATCAACCGCGGACTGCTGCCGCTGGAGCGGGTGATTATTTCAAGCTGTTTTCCACTGGGCCTGTTCCGTGCCTGGTCATATATCCATCTTGAAGAACAATGTGTGGTCTATCCGAAACCGGCAGGTATTGATCAATTTCCCGCGCCTGTTGCAGCACAAGAGCAGGGACAGGAAGGAGTGAAATCCGGTGCGAATGATTTCGCCGGATTTCGTCAATACCACCCCGGTGACTCGATCCGTAATATCGCCTGGAAAGCGCTGGCGCGGGAGCAACCCTTACTGGTCAAACGCTTCAGTGGTGATGGCAGCCACACGCTGATGCTGGCGTGGGAAGATGTGGGCCATCTGCCGGATATCGAATTGCGCCTGTCGCAACTGTGCCGCTGGATATTGCTGGCTGAAAATCAAGGCTGGATTTATGGTCTTGAAATTCCGGGTTTTCAGATTGATCCTGCACAGGGCACACTGCACAAAAACCGCTGCCTGGAAGCGCTGGCACGTTACGGTATCCATCATGCAGACTGAATCTGCCAGGTCTGTCGATACATTATCTTTATGCTGGCTGACAGCGGGTATAACTCTCGCCATCCTGCCGCATGGCTTGCGCATGCCGGTGTGGCTATTGCCCCTCACACTTGCCCTGGTCCTGTGGCGGCTCGGCGGGGGACTGAAAAACTGGCCGCTGCCCGATGGAAAATATTGGTCCCTGCGTATTCTGCAATTATTAATCATGATTGGCGGTGGCATGGGTGTTTATATTTCCTTCCACACACTGGTTGGACGTGAAGCCGGATCGGCATTACTGGTGTTACTCGCAGGTTTCAAGATCCTGGAGACCAGGCATGAACGGGATTTCTATATTGCGGCATTCCTCGGATTTTTTGTCATCGTTACCAATTTCTTCGTCAGCGAATCCATTACGACAGCAATATACATGCTGTTAACACTGCTGGTCATGTTCACGGCATTGATCACGTTTAATGATCACAATCAATCTCTGAACTCCCTTACCAGAATAAAGACCGCAGGCGTCCTGTTGTTGCAGGCCATGCCGGTGATGCTGGTTTTGTTTTTACTCTTCCCGCGCATTAATGGGCCCCTGTGGGGCATGCCGCAGGATGCCCATGCCGGATTGATGGGGATCGATGATGTGATGGAACCCGGCAGCATCAGCCGTCTCATTCACTCTAATGAGGTTGCCTTCCGGGTGGAATTTGATGGGACACCGCCGGAAAATCCGAAACTCTACTGGCGTGGCCCGGTGTTATGGTACAACGATGGGCGCAAATGGAGCCGCGAACGTGTTATAGGGATTGAACCAGCGCCACTTGAAACCGCAGGCACACCTGTTAATTATACGATTACCCTGGAGCCGACCAGCCAGCGCTGGCTGTTTATGTTGGAGATGGCAGATAAGGCGCCTGCAGACAGCTACTTCGTAAACGATTACCAGTTGCTCGCCCAGGAACCTGTCAACAAACGTATTCGGTATGAACTCTCATCCTATCCGGAGTATGCATTGGGCAAAAGCAATGCTTACGAGATACAACGCGCCTTGCAATTGCCCGATAATTTTCACATCAGAACAATTGCTCTTGCACAATCCTGGGCCAATGAAGAAACTGATGCAGCAAGTATCGTCAACCGCGCCTTGCGGATGTTTAATGAACAAAACTTTTACTACTCACTCACGCCGCCATTGTTGAC
>Ga0209341_10001542_pt1 | contig 22768 bp, 21 predicted proteins | sample RifCSP13_2_FD_184020 | JGI IMG/M metagenome (GOLD analysis project Ga0209341, IMG submission 184020) | Soil microbial communities from Rifle, Colorado - Rifle CSP2_sed 13_2 (SPAdes) (version 2) | ecosystem: Environmental > Terrestrial > Deep subsurface > Rock core/Sediment | place: Rifle... | reverse complement strand
ATGGCGTCCTCGAGTCCCTCTTCGAGGCCCAGCCCGTTGACCACGACGAGGTCGGCGTCAGAGAGACGGGCGATCTGCCGGGCTGATGGCTGGTAGTCGTGGGGATCGACGCCGATCGGGATCAGCACCTCCACCGATGCCGCATCGCCGGCGACGGCGGTGGCGAGGTCTCCGAGGACCGTCGTCGTCGCCACCACCAGCAGTCCGCCGTCTTCCCCGTCCGGCGTCGATCCGCAGGCACCGATGGCGATGGTCACGGCGAGCATCGCGGGGAGGAGCAGGGCGCCCCCGGTTCTCAACGTTTTGACGGAAATGAGAATCATTCCTAACCTGTGACGACACCATACCCACGGGGTGCCCACATCGCAATCGAGAAGCGCATCGACACACGCGTCGAGGAACGGCTCTCCGCGACCGGGGTGCGGTACACGCCGGCGCGCCGGGCCGTGGTTGCGGAGTTGCTGCGCTCGGGCGGCCCGCGCTCTGCGGCCGAATTGGACGATGGGCTACGCCGTTCCGTCCCGCTCTCGTCGCTCTATCGATCGCTCGCGGTCCTGGAGGAGGCGGGGGTGCTCATCCCGCATCACGGCACCCGCGGCGTCACGCGTTACGAACCTGCCGAGTGGCTCTCGGGGCACCACCACCACCTGGTGTGCACCGACTGCGGCGCGGTGGAGGACGTCGCGGTCTCCCGGTCCGATGAGGGCCGCCTCGACGACCTCGTGGGTGCCATCGCGGGGCGCGCCGGTTTCCGGGCGGGAGGACATGCCCTCGAGATCGAGGGTCGGTGCGTCCGATGCGCCTGAGCGACGTCGTTGTTGCCCGGAGCGTGTGCTACCGGTACGGCGACGTCCCTGCGCTGGCCGAATCCTCGTTCACCATCCCGGAGGGTGCGGTCACCACCCTGATCGGTCCCAACGGCTCTGGTAAGTCGACCCTGCTGCACGCCATCGCCGGGCTCGTCTCCCCGGTGTCCGGGAGCCTCGACGTGGTCGGTGAGCGGCGGATCGCCTACGTCCTCCAGGCCACCAAGGTCAACGAGGCACTTCCGGTCACGGTGCGCGAGGTCGTCACCATGGGGCGGTATGCCACCGCGGGACCGCATCGGCGGCTCACCGCAGTGGATCGTGCCGCAGTCGATGCCGCTCTGGAACGGATGGGGATCACGGCGCTGGCCGGCCGCCATCTCCGCGATTTGTCAGGCGGGCAGCGGCAGCGGGTCTTCGTCGCCCAGGGGATCGTCCAGGAACACGACCTGCTCCTCCTCGACGAACCGCTCACCGGCCTCGATCTGGCATCGGCGCGGGCGATCGACGACGTGCTCCACGAGGAGCAGGCGTCGGGGCACACCGTGGTGATCACCTCCCACGACCTCAACGAGGCCGCGGCGGGCGACTGGGTGATCCTGCTCGCCGGTCGCGTGGTGGCGTGCGGTCCCCCGCAGACGGTCCTCACCGGTGAGCACCTCGTCGCCGCCTACGGATCGATCCTTCTGCACGGCACCGGCGAGGAGTTGATCCTCGAGGACCCTGCCCACCGTCCGGTGTCCGGGCGCCACGAGCACGGGATCCGCACCGGAGAGCTGCCCGCTCCCGGAGATCACCTCTGAGTCAGCGCGCGGTGTCCTCGGCGCGCAACCGCATGGTTCCTGCGCGATCCGCCTTGATCCCGCGTACCGGGGCGTAGAAGGCGCGAATGCGGTCCATGTCCGCCCGGACGTCACCGGTCAGTTCGATGGTGGGGCCGATCCGGACCTCATGCCGGGCCCCGTCAATGGCGGCGAGGACGATCGGCAGCCGGGCAGCGCGGGCGATCTCGTAGAACCCGGACTTCCAGTACGGCTGATGGCTGCGGGTCCCCTCGGGTGCGATCGCCAGCACCAGGTCCTCCGACCGCTCGAAGGTCTCCACAATCTGGCCGATGATCCCGCCGGGCCGGGATCGATCCACCGGGATGCCGCCGAGCAGGCGGAAGAACCACCCGAAGGGCGGGCGGAACAAGGTGTGCTTCCCGAGGAACCGGATCTTCACTCCGAGCGCTCGGGCCGCCAGCATCGCCACCGGGAAGTCCCAGTTGGAGGTGTGGTGGGCGCCGATGATCACCATCTTCCGGAGCGGTGGCACCTCGCCGACCGTCTTCCATCTCCCGAGGCGCAGCAGGAAACTCCAGAACCGCCTCAACGGAACAACCCCCGGGCCGCCCGGTCGTGCCGCTCGATCAGGTCTCCCTCGTCGATGGCGACGTGGTGCCCGTCGTCGATCACCCGCCGCCCGGCGACGACCACGTGCCGGGCCGGGGTCGGCGCCGCCAACAGCGACGCCGCCACCGGGTCGTGCAGGGCGCCGGCATACTCGATCCGGTTCAGGTCGAGGGTGAAGAAGTCGGCCTGCTTGCCCTCCTCGAGCGAACCGACGTCGTCGCGTCCCAGCACCGCAGCCCCGCCCCGGGTCGCCATCTCCAGCGCCACCCGTGCGGGCATCTGTTCGCCATCACCCATCCCCGGCGACGCGGCGAGCCGGGCGAGCAGCATCGCCTGGCGGGTCTCGGCGAGCAGGTTGCCGCCGTCGTTGCTCGCAGAGCCGTCGACGCCGATTCCGAGCGGGACGCCGGCGGTGCGGTAGGCGGCCACCGGGGCGATCCCGGACGCGAGTCGCATGTTCGAGGTGGGGCAATGGGCCACCCCGGTGGCGGTGGCGGCCATCCGTCCAATGTCCGGTGCAGAGACGAACACCCCGTGGGCGAACCACACGTCGTCCCCCAGCCAACCCAGGTCGGCGGCATAGTCGACGGGGCGCTTCCCGAAGCGTTCAACGGTGAACCGCTCCTCGTCTCTCGTCTCGGCGAGGTGGGTGTGGAGACGGACCCCCCGCTCCCGGGCGAGCACCGCGGAGGACCGCATCAGCTCCCCGGTGACCGAGAACGGAGAGCACGGGGCCAGCACCACACGGCGCATCGCTCCCGGTGCGGAATCATGGAAAGCCTCGATGGCGGCGATGCTGTCGGAGAGGATCGTCGCCTCGGTTTGGACCACCGAGTCGGGGGGAAGCCCCCCGTCCTTCTCCGACAGGCTCATCGAGCCCCGCGAGGCGTGGAAACGGATCCCCACCTCGTCGGCCCCGGCGAACTGGTCGGCGATGCCCGATCCGTTGGGCCACAGGTATTGGTGGTCGAAGGCGGTGGTGCACCCCGACTTGGCCAACTCGAGCAGACCCAGGGTGGTGGCGATCCGAACCGAGTCGGGATCCAGGTTCGCCCAGATCGGATACAGGGCCTTGAGCCAGTCGAACAGCCCGGAGTCCTGTGCACCCGGGACGGCACGGGTGAGCGACTGGTAGAGGTGGTGGTGGGTGTTCACCAGACCCGGGAGCACGAGGTGCCCCGAGGCGTCGAGCACGTCGTCGGCGGTGGCCGCAAGATCGGCGGCGGTCCCCACCCGCTCTATCACCCCATCGCGGGCGAACAGCCCCCCGCCGGCAATCTCACGCCGCCGGTCGTCCATGGTGACGAGGACCTGGGCGTTCTTGAGGAGAAAGGTGGAAGGTGGACACGGGGTGACGGTAATCGTCGGCGGTTACCCGTCGCCCGTCGCCCGTCGCCCGCCAGATCCCGGCGCCGCGTGCGGCCCTCATGGCTCTTCTTGAAGGGGTCGGGAGATGCATCCTATTGAGCGGACTCGAGGTCGGACATCCCCTCAGGCGGCTCGCCTATGCACGCGATCGCCCCACGCGTTGGGGGTCAGGTGGGCGGGTAGCGGGCGACGGGTAGCGGGGGACGGCGGCGTCAGCCGCCCGCTTCCCCTTCCCACAACGCCCGGAACTCTCGGCTGGTGGCGAGCAGCTCGTCGAGTCGTCCCACCGCGGCCACTCTGCCACCTTCCATCACGACGATCTGGTCGGCGCGTTGCAGCGCCGGACGCCGATGGGACACGACCAGGCTGGTGACCCCGGATCGGTCGCGGAACAGCCGTTCCCACAAGACCCGCTCGGTCTCGACGTCGAGCGCGCTGGAGACGTCGTCGAACACCAGCAGGTCGGGTCGGCGCACGAACATCCGGGCCGTCGCCGAGCGCTGGATCTGCCCGCCGGAGAGGCGCACACCCTGCGGCCCCACCATCGTGTCGAGTCCCTGGGGCATGACGGACACGTCGGGGGTCATCACCGCGGCGTCGACCGCCTCGGCGACCACCTCCGCGGGGTCGGTGCGTCCCATGAGCAGGTTCTCCATGAGGCTCATCGAGAACAGCCGCGGTACCTGCGGGGTGTATGCCGACCGGGGTGGGATGAAGAACCGGTCGGGTTCGGCGACCGGCTCTCCGTTCCACGACACCGTACCCCCGTCGACCTCGACCAGCCCCAGGATCGATCGCAGCAGGGTGGTCTTCCCGGAGCCGACACGGCCGGTGATCACGGTGAACGACCCCGCCGGCACCGAGAATGAGACGTCCGCGATGCCCTCGCCGGTCCCCGGATAGGCGAAGGTGAGCCCGCTCACGTCGAGGCGTTCCAGTGGCGCCAGGTGGGGCGGGACCACCTCGGGGTTTGGCAACGGGCCCGTGAGTTGCAGATTGCGGTGCTCGACGAGGCGCATCGGGTCGGTGTCGCCCATCAACGCCAGCATGCGGGCGAAGGACACCGTTGCCTGCTGGTAGCGGGCGATGAACAGGCCGAGGAAGAACACGGCGTCGGCGACGAACCCGAGGAAGTACACGAACAGGGCGAACTCGCCGACGGTGAAGTCGCCGGATCGCATCGCCCCGGCGGCGACCACGAGGATGATCCCGGTTCCGACGTTGATGGTGTTCCAGAAGAGCGACTCCAGCATCGACTCGAGCACCTTGTCCTTCACCGCCACGATGCGGCGCTCGTCGCTCAGCCGGCGGAAGTGGCGGATCATCGTGCGTTCCGCCCCGGCGACCTTGATCGCCTGCACTGCGCCGAAGGTCTCACCGAGGGCTTCGGTGACCCGGCCGGTGGCTTCCCGCGCCGCCTCGCGGTACCGCTTCACCCGTCGCCGCGCCGCGGCGGCGATGTACACGATCACGACCGTCGGGCCGAACACTGCCAGGGTGAACCAGCCGTCGATGGAGACGAGCATCCACACCGCGACGATGGAGAACAGGGTGAGGCCGACCATGTCCACCGTCCACGAGAACGATTCGACGTTCTCGTCGACGTCGTCGCGGAACCGGCTGATGGCGTCGCCGGGGGACTCCTTCATCGACTGGGCTCCGGGAAGCTCGAAGATCCGCTCCAGGATGTTGCGTCGCAGCAGGGTGGACACCCGGAACATCAGGTGAACGTCGTTCCTCATGCCGACGATCACAAAGGTGATTCGTCCGATGGCATAGGCGACGGTGATCGCGACCAGCACCGTGATCGATGGGGCGTCGGTGGTCTCGCCGGTGATCGAGTCGAAGAAGGTGCGGGTGATGACCGCCGGGATGACCGGCATCACCCACATCGACGCCCATATGGCGACGTTGATCGCGTAGCGCATCCGGTGCTGGGTGATCAGACCCCAGCCGAGCCGCGCCGTGGGGACGCCGGAGGTGTCGAGTGGTTCGGTGCTCATGCCAGCAGCTCCTCCATGCCGGTGCGCAGCAGCGACGAGAACCGCGAGTCGGGGTCGGAGGCCAGGTCGAGCCGGACCCCGTACTCGACCACCCGTCCCCGATCGAGGATGAGGATGTCGTCGGCTCGGTCCACGGTGGCGAGGCGGTGGGCGATGATCACCCCGCTCCGCCCTTCGAGGAGCCGATCGACGGCGCGCTCGATGAGAACCTCGGTGGCCGGGTCGAGCCGGGACGACGCCTCGTCGAGGATCACCAGGCCGGGGTCCCGCAGGAAGATGCGGGCGAACGCCAGCAACTGCGCCTGTCCGGCCGACACCCCGCCCGATCCCGACTCGAGCATCGTGTCGAGACCGCGGGGGAGCGACGCCACCCAGTCGCGCATGCCGAGATTCGACAGCTCGGCCCAGATGCGCTCCTCGGGAACGGCATCGTCGAAGAAGGTGAGGTTTTCCCGGACGGTGGCCCGGAACAGCTGCACCTCCTGTGTGACCATCCCGATCCGGGCGCGCCGGTCGGCGCGCTCGACCTCACGGAGATCGATACCGCCGATCGTGATCGAACCCGCCACCGGGTCGTAGAGACGGGTGAGGAGACGGGCGACGGTCGACTTCCCCGATCCGGTGCGTCCCAGGATGCCGAGGACGCGTCCCGGGGCGAGGTGGAAGTCGAGGCCGTCGAGGACGATCTCGTCGGCGTCGTCGCGGTAGGCGAAGTCGACATCGTCGGAATCCACGGCGAGCGCTCCCGCGGGGAGTGTCCGGGTCCCGGTTTCAGCGAGATGGGTGGTGGCGGCGAACAGCTCCTCGACGCGGGCGATCCCGGCCCCGGCCTTCTGCAGGTCCTCCATCTGGGTCCGGATCTGGTCGATCGGGTGGCGGATCATCTCGGTGTAGTGGAAGACCAGGTACACGGCGCCAATGGTCATCGTCCCGTCGGCGGCGAGCGACGAGCCCAGGGCGAACACCAGGGCCAGCCCGAACACGTAGACCGCGATCGACGACGACCACAGCAGCGAGAACCCGAACCGGCCCCGTACCTCGAGGGGCAGCCACTCCCGGTGGAGCACGGTGAAGCGATGCATCATGTAGGGCACCGCCCCGTTGGCTCGGATGTCCTCGGTCCCGCCGAGCTGCTCCCCGAGGAATCCGAAGAAGGCGGCCCGCTTGCTCCTCACCGCGCGCCACCAGGGAATCGCGATCGCCTGGATCTTGACCATGAAGGCCATCGCCAGGGCGGCGAAGAGCGTCATACCGAGGCCGAGAAGGGGGTGCTCCCGCCACATGAGTGCCACGATCGCAATCACCAGGATCAGATTGCCGACGACCTGCACCACGAATGCCGAGAAGAAGTTCGAGAGCGTGGTGACGTCGCCGTCGATCCGCTCGATGAGCTCGCCCGGGGTCTTCGTCTTGTGAAACGACAGGTCGAGTTCGAGGAGGTGCTCGGTGAGCTCGGCCCGCATCTCGTTGGTCGCCGACCAGCCGACGTGCGCCGCGAAGTAGGTGGCGGCGACGCTCAGCGCCTGGTAGCCGACCGCCAGCAACACGAATCCTGCGGCCAGTGCCATCAGTTCGGAGAGGTCGGCGCCCCCAGCGGCGCCGTCGATGAACGCCCGGATCAGCTGGGGGTTGATCACCTGGAAGGCGATTCCGGTCAAGAGCAGGCCGAACAGCACCACCACCCGGGTCCGGAGGGGGCGAAGGTACTTTCTGAGGAGGCGCCAGTAGGCGCGTACCGGAATCATGCGGCTCCTGGATCGAACGGGCGCAGACGCGCCGAAGCAGAGGGATCTGAGGGTGGTGCCCGCCGCCCGGTGGGCCGCGTGTCAGGTCTGACGAACGCGCCGGGTCAACGGGCGGTAGTCGGGTTCCTGAGCATCGCGTGCCTCCTGGAGAAAACGGAGTGACTTTCGCAGGGAAGGGGAGGCGTGTCAACGAGGGGAGGAGGCGAGGCGCCCGTTTCCCGTTTCCCGTTTCCGGTTTCCCGACTCCAGTCGCCCGTCGCCCGTCGCCTCTCTTGCCAATTGCGAATTGCCAATTGCGGGAGGCGCCCGAAGGGCGCCGACTACCGTTGCTCCTGTGGGCGAGACCCTCACCACGCTCATCTCCGAGGACCTGATCTCCGAACGGGTTACGGAGCTCGCCGCTCAGATCGACCGGGACTATCGCGACGAGGGCGATCTCATCCTCATCGGCGTGCTCAAGGGGTCGTTCGTGTTCCTGGCCGACCTGACGCGCCGGCTCACCATCCCCCATCGGGTGGAGTTCATCTCGATTTCGTCGTACGGGGACCGGGAGAGCGAAGACCCCGGTGCGGTCCGTCTGATCCTCGACGTCCGCCACGACATCGGCGGCAGGCACGTGATCGTGGTCGAAGACATCGTCGACACCGGACACACCCTCTCCTATCTGGTGCGGCTCCTCAATGCCCGCCTTCCGGCGTCGCTGAAGACGTGCACGCTCTTGCGCAAGCCCGACCGGGCCCAGGTCGACGTCCAGATCGACTATCTCGGGTTCGACATCCCCGACGTGTGGGTGGTCGGCTACGGGCTGGACTTCGCCGAGCGCTACCGGACCCTGCCGCGGATCTGCGCGATGAAGGCGCCTGCATAGCCGCTCTCTTGCCAATTGCGAATTGCGAATTGCGGGAGGCCCCGCAGGGGCCGACCTTGTACCTTTCTACCCCATGGACCTCTCCCTTGCCGAGCGCCTGCTGAAGGAATTCTCCGCCCGCCTCGACGCCGACGCAGAGGCCCGCTCGGCCTTTCCCGGGGACTCCGGGGAGCGGCAGCCGGTGCACACCGTTTACGGTGGCGCCCAGATCTTCCGCTCCGACTCGGCGGCGCGGCTCGGCGAGACCGCTCTGCGGACCCTCGAGGCCTACGCCCCCGACGCCGCCACCCTGGCGACCGCCCTGGGACGCCCCGCAGACGATCCCATCGTGGTGAGGCTGTATCCCCGGGTGGTCGAGAAACTGCAGCGAGAGCCGGTCGAGGACTTCCGCATCGACTTCGAGGACGGGTTCGGGGTGCGTCCCGACGCCGAGGAGGATCGCGTCGCCCTGGAGGCGGCCGACGAGGTCTACACCGGGATGGTCAACGCGACCCTGCCCCCGTTCATCGGGATCCGCATCAAGCAGTTCAGCCCCGAGTTACGCGGCCGTGCTTTCCGGACGCTCGATCTCTTCCTCACACGACTGGTGAAACGATCAGGGGGGCCGATCCCCGACCGTTTCCACGTCACCCTGCCCAAGGTGGTGTCGGCCGAGCAGGCGACGGTGTTCGGTGAGATGCTCGACGCCCTCGAGGGGAAACTGGGTCTGAGCCCCAGGTCGATCCGGTCGGAGCTGATGATTGAGATCACCCGGTCGATCTTCGACGAGGAGGGCCGGGTCAACGTGGCCCGGCTGGTGCGCGCCGCGGGTAGTCGATGTGTCGCCGCTCATTTCGGCACCTACGACTACACCGCCTCATGCCAGATCACTGCGGCATATCAGGGGATGACCCATCCCGCCTGCGACTTTGCCCGACACGTGATGCAGGTGGCCCTCGCCGGAACGGGGGTGTGGCTGTCCGACGGCGCCACCAACGTGATGCCGGTGCCGATCCACCGCGGCGACCGGCTCACCCGGCAGCAGACTGCGGAGAACCGCGGTGCGGTCCACCACGCCTGGAAGCAGCACTTCGACGAGATCCGACACTCTCTCGTCCACGGCTTCTATCAGGGGTGGGACCTCCATCCCGCCCAGTTGGTCACCCGCTACGCCGCGGTCCAGGCCTTTTTCCTCGAGGGCATGGACGCCGCCGCCGGGCGGCTGGCCAACTTCGTGGAGAAGGCCACCCAGGCGACGCTCGTCGGCGACGTCTTCGACGATGCCGCCACCGGACAGGGGCTGCTCAACTTCTTCGCCCGGGCGGTGAACAGCGGCGCCATCTCCGAAGAGGAGGCCTCGGCGCGCACCGGGGTGACCCTCGAGGAACTGAGCGACCGGTCGTTCCTCAAGATCATGGAGAACAGAAGGGGATGAGGCTCGCCCGTCGCCCGTCGCCCGTCGCCCGTCGCCTGCTCGTGCGGGAAGCGGGAAGCGGGCAGCGGGCAGCGGCGTCAGCCGCCCTCCGCCCACTCCACGACCCTGGCTCTCTCGGCATCGGTCATCAGCGTGAGATTGCGCCGCGGCATGAAGCCGGAACCGACCACCTCTGCGACCAGTGGGGCGAGCCGGGCGAGATCGACCCTGGCTTCGAACACGACACCTTTCGGAGGTTCCGAGAAACCGGGCTGGGTGGGGTTGGGTTGGTGACACGGCGTGCACCGCATCTGCACGATCGCCCAGACGTCGTCGGGGACGTCGTCGCCGGTCACGGCCGGCGGGGCGGTGACCGCGGCGAGGGCGAGCATGGCACCGACCGCCCCGGGAAGGATCCACACGTTGCGGTGGCCTTGCCCCCTCAGGTTGAACCAGTGCCGCACCAGCGCCCCGGTGAGTCCCAACCCGGCGAGCAGGGCCCAGTCCCACCGATCGGCGAAGGTCGAGGGGAAGTGGTTGCTCACCATGATGAACACCACCGGGAGCGTCAGATAGTTGTTGTGCAGCGATCGACGCTCCGACTCTTCACCCGATTCCGGGTCGGGGGACTCTCCCCGGCTCATGGCGTCGACCATCTTCCGCTGGGAGGGGATGATCACCAGGAATACGTTGGCCGCCATGATCGTGCCGATCAGCGCCCCGGCGTGGACATAGGCGGCACGCCCGGTCAGCACCTCCGAGTACCCGAAGGCGGCGGCGGCGAGCAGCACGAACCCGGCGGCGGCGAGCCATCCGGGACGGCGGCCGAGGACGCGGCACAGGGCGTCGTAGACGAACCACCCGATTGCCAGAGTGGCCAGGCCGAACAGCATCAGCCCCCACCGGGGGAGGTCCCACTTCGCCGGGTCGACGGCGATGCCGAGTGGGCCGAAGTAGTAGACGATGAACAGCAGGGAGGCGCCGCTGATCCAGGTGGCATACGCCTCCCACTTGAACCAGTGCAGGGTCGTGGGTAGCCGATCCGGCGCCACCTCGTACTTCACCACCCGGTAGAAGCCGCCGCCGTGCACCGACCACAACTCGCCGGCCACTCCGGGCTCGGGCGTGCGGGGCGGGCGGATGTGGTTGTTCAGCCAGTTGAAGTAGAAGGAGGTTCCGATCCAGGCGATGCCGACGACGACGTGGATCCACCGGACGGCGAGGTCGAGCCATTGCTGGAGGTGGGCGTCGAGCACCCTCACGAGCCCCGGTAGGTGGTGTAGCCGAAGGGGCCGAGCAGCAGCGGGACGTGATGATGCTCTTCGGGGGCGGCGACCCGGAAGGTCACGGCCACCTCGGGATAGAACGAATCGGGGCCGAGATGAGCACCGGTGGCGAAGGTGAGCCGGTACGTGGCGGCCTCGAGCGGCTCTCCGGCGAGCAGGTCGGCCACGCGGCCGTTGCCGTCGGTAGCCGCCGTGCTCAGGACCACCCAGGCGTCGCCCTTGCGGACGGCAACCGTCACCGCAACCCCGGCGGCGGGACGCCCGGTGGCGGTGTCGAGGACGTGGGTGCTCAGGCCCACGATCGCTCATCTCCGCGTTCGGTGAGATCGGGCTGTGAGGGATGGCAGATGGCAGAGGGCAGAGGGCATGCGGATGATGGACGATGGACGATGGACGGGGGACGGGTTGGAGGCGCGTCGATGAACAAGGGCGACGCCAGGAGCATCAGCGGTCTGCAATCTGCGATCTGCAATCTGTCATCCCCTCTCACGCGAATCGGGTGCGAGCGTTCAATCTATCGCGAGCAGTTTCCGGAGTCGCAGATCCGTGATCTTTGCCTGCTCGGCGGCGGCGACCAGAAACTCCTCGTCGGGGTCGTTGTCGAGCCGCGCCCGACACAGGTCGAGGAGTTCCTCGGCCGACTTTCCGGTGGCGAACACCATGTAGACGTGTCCGAACCGAGCCTCGTATTCGCGGTTGCATGCGGCGAGCGCCTCCCCGACCGCTGCGGAGGGGGCGATGGCTCCGGATTGCTCGGAGCGCGACCAGGAACTGTGCCGATCGTCGCCGTCACGCCGCTCTCCGATCCGGGGGTGAGCGGCGAACGCCTGCAGCCAGTCCTCCTCCCCGAGTGTCCACCACACGGCGGCGGCGGTGGTGAGCACATCCTCCGCGGCGACGAAGGGGCGGCGAGCCGCCATCTCCTCGGCCCACACCTCGGAGGCGCAACACGCCAGCAACTCCCGGACCGCCGCTTGCGCGGTGGTCCGGTTCAGGGCGCCGAGGTCCACGGTTTGGTGCTGCGGCCCCAGGCCCGGAACCGGGCAACACCGCCGTCGGGGTGGATGTCGAGCCGCAGGTGGGTCACCGGTTCGGCCGCGGCGAGATCGTCGAAGCCGTGGACGGTGTCCGGGGACAGCGGGGTCCGGGCGAGGAGCGGGCGCCACCCCGGGTGGCCGGGGTCGGGAACCTCGATCCCGGGAGCGTCCACCGCGAACACGGCACCCGATGCCGGGGCGTTCCCCTTGAAGTGCGTGGTGTCGACCTCGAGTCGTTCGACGACCCCGCGGCCGGCGAGGCGGACGACCGCCCAGTCGTTGCCCGGACCGCGCCGACGCCGGGTCTCCCATCCGTCCCACATCCCCCGGGCGGGGCCGCTCACCAGCATCCGATTTGGCGACGAGTAGTGGTGGTTGGAGCAGTCGACGGCGCGGGCTCCGTTGGCGAGTGCCGCCAGATCCACCGGCGAACCGTCGAGCAGCCCCGCGGGGGGGATCGGATCGCCCATCACCCGGAGTCGGGCCACCCCGCCATCGGGATGGATGACGAATCGCACGTGGGTGGCTGCCGCCGGCCGGGGGAGCGGGACGTCCACGCGGGTGTCGCCCTGGAGCGGGGTACGGGGCACCACCTCGGCCCACCGCGCCGGGTCGATCCCGGTCGGGTCGGGGTCGCCGACGAGATCGCTCGCCTCCAGCGCGCACGACTCCGGGTAATTGCCGGTGAAGAAGGCGGTGTCGACCACGATCCGGCGGATGATCCCGGGGATTCCGAGGCGGAGGATCACCCAGTCGTAGCCCGCTTCCCGGCGGCGGCGGGTCTCCCAGCCGTCCATCCACTTGCCGTGGTCGGTGAAGCGATCGGGGTCCCACACCGGGTCTGCGTCCGCGATCAGGTTCTCCTTCTCGGCGAAGAACTCGTCGTTGGCGGCGAGGACGCTTCCCCCGACGCGGTCGGCGGCGAGATCGACCAGCAGATCGTCGCTCGAGGTGGTCATGGCGTCTCCGGGAACAGGGTGGGGGTGCTGCCGCCGCGAACGATGGTCGCCGCGACCCGTCCGCGCAAGGAGCGCCCGGCGTACGGGGTGATCGGATGGCGCTGCGCCAACGCTTCCGGGTCGACGACGAAGTCGGCATCGGGATCCCACACCACGAGATCGGCGCGCAATCCCGGCTCGATCAGTCCGGTCTCCAGGCCGGCGAGACCCGCCGGGGCCGTGCACAGCCACTGGGCCATGTCGGCGATGCCGAAGCCGCGGAGCGCCGCCTCGGTCCACACCACGGGCAGTCGCAACTCGAGCGATGCGATCCCGCCCCACGCCTCGTGAAACCCGCCCTGCTTCAGATCGCCGGGGCAGGGGGAGTGGTCGCTGACCACCATGTCGATGGTGCCGGCGGCGAGGCCTTCCCACAGGCGCTCCCGGTTGGCGGCGTCGCGGATCGGGGGAGCGCACTTATAGGCGAGATCGTCGTCGCCGATCTGCTCGGCGGAGATGGTCAGGTAGTGCGGGCAGGTCTCGGCGCTGATCCGGGCCCCGTCCGTCCTGGCTGCGGCGATGAGCGGCACGGCGTCGGCCGCGGAGAGATGGAGGATGTGGGCCCGGCCACCGGTGCGTCGGGCCGCCGCGATCACCGCGGCGATCGCTTCGACCTCGGCCTCGGGCGGGCGGCTCGCCAGATAGGAGGAGTAGCCGGCCCCGGGGGCGGGCGCGGCGGCGATCACCGACGGTGACTCGGCGTGCACGAGGAGGGGGAGCCCCACCGCAGCCGCAGCGCCGAGGGCGGCATCGAGATCGTCGAGGCCGATACAGCCGAACTCGTCGACTCCCGATGGGACGAGGAAGCACTTGAACCCCCGAACTCCGGCAGCGGCGAGGCCGGCGACCTCGGCGAGGTTGCCGGGGACGATCCCTCCCCAGAATCCGACGTCGGCGAAGAGGCCGGCCGACCGGGCGGCGCGGCGCTTGGCTTCCAGCGCGGTCACCGTGGTCGTGGGCGGGATCGAGTTGAGCGGCATGTCCACGATCGCCGCCACCCCTCCGGCGCGCGCCGCCGCGGTGGCTGTGGCGAACCCCTCCCAATGAGATCGTCCCGGGTCGTTGACGTGGACGTGGGTGTCGACCAGCGCCGGCATCACCACGAGGTCGCCGAAGTCGGTCGTTCCCGGCGGAGCGTCTCCGTGATCGACCACACCGGCGATGCGGCCCCCGGAGAAGACGACCGCCTTCGGGCGCATCAGGTTGCCGACCAACACGCGGCGGCTCCGGACCGCACGGTAGGTGGGCGGGGCATCGACCATCACCGCAAGGTATCAGGAGCACCGCCAGATTCCGGCCGGAGCGGCTCTGGCCGGCGCCTGGCGCCTGGTGCCTGGTGCCTGGTGCTCAGAGTGGTGACGAGTAGGCGCCCGGATCGTGGCCGGCCTCGTCCTGGGAGCGACGGACCAGGTCCATGAACTTCGAGGCACCGAGGATCTGGCGGTCGAGCAGCGCCCCGAGGTGTTCGACGGTGTAGGCGGTGGCATCCTCGAGATGGACGTCGACGTCGGCCGCCCCCTTCAGGTAGAGGAGCCGCGTCCAGTACGAGTTCACGACCACCGTCAGAAACGACTGCACGACACTGTTGCGCTCCAGGGTTGCCATCGGGCGCATGTAGAGGAGCAGCGCGAAGAGGATGATCGCCATCGCCGCCACCGCGGCCACTACCCCGGCATGGGCCCAGTCGTACCCGGTCTCGGGCGGGTTCGAGGCGATGCGGATGGCGGAGATCATCGCTCCGAGGGCGATGAGGAACACGACGAGAAAGAGCCATTTCATGGTGGCGAAGGCGAAGCGCTGACCGCGGGCTGCCCTCAGGAAGTCGCGCTGGTTGGCCTCGAGGATCGTCCGGGCAAAGTTCTCGATCCCCCCCTTCGCCGCGAACGGATCGGTCACAGCGGCGGCGGGCTCGCTCTTCTTGGCGTCACCGGCCATGTTGTCTCCTTGTGCAGGGGCAATGTAGTGGCGGCGCGTCCGGGCCTCACCCGATGGCGGAGCGGACCCGTTCGGCCGTCTCGGCGAGGTGTCCGGCGGCGGCGGCGTCCACGGGCGGAAAGGGCACGTCGCCGAGGGCGTCGGTCGGGATGAGGTGCACGTGAGCGTGGGGGATCTCGTATCCGACGGCGAGCACGACCACGCGCCGACAGCCGGTGGCCGCCTTCAGCGCTGTGGCCACCACGGCACAGGTCGCCCACAGGGCTGCGTAGTCCTCCTCGGGGAGGTCGAAGAGGTAGTCGACCTGCCGCTTGGGAACCACGAGCGTGTGCCCAACGCTGCGCGGGTTGATGTCGAGGAAGGCGTAGGTGAGCTCGTCCTCGTAAACGCGGTGTGATGGGATCTCGCCGTTCATGATCCGGGTGAAGAGGGTGGGCATGGAGAACAGGTTACGCCGGCGTCAATGGATCACGACCCCGCGGCCCAGGCGCTCCGCCTCGACCAGCGCAGCCACGCCGGCGGCGACGTCCTGAGAGGCGATACCCACCGACTTGAAAAAGGTGATCTGGTCGACGCCGGTTCGTCCGGCCACCCGTCCCGCCATGAGGTCCCCCACCGTGCCGTCGGGGGTGCGATCGGCCTGGAGCAGGTCTCCGGCTTCGGCGGCGGCGGCGACGACGTCGTCCACGAACACCCGGGCGAGGCGCACCACTTCGGGCGCGATCTCGCACATCTCGGGGGTGAAGGCGCCCACCGCGTTGATGTGGGTGCCGGGACGCACCGCCCCCGGAGCGAAGAGGGGCCGTCGCGCCGGGGTGGCCGTCGACACCACGTCCGCGGCGGCGACCGCCTCTGACGGATCCGCCGCCACCTGACCTCCGACGCGGTCGGCAAGGAGGGCGGCATGCTCCGGGTCGCGGCTCCACACGAGGACGTCGAGGATCGGCCGGACTTCCTTCACCGCCACCACCTGGTCGTAGGCCATCGCCCCGGCGCCGAGCATCGCCAGGGTGCGGGAATCGGGACGGGCGAGGAGCCGGGTCGCCAACCCCGCTCCGGCGGCGGTGCGGATCGCGGTGAGGGTGGGGCCGTCGACGAGCCCGCGGCAGGCGCCGTTGCCGTCGAACACCGCCACGATCCCGAACGGCTTTCCCGGGACCGTCGACACCACTTTCACTCCGGTGTCGGCCCCGACCCTTCCCGGCATGAAGAGCGACGGTCCGAGCAGGCTGCGTACCGGGACTTCGCGGTCGTCCCCGAAGGCGCGCTCCATCGCCGTGATCGCATCGCTCATGCCGAGGCAGGCACGTGTGGTGGCGGCATCCAGGTAGCGCATGGGTCGCAACCTACCCGCGGCGGAACCCCCGGTGACGGGGGTCGTCGCAGCGCCGCCCGTCCAGGTTCCTGCGAACATCGTCATGGCATGAGTGCTCGTTTCTCGGCCGAGATCGATCTCGCCCGCAGCGCGGTGCGCACCGCCTCGCGGCTATGCCTGGCTGTGGCAGCCGCCGGACTCGACCGTATCGAGAAGCGGGAACGCGAGCCGGCGACGGTCGCCGACTTCGGGTCGCAGGCGGTGTTGCTGCGTGCGATCGGCGCCGAGTTTCCCGGCGACGGCGTCCGTGCCGAGGAAGGTTCCGCCGATCTGGTCGCCGCCGGTGAGGCAGCGGTTGCCGGTGTCGCCGCCGCCGTGGCTGCTGCCGTTGCCGAGCCGGTGGAAAGCGCCGCGGTGCTCGGGTGGATCGACCATCGGGGCGGCCTCGGCGATCGAGTCTGGGCAATCGATCCCATCGACGGGACGAAGGGCTTCCTGCGCGGGGAGCAGTTTGCGGTGGCCGCGGGCCTCATCGTGGACGGTATCCCTGTGGTGGGGGTGCTGGGCTGCCCGCGTCTCGAGTTGTCGGGGATGCAGGGCGTGCTGGTGTGGGGTGGTCCCGGTATCGGGGCGTTCGTCGAGTCGCTCGGTGGCGGCAAGGTGCGCCCGATCTCCGTGTCGGCGGTCTCCGACCCGGCGCGGGCCCGCATGCTCGGCAGTGTCGAGTCGGCCCACGGCGACCCCGGGTTGCTGCAGCGCATCGCCGAGCAGGTGGGCATCGGCGGAGGCTGGGTCCGCATCGACAGCCAGGCGAAATACGCCGCCGTCGCCGCCGGAATGGCCGACGTCTACATCCGGCCCCGCAATCGGCGGGACTGGCGCGAGCATGTGTGGGATCACGCCGCCGGCGCCGCCATCGTGGCCGGGGCCGGAGGCACGATCTCCGACCTCGACGGCCTTCCGCTCGACTTCACCACGGGCGACGTCCTGGAACACAATCGCGGTCTCGTCGTCAGCAACGGCGCCATGCACCCCGGGGTGCTGGCGGCACTGGCGGCGATACGCTGAGGGCCGTGTTCCGTCTTCCCGATCCCGTTGCCGGCGTTCGATTCCGCGGGTACCGCGGTGAGATCGACTTTCCCGGCCTGGTGGCCGCGTACAACGGCGCCCGCATGGCGGACGGCGTGTCCGGTATCGACACGCTCGAGGAGTTCACCAACCAGTACCGCCACCTGACCAACTGTGATCTCGATCGTGACCTGCTGATCGCCGAGATCGATCGGGGCATCGTCGGGTACGCCCGGGTCACCTGGTGGGTGGAGGAGGCCACCTCGGATCGGGTGCTGGTGGCGGTGTTCTGGTTGCTCCCCGAGGCCCGTGGGTCCGGGGTTGCGGAGCGGATGCTCGGCTGGGCAGAAGAGCGCCTCGCCGAGATCGCCGCAGAACACCCTCACGCCGGAAGGCAGTTCCTCACGGCCTATGTCGACGAGGGAGAGGAGGAGCGCGAGCGGATCCTTGCCGTCGCCGGCTACCAGCGGACCCAGCAATACGCCGAGATGACCCGGCCGCTCTCGGATCCGATCCCCGACCGCCCGCTTCCCGACGGCCTCGAGATCCGGCCGGTGACCCGGGCCGAGGGGCGCGCCATCTGGGAGGCGGACGACCGGGCCTTCCGCGACCACCACGGATACGCCCTGCAGACCGAGACCGACTACGAGCGGTGGACGAAGCACGAGAACGCCGATCCGGCGCTCTGGAAAGTCGCCTTCGCCGGGGCTGTCATCGCCGGGCAGGTGCTCAACTACGTCAACCCGGTGGAAAACGCCACCTTCGGCCGCAATTGGGGCTGGACCGAGAGCATCTCCGTACAGCGGGAGTGGCGCAACCGCGGCGTCGCCAAGGCCCTGATCACCGAGAGCATGCGTATGTTCAGGGAGATGGGCATGGAGCACGTCGCCCTCGGGGTGCACACCACCAATCCCAACGGGGCATTCCCGCTCTATGAGAGCCTCGGCTACCGGGTGACCGCTACCAGCTACGAGTTGCGCAAGCCGTTCGGCGGTCAGCACCCCGAGAGGAACTAATCGGGGCTTGGCGGTTACATTTCCGGGGTCGGCCAGCGATGGAGGATGCGCATGGAGGACATCGAGTTTTCGCCCGAGCAGCACAAGACCTGGGCCGAGTTGTATCGCCGCCAGGTTCCCCGGGTGCAAGAGCACGCCTCCGCCCTGTACCTCGAGGGGTTCGCGCTGCTCCAACTCCCAGCGGAGGGCATCCCCAGTCTCGACCAGTTGAACGAGAAGATCACCCCGGCGAGCGGCTGGACCATCGTCCGCACCGACGTTCGCTACACCGACTCCGACGAGTGGTACCGCTACTTCGACCGGCGCGAGTTCCTGATCACGAACTACATGCGCTCGTGGGAGGAACTCGACTGGACTCCGGAGCCGGACATGTTCCACGACATCTTCGGCCACCTCCCGTTCTTCATGCTGCGCCGTTACGCCGAGCTCCAGGAGATGTTCGCCCCGACCTACCTCGCCGCCGCCTCGGATGCGGAGAAGGAGAACATCAAGCGCCTCGCCTGGTACTCGACCGAGTTCGGGATGATCCGGGAGGATGGGAGGATGAAGGTGTTCGGCACCGGTCTCATGTCCGGTGGTGAAGAGTTCATCAACGCCGCCGAAGGCCGGATGAACTACCACGACTTCAGCATCGAGAACGTGATCGGGCACGACAAGGTGCTGTACGAACAGCATCAGGATCTGTACGTGATCGAGTCGGTCGATCAGCTCAAGGCCGAACTGGCCCGCTACTTCGACCCGATCCTGGAGCGAGCCGGCAAGCAGTAGGGAGTGCGACGTGCGGTCGACTCACGAAGTCATCAATCAGCCGCCCCCGATCCACGGACTGAACGGATATCTCGCCGATCGGGCACTGGCCGACGCAGTCGTCCGGGAGGGTGCCGGCTGGGGAGTGGCCGAACTGGTCGAGGCGGGTGGGTTCGTGTGGTCCGAGACTGCACGAGATTGGGGACGGGTCGCCGAGGCGAATCGGCCCGTCCTGCACACCCACGATCGCTATGGCAACCGAATCGATCGGGTGGAGTACCACCCGGCCTACCACCACCTGATGACGGCGGCCATCTCCCGTGGTCTCCACGGCGCCGCCTGGGCCGACGGTCGCCCCGGGGCCCACGTCCTGCGCTGCGCCAAGACGATCGTGTGGAGCCCGGTCGACTACGGCCACATGTGCCCGCTCTCGATGTCGTACGCGGTCATGCCGGCGCTCCGGGCCACACCGGAGGTGGCGGCACTTTGGGAGCCCCGGCTCACCTCCCGCGACTACGACGAGCGCGACCTCCCCGCGAGTGAGAAGCGCGGCCTCACCGCCGGTATGGCGATGACCGAGAAGCAGGGGGGATCGGACGTCAGAACCAACTCGACGCTGGCGCGCCCTCTCGGCGGGAACGAGTACTCGCTGGTCGGCCACAAGTGGTTCTGCTCGGCGCCGATGTCCGATGTCTTCCTCGTGCTCGGTCAGGCACCGGAGGGACTCACCTGTTTTCTGATGCCGCGTTACCGACCCGACGGCACCCGCAACGCCATCCTGATCATGCGCCTCAAGGACAAGATGGGGGACCGGTCCAACGCCTCCTCCGAGATCGAACTCGACGAAGCCCTTGCCTATCGCCTCGGGGATGAGGGGAGAGGGGTCTCCACGATCATCGAGATGGTCAACCGCACCCGGCTCGATTGTGCCCTCGGTGCCGCCGCGCAGATGCGTCACGGACTCGTCGAGGCCGTTCACCACTCCCGACATCGCCAGGCTTTCGGGAAGACCCTGGTGGAGCAGCCGCTGATGCGCAGTGTGCTCGCCGATCTCGCCGTCGAGTCGGAGGCCGCCACCCTCGCCGCGATGCGTCTCGCCGGGGCGTACGACCGGGGTGAGTTCGACTTCGCACGACTGGCCACGCCCATCGTCAAGTACTGGCTCACCAAGCGCAGTCCGGGGCACGCCGCCGAGGCGCTGGAATGCCTGGGCGGTTCGGGCTACGTCGAGGATTCGGGAATGCCTCGCCTGTTCCGACAGAGCCCGCTCAACTCGATCTGGGAGGGATCGGGCAACGTCATCTCGCTCGACGTGCTGCGCGTCGTCGCCCGCAATCCGGAGGCGGTCGTCGCGTTCCTCGGCGAACTCGAGACCGTCGCTGGGGCCGATCCCCGGTTCGATGCGGCACTCGTCCGGTGGCGCGACACGCTTTCCGACGCCGACGACGCCGGGGCGCGGCGTCTCGTCGAGCGCGCCGCGGTGTTGCTCCAGGCGTCACTGCTGCTGCGGTACTCGCCGGCGGCGGTGGCGGATCTGTTCGTAGCCACGCGGATCGCAGACCCGGGCCTGGCGTTCGGGAGTCTTCCCGGTGGAGTGTCTGCGGGGCAGGTGGTCGATCGGGCGTTGCCGGGCTAGCCGCGTCTTCATTCCCGCCGGGAGGGCAACCCTTCGTGAGCCATGCGGTGATGCCGGCGGCAGAGGAGTCGGAGGTTGCCGAGACTGGTGGGTCCGCCGTCGGCCCAATGGACGATGTGGTGGGCATCGCACCATCGGTGAGGGCGGTCGCACCCGGGATGGGTGCAGCCGCCGTCCCGAGCGATCAGCGCCCGGCGAATCGCTGCGGGGATCGTCCGGGTGGCTCGTCCGACATCCAACACCGCGTCGGAGTGGGTGGCGACCCGGGTGACCTGGGCGTCACACGCCACACGCCGTGCGGTCTCGGGGGTGACGATCGCCTCTCCGAGAGTCGAGGGTGAACCCGGATCGCCCTGGAGCACCTGGGTGCCGACGGTGAGGGTGACCTGGGGACGAAAACCACCCGCAATGGGTGTGTTGCCGTTGGTCAGATGGTCGGCACACAGGTCTACGAGCGCGTCGGCGCGGCGCTGGGCGTGGGAGCGGGTGTCGGACGGATCGAGGTTGGCGGGTTCGACCAGCGATCGCAGCGCGGTGATCACGATCTCGCCACCCTCCGGATCCAACTCAGCGTCCATCCGTACCATCCCACCCAGCGTGCGTGAGACGTGGAGGCGACGCCGACCGTGGAGGTGCTCCGCATCCACGGCGGCAGCCTCCGCATCGGCCGCCTGCTTCCAGTACTGCAATGCACGAAACGCATCACCCATCGACAGACCGCCAACCGTGTCGACCAGCACCTGCTCGTCGCGACGGAACAACTCCGGTGAAACGCTGGCGGCGGCAAGCAGCATCGCCACCCGGGATCGATCGATCTCGGCGGACGCGTAAGCGTCGGCGACACGCGGATGCTCCACCAGGCCACGCGCCTCGGCGACGCGACGCTGCGCTTCGGCAGCCGAAACTCCGGCCCGATCTCGCACCAAGGAGGTGGCGGTGAGGTAGCCGGCGTCCGCAAAGAGGCCGTCACGGTCGATCCGGGCGAGCTCACGGGCCGCCTGCGCCTGCAGCATCGTGATCTCCCGACACAGGCGCAGGTAGCGGTCAACCGGATGCTCTCGGACACCGAGCGCACCGTCGGTTCGCATCGTCTCCATGCGGACAAGGTACGACCCGGGTGTGACAGAACCGGATGTGCCGATCGCGTCTGTCGTGTGACCGGCCATCTCGGGGTGAGAATGTCGTGATGGATGGCGCGGAGGAAGAGTTCGTGGAATTCACCTTCGTCGCCCACGCTGGGGGCTGAGTCTTACCCCGCCCCAAACCCCGTCACCGCCGCGGCGTGCTTCTGCGGCATCCTTCCCTTGATCCGAGTCCCGCCGAGCTCGTGCGACTCGGAGACGACCTCGCCGACCCGGTGCACCAGCGACACTACGTCGCCGCGCTCGAACGGCACCAGGATGTCGAAATCCACGCTGGGGAGGGTGAGCATCGACTCCACCCGTTCGAGGAGGTCGTCGAGCCCGGCACCGGTCTGCGCCGACACGGACACCGCTCCCGGGTGGAGCGCGCGGAGCCGCTGCAGGGCGACGGGATCCGCGACGTCGATCTTGTTGAGTACGAGCAGCTCGGGCAGTTCGTGGGCCCCGATCTCCTCGAGCGTCTCCCGCACCGACCCGATCTGCTGTTCCGGGTCGGCCGCCGACGCATCGACGACGTGGAGCAGCAGGTCGGTGTCGACGGCTTCTTCAAGGGTGGAGCGGAACGCCTCGACCAGATCGTGAGGCAGATCGCGCACGAACCCGACCGTGTCGGAGAGCAGCGCCTCCTTTCCGGGTGACAACCGCAGCCGCCGCACCGTGGCGTCGAGCGTCGAGAACAGCCGGTCCTCCACGAGCACCCCGGCACCGGTGAGCGCGTTGAGCAGGCTCGACTTGCCGGAGTTGGTGTAACCGACGATCGCCGCGGAGGGGATCTCTGCACGGCGACGGGCCTTGCGCTGGGTCGCCCGCACCGTCGCCAGATCCTTGAGCTCCCGCTCGAGTTGGGAGATGCGGCTCAGCACGCGGCGTCGGTCGGACTCGAGTTTGGTCTCGCCGGGTCCGCGGGTGCCGATGCCACCGCCGAGGCGGCTCATCTCGATGCCCTTCCCGCGCAGCCGGGGGAGCCGGTAGCGGTTCATCGCCAGCTCCACCTGGGCTCGCCCCGCCCGA